>FWWL01001724.1_pt1 | contig 49893 bp, 29 predicted proteins | sample 2228331 | NCBI WGS metagenome assembly FWWL01 (sample SAMEA103939775, study PRJEB20133) | metagenome | reverse complement strand
CCTGCCTCCCCACACCCCACACCCCACTCCTCTGTGCTAACATATAGCAGCTAATTTCCCCTATACAAAAATCGAATTAAACTTATGGCTACTCTCAACCTCAAACCCACCCACAAACCAGTAAAGTTATATTACGAAACATTACAAAAATTTGCTAAGTTGGGGGCAGCGAATGAAGGGGCAGTAAAAGTAGCTTTTGCTGATTTACTCACCGCTTGTTGTCAGCAGTTTAACTGGACATTGGTACAAGAAAGTAGCCTAAAATTAACCGAGAAAAAGCGCATCCAAGTTGATGGGTTATTAGTTCGGCAAGATACCCTCAAACATGGGGTGTGGGAAGCCAAAGATACGGAAGATGATTTAGCCAAGGAAGTGCAAAAGAAATTTGCCAAAGGCTATCCCAAAGATAATATTATTTTTCAGTCTCCCGAACGGGTAATTATTTGGCAAGGGGGACAGCAAGTTTATGATGGGGATATCACTAAACCGGAAATTCTGGTAGAAAGTCTGAAGCTATTTTTTGAATATCGCCCACCCCAGATCGAAAATTGGGAAAAAGCCGCCGCAGAATTTGGGGACAGAGTTCACAGTTTAGGGGAAAAACTGGTTGAGTTAATTGAGGGGCAACGGAAAACCAATAAAAAATTTATTGATGCTTTTGATGGGTTTAGTAATCTTTGCCGTCAGTCGATTAATCCGGATATTTCTGATGCGGCAGTAGAAGAAATGCTGATTCAGCATTTACTCACGGAACGGATTTTTCGCCAGATTTTTAATAACCCTGATTTTACTAACCGCAATATTATCGCGGTGGAAATTGAGAAGGTAATTAATGCTTTAACCTCTAAGTCCTTTAGCCGCGCTCATTTTTTAGCAGAGGTAGATTATTTTTATCGGGCATTAGAAGAAGCCGCCGCCACTATTAACGATTATAGCGAGAAACAGCATTTTTTAAACACGGTTTATGAGAAGTTTTTTCAAGGGTTTGCGGTTAAGGTAGCGGACACTCACGGGATTGTTTATACTCCGCAGCCGATTGTAGATTTTATGGTGAAAAGTGTTGATGAGATTCTGCAAAAAGAGTTTAATAAATCTCTCAGCGACAAAGGGGTGCATATTCTGGATCCGTTTGTGGGTACGGGGAATTTCCTGATGCGGGTGATGCGGGAAATTAAAAAAACTGCCCTACCTTATAAATATAAGCATGAGTTGCACTGCAATGAGGTGATGTTGTTACCTTATTATATTGCTTCGATGAATATTGAGCATGAATATTTGACGGCAACGGGGCAATATCAGCCTTTTGAAGGGATTTGTTTGGTGGATACTTTCTCGGATCAAGAGTCGTTACAACTGGATTTGTTTACTCCCGAAAATACCCAACGGGTGAAACGGCAGCAAAATTCGCCGATTTTTGTGGTTATTGGCAATCCTCCTTATAATGCGTGGCAGGAAAATGAGAATGATAACAATAAAAATCGGAAATATGCCCAAAAGGGAGGGGTCGATCGACGGGTAGCGGAGACTTATGCTAAAGACTCGAAAGCCACATTAAAAAATTCTCTATATGACCCTTATGTAAAAGCGTTTCGCTGGGCTGCGGATAGAATTAAAGATGAGGGAATTGTGGCATTTGTCAGCAATAACAGTTTTATTGATAATATTGCTTTTGATGGGATGCGGCAACATTTAGCCCAAGATTTTGATGCGATTTATGTTTTAGATTTGAAAGGAAATGTCAGAAAAGACTCGATGCGAGAAGGGATTCCCATTGGCGAAAAACATACGGTATTCGGTTTGGCTGCAATGGTGGGTATAGCGGTGACATTCTTGGTGAAACGAAAAGATATAGATAAACATCAGATTTTTTACAGTGAGGTTGATTGGAAAGCGACTCGTTTAGAAAAATTTGCTTTTCTGGAAAAAGTAAAAACATTTGCTGGAGTCGATTGGCAAGAAATTAAACCAGACAAAAAAAATACCTGGTTAACCGCTGGGTTGCAGGCTGATTTTGAAACTTTTATCCCTATGGGAACTAAGGAAACCAAAGCCGCAAAGGGAGACGCAACGGGGGCTATTTTTAAGATTTATAGCCGGGGGGCTGAAACTGCACGGGATGACTGGGCTTATAATTTTAATGCTGATGATTTAGCTGCGAATATTCAACGGACGATCGCCACTTATAATGAACAAGTTATTCGATGGCATCAGCATCGCGATAAATCTGTTAATTTAGATTATTTTGTCACCGATGATAACACTAAAATTAAATGGAGTAGTCGGCTTAAAGAATGTCTTAAAGCTAATGTAACTACGCAGTTTACTCCAGAAAAAATCAGATATTCTCTATACCGGCCTTTTTGTGGTCAGTTTTTATACTTTGATGAAGTTTTAACTCATCGTCGCGGTCAATTTCCCTACATATTCCCTACCTCGGATACGGAGAAAGAGAATCGAGTGATTTGTGTTACTAATCATACACAAATTCCTTTTTTAGTTCAAATAACAGATTTAATTCCAGAAGTAGCATTTTCTTGGCGTACTGGTCAATGTTTCCCCTTCTACACCTACGATGAAGACGGAACTAACCGCCAAGAAAATATCACCGATTGGGCTTTAGATGCTTTTCGCCAAGAATACCAAAACCCCGCTATCAGTAAATGGGATATCTTCTATTATATCTATGCCCTTTTACACCATCCCACCTATCGGGAAAAATACGCCGATAACCTAAAACGAGAATTACCCCGCATTCCCTACGCCCCAGATTTTTATGGGTTTGCCAATGCGGGAAAACGTCTGGCGGAAATTCATCTCAACTATGAACAACAACCGGAATATCCCCTAAAATTTATCGAAAATGATGAGGTTCCCTTAAATTGGCGAGTGGAAAAGATGAAGCTGAGTAAAGATAAAACCCAGTTAATTTATAACGAGTTTCTCACTTTAGCGGGTATTCCCCCGAAAGCCTTTGAATATCGTCTGGGCAACCGTTCCGCTTTAGATTGGGTTATTGACCGCTATCAAGTAACCGTTGATAAAAGAAGCGGGATTAAAAATGACCCTAACCGCTTAGATGATGAACAATATATTGTCCGGTTAATTGGTCAAGTAATTACGGTTAGTTTAGAGACAGTGGATATTGTGAATAATTTGCCGCTGTTAGAGTGACTATATTGTTTGTTGATTGTTGATTGTTGTTTGTTGGTGGTTGTTGGTTGTTTGTTGGTGGGTGGTAAAATATGCCCATAATATGCCCGTAATTCTCTGATATCTCTGATAGAGGTAATGAAGACGTATAATGAAAACATATTTTGTATCTCCCGATGGGAATAATAATAACCCTGGTTCCATCGCACAACCGTTTCAAACTATCCAAAAATGCGCTGATGTTGCTCAACCGGGAGATAGTTGTTTAATTAGAAAAGGGGTTTATCGAGAATTGGTGCAACCCAAAAATTCCGGTTTGCCCAATGCACCAATTACTTTTCAAGCTTATAACGGCGAAAAAGTGGTGATTTCCGGTGCAAGAAAGCTGGAAGGACAATGGCAAGAACATGAAAATGGGATTTATAAGATAAAGTTAGATGCAAGTTGGGATTTAGGGGTTGGTCAAAATCAACTATTTTTTGATGATTTAATGATGATTGAAGCGCGTTGGCCGAATATTAACCGCGCTGTTGATTTAACCCGGAATAATCATATTATTTCTTCTGGAGGCGGTTTCCTGGGAGAAGCCATTCCCTCTACAAATACCGCTACAAAAAAAGATCATTATGAAGCATCAGCTTATTATGAATCTTCGGAATTGCAACAATTTGCCCCAGGTTTTTGGCATGACGCTTATATTAGCTTTATCCCCGGTCACGAATGGTGGGGCAATGTGGGAACTATTACCCAATCAACTCCGGGACGAGTCGAGTTTGAATTTGACTTTCCGATGTCCTGGTTAAAATATCATCAACCTTCTGGTGACGATCCTTTTTATATCTGGGGAAACTACCAAGCTTTAGATGTTGAACAAGAATGGTTTTTTGATGTCAAAGGCACTCAGGGAGAACCCTATACTTTATATTTTAAGCCCCCTGGGGGGACGATAGAAAATCACACTATTGAATTAAAGAGTAGGGCTGAAGTTTTTCAACTAGGCGATCGCTCTCATATCCATATCAAAAATATCGAATTATTTGGCGGTTCAATTACCATGAATGCCAAAAGTTCTGATAATATCCTAGATGGAATTACTTCGCAATATGCCGGTCATGGTCACGGTTTTGGCAAAACTTTCCCAGCCATTAGAATTGAAGGAAATAACCATCAATTAATTAACTCCCAGGTGGGCAAAACCGCCGCCGAAATCTTAAACGTCCGGGGCAAAAACCATAAAATCTATAATAACGTTTTTCACGACACTGGTTATAACTCTGCCATTTCCGACGGCATCCAATTTTATAGCGATGCCAGAAATGGCGATGCCAGGGATATTTTATTTAGCAATAATACGGTTTTTAACAGCGGTGGCATCGGCATTTCTGCAACTTTAAAAAATTCTCAAATTATCTATAATCATGTTTGGAATATCGGTCGGCAAAAAACCGATACAGCGGGGATTAATAGTTGGAATGGGGGAGACGCGGAAGGGACAGAAATTGCCTATAACCTAGTTCACGATGTTTGGGCTTATTTGGATAATACCAAACATAACGGGGGAACAGGAATTCGTTTAGATTCCGGGGGCAGTCCTTTGGGTAATTCTAATTATAAAATCCATGATAATATTGTTTTTAATACTTCGACTAGAAATAGTATGGCGATTTGGGGTTTAACCCCTGATAATCCTAATTATGGAAATGCCCAGATTGATGTCTCTAATAATACATTAGATAATAGCATTCTCCTATTTGATGGGGATGGGCGATCGCACGCGGGAACTACAGTGCGAAATAACCTGGCGGTGAAATATGAATTAGTCACCACGTCTCAGCCGAAAATTCCTGATGGCGCGCTCGTAGAAAATAACTTATTTTTCAACCGAGTAAAAAATAACTTTACTCCAAGAGATGCTAAGTTGCCCGGTGGAAAATCTCTGCCCAACAAGTTTTTCCCCGTACTTAATTCTGGGGAGGTTTTTCTGCCATTTACTCAGACTTCCGTACAAATAGGCGATGCCGCAAATACCATAAATACCATTGTCGGTGCCAATTACTTTTTTCCTGGTGCCTTAATTACCGAACCAGACTTAGCCAACATTAAAGCTATTTTTAACCCCCAAATACCAGATAAAATAACTCTAGTTAACTTGCCATTAGGCCGAATTTTACCAGAAAATTTCCGCTTGAAAGTCGGAGATGCCACGCCGGTTAATTGCGTTAGTTTAATCGAAAATATGGGTAAAACTAAGGCTAATTGTCAGATAAATCCGGCTAATTCCCCGGAAAACCAGACTATTTCTGTCAGTCTCGACGGTAATACATTTAAACCGATTAACTTAAGCATAGAAATAACAAAAATTCCGTCAACCTCAGCCCCAGTTCCTCCCTATTCAGGGGCGATCGGGGTTTTAGTCCTAGGGATTATTTTTATTACCAGTATTCGTTACTATTTCCCCCGCTAATTTGCGTCATTTATATCAGAAATACCTCCTCTAATCTCTGTGTTTCTCTGTGTCTCTGTGGTGAAAATTTCATCGATTAGTAATGGTGCGTTACGGCTGGAATAAAGGTTAATTGTTTATGTCAAAGTTTTCGCGAACACACCCTACGTTTTGCTAACATATCTAACATATCACTTTAGCTGCCCCAGCAATGCGGACTAACGGGGCTACAGAACGGGGCAATATTGGCAAGCGCACAATGGTTTGATTCGGGAAATAATCCCCATCAATTTCTATTCCCTGTGTATAACGATTATGGACGATATAATTCTGCGTAATCCCCATTTGGGCTAAAGATTCGGTTAATCGTTTCGCTTCCGCTAAAATAGCCGGTTCTGCCTGCACTACACCGATAAAATTCGTATGGTTGGGGTCTTTTAATTTCTGATGAGAATTAACTACTCGTTTGCGTAAATTTCGCAAAGTACCCATAAATTCGACTCGCCCTAAAACATCTTGATATTTCATCCAAAGTTTGAAAATCCAGGCTAACCAATCACTCAAGGCTTCGGGCATTTCTAAGAATCTTAATAAATGACCCGTGGGGGCAGAGTCAATTACGATTAAATCTTGCTGTTTTTGTTCTAATTGTTCCATAATTTCTAATAGAGATAACATTTCATCAATTCCCGGCAAAGATTGACCGACAATTTGCCGCCATGCTTCGGGGCCGTAGGCTAAACTAATGGGATTATCCGGGTCAGGGCGATCGCCACTCATCATTTCTGCCAGTTCCCAAAGATAGTCATCGCGGAACTTTTCGAGAATCGTGTCTGAGTCAATTTCTTGCCCGCTGAGGTTATCGGTAATTGCGGCAGGTTCGTGACCGAGAGTTTGCCCAAAAGCATCCCCTAGAGAATGGGCTGGGTCAATGGAAATAATCCTAATCTTTTTGTCAGGATGGCGTTGGGATAAACCCCAACCCAGAGATGCCGCAACGGTGGTTTTTCCTACTCCACCTTTGCCCCCAACAATGATTAATCGTTGCCCTTGGGCGATAAAGTCCGGCAAATTTGGCGGTATGGGTTCGGGCCATTGAATAATAGCAGTAATTGGGATATTTGCGGAAAAGTCTGGGTTTTCAATAATGGGAGTTAGTTGGGCAAAAAGTTGGTCGATCGCGTGATTTCCCACAGGTGGGGCAGTTAGTTGGGGGGCTTGCCATACGGGAATATTTGACTCGGTTCCTAGGGATAAAAATTGTTGGCATAATTGTTGTTGTTCCAGAAAGCGATCGCAGTTTTCTGAATTATCCGCGCTCGCCCGATTAACCACAATTCCGCCTAGGGGAATTTGTAATAATTGTAATTGGTCGCGAAAGCGAAGGGTTTCGGCAAAACTCATCGGTTCGGCGATCGCTACCAACAGACAAGCGGTACGATTTGGGTCTTGAATCAAAGCCCGACCATGACTCAAATTTTCCTTCATTTCCCGTAAAAAATCATCGCCGCGATCCTCCACATAACGCTTAGTAAACGAACGACTAATCGCCCGATGTTTTTCCTGAAATAACTCTACGGAAGCCAACAAACGATCCAAAAAATCCATCAACCGCAGCAAATTTAAAGCGTGTCCCGTCGGAGCCATATCTACTACCAAGCGATTCACTTCTTTTTCCCGTAAAAGCCGCTGAATTTCTAATAGCCCCATCAACTCATTTAAACCGGGCCAACTCATATCCCAAACCGGGGCTAAATCTTCCCCTTCCACAAAACTGCCCCGTTCTACCAAAAGTTGCAAAACTTCACCATATTTACGGCGGAATTCTTGGAGCAATTTTTCTGCATCCAAAGCCCGGACTTGTAGATTAGGTAAATCGGAAATTGGTACCGGGGTATCCCCAACGGGAATTTGCAACACATCTCCTAAAGAATGGGCTGGATCTGTAGAAATTAACAGAATCGACTCAGCGGGAAATTCTTTCGCCCATTTTCGGGCTAAACCACAAGCTAGAGTGGTTTTTCCCACTCCTCCTTTGCCACTCAACATCACCAGTTGCCGGTGATTTAACAGATCAATCACGTTGGTAAACCACTCCAATAAATAAGACAATCCCAATATAGGATATAGGCAAAGCCCATAATCTAAAATTAATCTAAATCTAAGATTAATCTTAGACTAATTTTACATGATTCTTACATTTTTACATGATTTTTACATGATTTACGTGGTTTTTTTCTGCGCGATCGGAATTTCAATAATAAACTCTGTTCCCTTACCTAGGGTCGAAAAACAATTAATTTTGCCTCGGTGTGCTTCCACAATAATCTGATAACTAATCGAAAGTCCTAGACCCGTCCCCGAACCGACTGGTTTAGTCGTAAAGAATGGAGCGAAGATTTTTTTCACGATTTGGTTGTCCATTCCACTGCCATTATCGGCAATTCTAATTACCACGGAATTAGACTGACTAACCTGAGTAGAAATCCGAATTGTGGGGATATAGTCAGGTGGATTATCGATCCGCTTCATTTTCAAGGCATCACAAGCATTACTCAGTAAATTCATAAACACCTGATTAAGCTGAGATGGGTAACAGGAAACTTTTGGCAATTGTCCGTATTCTTTGATAACTTGAATTTCATCAGAACTCCCCGGTTTTCCTTTCAGCATGGGGCGTAAAATCATTAAAGTAGATTCGATCCCTTCGTGAATATCTACAAGTTTCATCTCTGCTTCATCTAAGCGGGAAAAATTCCGCAGGGATAAGACGATTTGCCGAATCCGTTCCGCCCCAATTTTCATCGAACTGAGAAGTTTTTGCAAATCTTCCCGGAGAAACTCTAAGTCTATTGCTGCGATTTCGTCGGCAATTTCTGACACCGGATTGGGGTAATGTTCCTCATATAAGGAGATTAAACTTAATAAATTCTCGAAATATTCCCGGGCTGGGTCTAGATTGCCATAAATAAAGTTCACCGGGTTATTAATTTCGTGGGCAACTCCCGCGACTAATTGCCCCAGGCTGGACATTTTTTCACTTTGAATTAAGTGGGCTTGGGTTTTTCTCAGTTCCGTTAGAGTTTGCTTGAGGTGGAGATTTTTTTCGTTGAGTTCTTGGGTACGTTCCCGGACTTTTTCTTCTACGGATGCATATAATAAAGCATTTTCCAAAGAAATCGCCGCTTGAGAGGAAAGTAGCCGCAAAATTTCTAGGCGATCGGGGGTAAATGCCCCAGAAGTTAAGTTGTTTTCTAAATAAAGAATTCCCAGCAATTGACCACCATTAATAATCGGCGTACAAAGGAGGGATTTTATTTGCTGTTCGTTGATATAATTATCGGTGGTAAATCGGCCATCTTTGACCGCATTGTTTAAGACTACATCGGCACGAGTGCGAGCGACATAATTAATTACAGCGAGCGGTAAAATTTCGTCGGAAATTCGGCGCATTTGCGCTAAACTTGCGGCAGATTTTTCGACGAGCGCACCTTGGTCGGTAATCGAAGCTTCGGCAGCGATCGCAAATTTTCCTTGACTGCCTTGACTGCCCTCAATTTCTTCACTTTCTTCAGCGGGAAAAGGTAAAATTAAACAGCCCTTTTGTGCCCCCGCGTTTTCAATCAAAATTTTCATTAAATTCGCCAATAACTTATCCAAGACAATTTCACTAGAAATTGCTTGATAAGCTTTAATCACTGAAGCTAAATCTAGAATCCCAGAACCGCGACTTCCAGAGGTAAAAGTTGCCGTTGTCACCAAGGGGCTAAAGGGATGATCCACTTGAGTTAAACTGGGTAACTGGGGATATGTCTGTTCTAACTGTTCAACTTTACGTTTTGCCCCCCAACGTTGATAGGCGTAGTAAGCTTCGATTAAATGGCTTTGAGCATATTTTTTATATCCCTGATTTAACCAAAATTTCGCCGCCAATTCGTTGGCTAAAGCTTGATGCTGAATAAACTCATTTTCTCTGGCGGATTTAATGGCGTTATCGTAGGCTGCGATCGCCTCCATAAACTTACCGCTAATCCGATGCATCTCTGCTTGCAACAGCAAATATTTATGCTGAAAATTTTCGGCACAATTATCTTGCCAAAGCTTTAGTTTAGCCAAAGCTGACTGCAACTTTTCCCAATACTCTGGTTGCTCATCTTTAGAGAATGTCCCATACAAACCAGCCCAAGTCATCGCCGCATAAAACGTATAATCGGCCATAGGCAATAGTCCCTGAACATAAGGCAAAAGTGGTTCGATAGACTTAATGCAATCTAAGGCAGTATTTAACTCGCCATAAAGATATAAAATTTGTAATTTTCTGATATAATAAATACAGACCGCATAAAGGTTTTGATGTGCTTGACAAGCGGCAAGATAATCCGCTTCATTGATTTGATTAGTGGCAAAGGATGACAACTCTGGAGTCAGTTGGGCTAGGTTCCACAAACACAAATCCAGTCCTTCGAGTAAATCGGTAGATAGCTGATTTTTGGTTTTTTTGGTTAGTTCTAAATATCGGGGAATTTCTGTAAGCAAATGATTGATATTTTTGCCTTGAAAAAAGGCATTGCAAGCGGTATTATGTAGAGCGTAACCAGCATATTCTAAGTCCCCACATTCTAAGGCGGCTTGGTATGCTTCATGGTTCATAAAATTAGACTCTTTAATATGATGAAACCAATACAAGACACTATTGGCTAATCCTGCTGCGGCTTTACATTTTAAATCTCGCGCATTATACTTATCAATTAAGCGCATGGCAAGTTGACCAAACTGGTATGCAGATTGATAATCTCCGAATACAGAGACGAGCATAATGCCATAGTTGGTCAGACAAAGGCAAGATTCTGGAGTGCTGCCATAGGTTAAGGAAATATTTACTCCTCTGACAAAAATAATCGTCCAGAGTTGCAGATTAGTTAAATAGGCTGGTGCGCCCAAATTAGTTAATACTTTTAAGGCAATTTTTTGCGCTGGACTGGTCATTTCTGGGTCGTGGATAATCGAGCTAATTTCCCGATTTTCCCACTGTTTTTTGGCGGCAGCAAATTCAGCGGCGATCGCCTCTGGGAAATTCTCTTGAGGCAGTTCTACTCCCAACATTTTCAGCGCTGCGATTCCCGCATCCACCGCTTTTTGATATTTAGCCTGTAAACTATATTGTACCACCAAGAGATTATAAACTTCAGCCTTTTCGGTGACAGATTTAGCTTTGGCTAGAGTGGTGTTAATATACTGTTCTGAGGCAGCAAAATTTCCGGTTAAATACTCAATTTCGGCTAGATTTTTATATAAGGCAAAGGTTAAATCATAATCAGCATCCCAGGAATTTTCTGGTAATAATTCAACCCCAGCAGTTAAATAACCTTTTGCCGCTTGGTAAGCGTTGGCATCTTTGGCTTTTTTCGCTGCTTCTAAATTTAAAGCTGCTAACTCCAGTTTTTCTTCGGTTTCGGTGATTAACTCGCGACCTACATTTAAGTGATCCACCAGTTCAAAGGCGCGATCAAGGCGATATTCTACCGGAGTATTCATCAAAAACATTCGGCCAATTTGCAAATGCACTGCCTTCTTTTGGGAATCATCAATTAACGCATAAGCAGCTTGTTGTACACGGTCGTGCAAAAACTGATAATTTAGCACTAATAAAGGGAAATTAAACAGTTGTTCTTGGGTAAGCTGTAAATCGGAAATTGGCTGAATTAAATCTTCTTTAATGGCGGGCCAAAGGTCGCGAAAAGTTTCCACCGCTTCTTTGCCATGAATTAAGGAAATCGTATGCAAATCAAATTGATTGCCTAAACAAGCCCCCAGACGTAAAACTTGTTGGGTACCTTCCGGGAGTTTTTGTAATTTTTGAATCATTAACTCCACGACATTATCCGTAATCCCTACCGCTTCAATTTCCTGAATATTCCATTGCCAACCGCCTTGATTATTAGAGTAAATAGGTTTAAAGGTGAGTAAATTTTCTTGATGTAAGGTTTTGAGAAATTCTGCTATAAAAAATGGGTTGCCCTGGGTTTTGCGTAGGACTAATTCGGCTAAAGACTCGACGAATTCAGCAGGTTTATGTAAAGTGTCTGCAATAAATTGAGTAGTTTGTTCTAAGTTTAAGGGGGATAAATAATACCGACTCACCCTTACCTGTTCGTGACGCAGCATATCGATAGTCATCATCAAAGGATGAGTCGCATTGACTTCATTATCCCGATAAGCCCCAATCAAGCAGAGATATTTGGTGCGATCGTCGCTCATCATCAGTTTAATTAACTTCAAACTTGCGGAGTCAGCCCATTGTAAATCATCCAAAAAGATTACCAAGGGATGAGCTTTTGAGCAAAAGACCTGAATAAAATTTTGAAACACTAAATTAAAGCGATTTTGGGCTTCAGCAGGTTGCAAAACTGGCACCGCAGGCTGGGGACCGATAATAAACTCAATTTCGGGGATGACATCAATAATAATTTGGGCATTATTTCCCAAAGCTGACATAATTTTCCCGCGCCATTTTTCCAGGGATTCCTCACTTTGACTCAATAACAAGCTGACTAACTGAGAAAAAGCTGAAACCACTGCTGAGTAAGGAGTGCCCCGCTGAAATTGGTCAAATTTACCGGAAATAAAATATCCGCCTGATTGCACAACGGGCTGGTAAATTTCTCTAATTAAGGCAGATTTGCCAATTCCCGAATATCCCGCTACTAAAATCATTTCTTTCGCCCCATTGCTGACTCGTTTAAATGCGGCGATTAAGTCGGCAATATCTTGGTCGCGACCGTAAAGTTTTTCAGGGATTTTAAAGCGAGCGGAAATATCCTCAGTCCCCAATTTAAATGGCAAAATTTTTCCAGTTTCTTGGAGTTGGGTTAAACAGTTTTCTAAGTCTGCTTGTAAACCCCAAGCACTTTGATATCGGTCTTCAGGACTTTTGGCTAGTAGTTTAAGAATAATATCGGAAATAATTTCGGGAATTTCTGGTTTTTTGGCGTGGGGAGGGATGGGTTCTTTCGCTAAATGACAATGGATTAACTCCATTGGCTCGGTGGCATCAAAAGGCAGGGTTTTGGTGAGGAGTTCATATAAAGTTACTCCCAGGGAATAAAGGTCTGTCCGATAATCAATTAGGGAGTTAATTCGACCTGTTTGTTCGGGGGAAATATAAGCAAGGGTTCCTGCCAAAGTTGGTTTTTTGTTAGGAGTAATTCCGTCGTTTACGGTAGTGGCGATGGTAAAGTCGATAATTTTAACTTGTCCGGTGACGGTATTTAAGACAATATTAGCGGGATTGATATCTTTGTGAATAATATTTTTAGCGTGAATGCTGCCTAGATTTTTAACAATTTTAATTGCTAAGGTGAGAAACCCGATTAAAGTTAATTCCTGGGATTTCATTAATTTTTTTAAAGATTCGCCACCAAAATCTTCCAGAATCATTACCCATTGATTTTGATATTGTTGTAAGTCGTAGGCGCGAACAATTCCGTCAAGATTCAGTTGACGAATAATTTCATATTCTTTTTGATATCGTTGCACCTGTTCTTCTGTGGGGTATTCTTGCTTGAGAACTTTAATTATGACAGGCTGATTGTCTTCTTGTCTACGCCCTCGGTAAACTGATGAGTTTACGCTTTCATAAAGGCAAGCAAGAATTTGGTATCCAGGAAGGTTTATCATCGTTTGATTCTCCGTTGGAGAAAGATTAGTTAGGTCTAAGTTCGGTCTAAGTTACGATTTGTTTGAGCCAATTATTAGATGCAACCCCATCAGGTGATTAATAACCAGTTTAGCAGTTTAAAGTAATTGTAGAGCAATTTCTTGAGTGACGGTGTGTGGTGGAGTCTGGGGGCTTTTGAGGTGTGGGGTGCGGGGGGTGCGAGAGGTGCAGGGGATCCGGGGCGACCACCGGTAAGTCACCTACACCCGCTCCGAAAGCCCCGGAAGCACCGAAAGCACCGAAAGCCCCTCTTTCCCCTACACCCTACCCCCTAGGCTTATAAGCTGGTCAAGACACAAAGTAATAGGGCTTCGGTCCATTCGACTACGGCGCCGTAGGTGTCTCCGGTGTGGCCGCCAATTTTATGGTTAATCCAGGCACCTTTGAGGATGGCGATCGCACTGCCGCCCATAGCCATACCGCTCGCGAGGATCCAGTGGCTCGAATCGATCATGAGTTGCACGAGACTTAAACTCAGCAGGAGCAAAAATCCGGGTAGCAAATCGATGGGGCGATAAATTTCTTCTTTGTGAAGAGCGCCTTTGCCGGTGGCTTTGATGTAGGGGTAGCGAATAATGGCCACCAGTTGCCCCCAACGACCCCAACCGGCAGCGGCCATAATTGCCAGAGCCCGGTATTCCGATAAGTCCGAGAGGGCGGCGGTTTTTAACAAGATAACCGCGATCGCGGCCATCACGCCAAAAGCCCCGGTCAGACTATCGGCCATCACTTCCAGCCGTCGCTTGGGGTCAGACACCGCCAAACCATCGGCCATATCCATCACCCCATCTAAATGTAAACCTCCGGTAATCCAAATCCAACAAACAACTACTAAAGCACTCCGTGTTAGTACGGGCATTTCTAATAATTGCAACCAAGCGTCAAGGAGGCCAATGATTGCCCCGATCGCCACGCCGATAAAAGGGGCAAACCGGGCAATGCCACGAAATTCCAGAGTCCAAGACAGGGGAACGGGCAAACAAGTATAAAAGGCGATCGCTGCTGCCACAATTGAGCCTTGATCGCGCACAAATTCAAGGGTTCTAGCTATTTGTGGATAATTCTTCATATAAATTATGGTCTATCAGCTATTTTACTGATGTCTAAAATTCTCGTTTATGCCAGAATTATATCTATTGAGAACGCTATACGATGACGCGCAGGCAGCCTGTAAACTGTCCTTAAATGCGCCATTGGAAATCTTACTGAAGATTAATAGGTAATATATCCATGATTTACAACCGATCCAATGATACGGTGCCTGCACCGTGTTTAATCGACACTGGCATCTTAGTTAACAAGCAAGATATCATCAGACTTTTGTCCGACTTGACTCATGTCCAATACATTTATTGGCAAGATGGTGAGCTAAAAAGCCAAGGAGAAGGATATATCCTGGATGTGTTTGCCGACCCGCAGCGATCGACCTTAATTGCCAATCATGCGGTCTATATCAATGTTCATAGTTTTGATTATTTGGAACTAAAACAGTCAACGGAGTCAGAAGCTTATTTTGATTTGGTGCAAGAGGGACTGACACTACGCCTGACTCCTTTATCCAACCCCCTGAAACAAGAACGCGCTAGGGTTGAAGATAACCTAGACCTGGAAACAATGGTGGCGGAACTGCTCACCGCCAAGCTGGATGCCGAACAAGATGATGATGGATTTTTGCCATTTTAAGCCCAGTGATTCGCTTTTTCCGCTATAATTGATTGTTGCGTGACTGGCTCTCAATGAAACAATTATTGTAGGCGAAGATTTAAGCGAAAATTTGGGTAAAGATTTGGGCAATAAATTAGGCAATAAGTTAGGCGAAAATTTGGGCGAAAATTTGGGCGAAAATTTGGGCGAAAATTTAAGCAATAAGTTGGGCAAAAATTTTACATTTGAACGACAAGCTAGTTGCAGCCAGACTCAAGCCAGGGCTGGAGTCTTTTACACCCCTCATGGCTGCGTCGAAACACCTTGTTTTATGCCTGTGGGAACATTAGCCACGGTAAAAACATTAACCCCGGCTCAATTGGTTGATACGGGCGCCCAAATGATTTTAGCGAATACTTATCATTTGCACCTGCAACCAGGAGAAAAAGTCGTTGAACAAGCCGGTGGTTTGCACCGTTTTATGGTGTGGGATGGGCCGATTCTCACCGATTCTGGTGGTTTTCAGGTGTTTAGTTTAAGTCAGTTTAGAACAATTAATGAAGAAGGTGTCACTTTCAAGTCCCCTAGGGATGGAAGGATGATCCATTTAACCCCCGAACGTTCGATTCAAATTCAAAATGCTTTGGGGGCTGATGTGATTATGGCGTTTGATGAATGTGCGCCCTATCCTGCTCCTAGGGAAGCGGTGGAGTTAGCCATGCAGCGAACTTACCGTTGGTTAGAACGCTGCGTCACTGCCCACAAGCGCTCAGATCAAGCGTTATTTGGCATTGTCCAAGGGGGTATTTATGCGGATTTGCGCCAACAAGCCGCAGAATCTTTGCGTGAGTTGGATTTACCCGGATATGCCATTGGTGGGGTGAGTGTGGGGGAACCCGCTGATTTAATTACTCATACTGTGCAGGTGACGGCGCCCTATTTGCCAGAGGAGAAACCCCGTTATTTGATGGGGGTGGGGACTTATCAGGAAATGGCTAGGGCGATCGCCTCTGGGGTGGATTTGTTTGACTGTGTAATTCCTACCCGCTGGGCCCGACATGGGGCGGTGATGGTGCGCGGTGAACGCTGGAATATTAAAAATGCTCAGTTTCGGGAAGATTTCACTCCCCTCGATGAAACCTGTCCTTGTTATACTTGCCAAAATTTTAGCCGCGCTTATTTGAACCATTTGTGGCGAGCGCGGGAAGTCCTGGGTTTAACCCTGCTCTCGATCCATAACATCACCGAACTGATGCGCTTTACTCGTCGCATTCGGGAAGCCATCATCGGCGATCGCTTTGTCGAGGAATTTGGTCACTGGCTGAAATGACGGAAACGGGGAAACGGGCAACATCATGTTAAAATCTATCTCAATTATTAAAATCTTGTTCAAGAGGTAGGTATCTAAATGGAAGCAGCAATGCTGTTGGCGAAACTGCCAGAAGCGTATCAAATCTTTGACCCACTGGTTGATGTATTACCGATTATCCCCGTATTTTTCCTCTTGCTGGCTTTCGTTTGGCAAGCCGCCGTTGGTTTCAAATAAATTTCTCGTTTCTTTAATATCGATCGGGGTGCCTATTTTTAGGCACCCTTTTTTGTCTATATATATGTGCGGCTAGATATGTGCGGCTACGTCTATAATATAACTGTCAGAGATTAACCGCGATTGCCAATTGTCTTCTGGAACCCAGACCGTTCCTGGATCCGGCCAATATAAGCGAGGACGGCGGGATATGGGCTTAAGTCTGGTTTAATCATCATTTGAGTGTAGGCTAACATAGCGCCCACGGCCACATCTGCCACAGTAAAGTTATCCCCAACCAAAAACTGCTGTGTTTCAAAGATTTGGTTGAGGGCACTCATTAACCGGGGCAATTCGCGATCGCGACTAGACTCCACGAACACCCCAGGGCCGAAAGTGGCATTAGCAAAAGAGATCCACTGGTTCATCACGGCCAAATCTTCTGGGGTGGACAGATTGCCGTATTTTTGAGCTAAATACAATAAAATTGCCCCAGACTCCCAGAGTTTAAAGTCTCCATCTATGATCGCGGGGACTTTGCCAATGGGATTAATTGCCAAATACTCTGGTTGCAAATGTTCTTTTGCTTGCATATCCAGCAGCACAAATTCATAAGGAACCCCGAGTTCCTCTAGATACCACTGCACAATTGAAGCCCGACTGCGAGCACCGCCATATAGCTTTAACATAAGCTGAAAAACAATCTAATGGAATCTAATGGAATCCAGATAATTATATAGGAAATTATATAGGAGTGACGCATCATGGTTATTTTTGATGCCGATATCATAGCTAAAATTAACCAAAAGACCTGTAGGAGCAAAGCATTCGCGCATATACGCGCATATAATGCCTATAATATATTGATTTTTCGGATATTTTTCGGATAATTTACGCCGCGAATACTTCGCCCTTAACCGGCGATAAATATATCGCTGCTAATATCCCTCAAGATTCCTCAAGATTAAGTAATATTATTAAGTAATTATTAAGTAATATTGTTTAAGCAATATTAGGGATATTATCTCGAGGCGATCGCCCCTGCATAGTCAACACATCCGACGACTTTTCGGGAACAGCCAAAGTTTGGCTATCGCACCAATCTAACATCCGATTCCAAGCCCACCAGAGGTCAGCATCCCCTGCTTGTTTTTGGCAAGTTTTACTACTAAAATATCCCACATGACCGCCAAATTTCGTAGAAATTAAATCAATGGCGGAATTCTTCTCGGCAATAGCCTTTAACTCTGGCACCAAACCGGGAGCAAACATCGGGTCATCTTCCGCGTAGATAATTAAAGTGGGCTTATTTAACTCCGGTAAAACGTGAACTAAAGGACAACTGGCATCATAATATTCCTCAACGGAGTTAAAACCTAAACGGGAAATCACCAATTCGCGATCGAAGCCTGAAATACTATTAGCCCGCTCAATTGCTGCCGGATCTATATCATTAGGATGATAACCGTAAAGTTCCCAAGCGGTTGTTTTCAAATTTTTGGCAACTTCTTTTTCCAAATATCGCCCCAAGGGGTGATTAACCAAATAGGCCAGAGAACGATGAGAATCTAAATTAGGGCAAATCACCGCCCCACCACCAATATCACGCGATCGCAGTCCCAAATTTCGCGCTGTTGCTGACAAAAATTGTCCGGCTTTCACGCCCCAAAGTGCCAAATGTCCGCCCAAAGAATAGCCCGTAAACCAGAACTTGCCGGGACAACCCATTGCCTTAGCTTGGGCGGCAATTCTGACAAAATCTTCTCCTTCATATAAACCATCCGACGTTAAAGTTGGGGAAAGTTCGGCAGTTTTGCCGTGGGCTCGCCAATCAAATAAAACCACCGCATATCCCCGAGCAAATGCCTTACGTCCCAGCACTTGCAAAAACCATTGGTCTGCTAAATTTCCCGTAATGCCGTAAGTACCAACAATCGTCCCTCGTAGATTTTCGGGTGGGTTTTCGGGAATAGCTACCCAACCAAAAATGGGCACATCCTCTGCACCCATAAAAATTTTTTCTTGGTAAGGGGGTTGAGGGTCAACGGTGAACTTTTCCCACACTCGACTCACATAAAAAAAGCTATATAGCGTCATTAGCAGTCCATTCTTGAGAAACCAAGGAGGAGTATAAGCCGGATAAATCATAAATCAGTAAAAAAAAAGCGTTTTTTGGTTGAATGCATACCACTGTAACAAAAATTAACCACTATTTCTAGGTTGAGCAATTAGGTTGAGCAATTATTTTCAGGATGCGGTCGAGGATACTTACCCGTAAATATGATTAGCATATGATTAGCATATGATTAGCCCGGAGGCATCCTAGTAATTAATCGATGAGAATTTTTTGAGAACTTGACTTTTTTTAACTTTTTTGCTACAATATGAGGGAGACTTAATCTTAGCCAATCAAAATTTAATCAAATTTTTAATTTAAATTTAATTTAGATTTAGGCCAAATTTTCCTTCATAATTCAGATTATAATTATTAGGTTTTTGAGGCAATCAAAAACATGGGAGAAGCAAAACGACGGCAAAAGTATTGGCAAGAACAAGGGCAAGATTCGCCCCCAAACCAGGGCAAAACCGTCGCGAAAACAACAATAAATGCCATTAAGCAGCAAATTCACCAAATTAAGGCAGATACCGCCCAAGTGAAAAAAGACCCAGAGTTTAAACGGCAATGTCAGGAAAAAGTGGCCGCCGAAAACCGCCAGATTAAACAAAGATTAGAAAAGCGGGATTTTCGGGCAGTGGGTGATATTATTGCCATGATTCAAGCGCCCTCGGGCAAACTCACTCCGGAACAAGTAGATTTATGGATGGATTATGTCATTAGTGGCTTGTTGAACACGAAAAATATTGAACCTGTCCAAGCTCAGTTATTTGTCTGGGAGTTAGAAACCCAGTTACAGCTTAATTCAGCCAAATCTTACCAAGAATATGATTATTTATCCCAGCAAATTGCAGCGATGAAAGCTTATTTAAAATCTTTAGAAGTTTGGGTGGATATTAAAAATGACTTATTGGCAATTTACCAAGTTCGGTCTAGTATTTTGTAGTGATTATTGATTGTTGGTTGTTGGTTGTTGATTGTTGGTTGGGGTGTGGTTGAGGTGTAGTTGATAATTAATAATTAAAATAATTAATAATTAATAATTTACAATTGACAATTGTTCTCCCCTGCCCCTCCGCTCCGAAAGCCCCTCCGCCCCTCCGCCCCTCTGCCCCCCTGCCCCTCTGCCCTAAAAGCCCCCTACTTATGACTCCTACGATCCAAACCCTGCCCCCAGAAGTTGTTAACCTGATCGCTGCCGGTGAGGTGATCGATTCGATCGCCGCTGTGTTGCGAGAGTTAGTGGAAAATGCCCTAGATGCTGGGGCGAGTCGAATTACCGTGTCCATTTGGCCGGAGTCCTGGCGGATCCGGGTGACGGATAATGGCGCGGGGATGGATTTGGCCAATTTGCGCTGTTGTGCGATGCCCCACAGTACCAGCAAAATCCGCGATCGCGAGGATTTGTGGAAAATTAACAGTTTGGGATTTCGCGGGGAAGCCCTGCATAGTTTGGCCCAATTATCCCGACTAGAAATCAGAAGTCGTTGCCAAGAGTCAGCGGAAGCATGGCGTCTGGTTTATACGGAACAAGGGGAACCGATGCAAATTGAACCTGTGGCGATCGCCCCAGGAACCATTGTCACGGTTTCTGACTTGTTTGGTTGCTGGCAAGCGCGGCGCCAGGGACTGCCGCCGCTTGCCCAACAGTTGCGGGCAGTACAACAAACCATTGAACATATTGCCCTGTGTCATCCCCAGGTAAGCTGGCAGGTGAATAAAAATAATCGCCCTTGGTTTGCCATTCATCCGGGAACCACCGCCCAGGAGATTTTGCCCCAGTTAGTGCGCGGGGTGGTGGTGAGTGATTTGCAATATGTCACCGTGGTGATTAGCGCTGAACAACGGATTCAGGTGGTTTTGGGTTTGCCCGATCGCGTTTCCCGGCGTAAACCGGATTGGGTCAAGGTGGCGGTCAATCATCGTATGGTGCGATCGCCGGAATTAGAACAAGCAATTATCAGTGCTTTTGGGCGAACCTTGCCCAGAAATCGCTATCCAATTTGTTTTGTAGACTTGCAACTAAATCCAGAGCAAATTGATTGGAATCGACAACCGAGTAAGTCTGAGATTTACTTACAAAATATTGCTTGGTGGCAGCAACAACTGAATAGCGCGATCGGGCAAGCATTGCGCTTGAATGTCACCGACAGTCCCGCCAGTCAACAACGGGTCACTGAATTACTGACAAACTCAGAAAATAAAGGCGGCTACGAACTTAGTCGAAAAATTAACATGGAAGACCGACCCGAACCTAGCAACAACCTAATCCCATTAACCGCCGTTGCTCAGATCAGAAATACCTATATTGTAGCCGAACATCCCAACGGCATTTGGTTAGTAGAACAACATATTGCCCATGAAAGAATTATATATGAACAATTGCGCCAGCGCTGGGAATTAGTCCCATTAGAACCGCCGATAATTCTCAGCAACTTAACCATTGCCCAACGGGAACAACTGGAAAGGCTAGGATTAGATGTCAGCGAATTTGGCAACGAACTGTGGGCAGTCCGCAACGCCCCAGAAATGCTGGCAAAACGGGATGATTGTGCCGACGCTTTGTGGGAATTAAGTTTAGGGGGAGACTTACAAACTGCCCAAGTTGCCACCGCTTGCCGTAGCGCCATTAGAAACGGTACGCCGCTAACTTTATCAGAAATGCAATCGATTTTAGACCAATGGCAACGCACGCAAAATCCTCGCACTTGTCCTCACGGCAGACCGATTTATTTATCCTTAGAAGAAACCGACTTAGCGCGATTTTTCCGCCGCCATTGGGTGATTGGCAAAAGTCATGGAATTTGAGTTACAACCTGTATAGCAATGCTAAAGTAATGCAGCAGAGGCGCTTTCGGAACAGAGGCGCTTTCGGAGCAGGGGGGCTTTCGGAGCAGGGGGGCTTTCGGAGCAGGGGGGCAGGGGGGCTTTCGGAGCAGGGAAAAAATAACAAATAACAAATAACCAACAACAAACAACCAACAACAAACAACCAATAGCAAATAACAAATAACAAATATTACTTAATCGGTGCGAACAGACATTTCAACCGATATAACAGAGAAGGCAAAACTATTTTTCCCGATTTGTTTCCCGATTTGTTTACATTACAGATGTTGTATTGACTGTTGTATTGACCAGGGGGCAATTGGTTTGCCATGTAAGATGCGTAATGTAGTTTTGTCATGTAGTTATTGTCATGTAGTTAGTTTAGCGAGGAGTCTCATTTAAGGATGTTTGATTGTATTATTGTCGGCGCCGGACCAGCCGGGGGCAGTGCTGCTTATCATTTGGCGAAGAAAGGACATTCTGTGTTAGTCCTAGAAAAAGAATTTCTGCCGCGATATAAGCCTTGTGGGGGGGCGGTGTCACCACAAGTTGCCCAGTGGTTTGATTTTGATTTTAGTCCGGCGATTTCCCTGAAAGTGAAGCATCTTCGCTACACCTGGAGTAATGAAGACCCAGTGGATTTAGAGGTGAAAAGTGCAGAACCGATTTGGATGGTCAAACGGGATGTGTTTGACCAGTTTTTAATCGACCAAGCAAAGGGTCAAGGGGCGGAAGTTCGGGATAATACGGCGGTGACTGGGGTGGCCTTTAAAAATGGGGCTTGGGAAGTGACGACGAGTAATGGGCTGGTGACAGGTCGTTATTTGATTGCTGCTGACGGCGCTTCTGGGCTGATGAGTAAGTTGTTGGGCTTTAAGAAAGAGGTGAAACGCCGTTTGGCGGTGGGTCTTGAGGTGCCTTTGACTACGGGAGTGCAAAATTCGCCGATTAATTTTGATTTTGGGGAAGTGAAAAATGGTTTTATTTGGAATTTCCCGAAGGCCGATGGTTATTCTTTGGGAACTGCGGCGTTTATTGGTGGAGAGGTGAAGAATCTCCCGGAAATTTTGCGGAAGTATGCCACTAATTTGGGTTTGGATTTGACTAATGCCAAACAGTATGAGGCAGAGATGGCTTTGTGGGATGGCGATCGCACCTTACATACCCAAAATGCGGTGTTAGCTGGAGAAGCCGCAGCAGTGGTCGATCCCTTTACCGCTGAAGGAATTCGCCCTTCTATGTTTAGTGGGATTAAGGCGGCAGAGGCGATCGCGGCTGCCTTAGCTGGTGACAGCAAAGCCCTGGAAAAATACACCGAAACTATGAAAGAAGAACGGGGCAGTGACATGGTTTGGGCGCAACGGATTGCTGGCGCCTTTTTCCGCTGGCCGAAAATTAGCTATAAAGTTGGGGTGAAGCAACCCAAAGCTACCGCAAAAATGGTGGAAATTCTCTGTGGAGAATTGCGCTATTCAGAAGTGGTAAATGTGGCACTGAAAATGCTCACTAAAGGCGTCTTTGGTGGCGGTTAATTTGGGTTAATTTGGGTTAAATTGGGTTAATTCAATGGTTTGATTGATGCCAAAAACAGGTCTTTTTTTTTTTTGATAAAAAACCTGTTTTTTTTATTTGGTTTGGCATTTATAATTACGTTAATTACGTTTAGTTCCGCAATAGTTTTAAGCCCATCTTCACCTGAGCGGCGATCGCGAGTCGCCTCTACATACAGAGGAATTACGCAACAAGGCTGCGCACGAGGTGGGCGAAACCTTGCCCACCCTACTATTGCCAATAATAGTAAAGCCAAGCAAAGCCAGAAAGTTGGGATAAAATTTCCCTAGGGGGCGAGCGAGTTTTTTTAATATCATTAAATTTTGTCAAAAAATTAGCTAAATATGGTAATAAATATGGTAATCTAATATTTTAGCATTGTAGTGGCGAAATTTTAGCAACCGGGTTTCTTGTAGGTTTTTCCGAGAGCGCCCATTTCGCATAAAGGTTGCTTATGCAGTCTTATGCGGTTATTTCCCCCCTAAAGAACGTCAAACTTTACTAATTTATTAACAGCTATGGGGCAGAGCTATGGGACAGTTAGAACGCCTAGTAATGATGGCCGAAGATCAGCTAACAGAATACAGCACCACCGCCCGAAAAATCGAAAAATTGCGGCGAAAAATTGGCCTTTCTGTCCCGGTGGCGGAACAAAGAAAAATCAAAGTCCAACTGCTCAAAGAAATGCCCACAGATTTATTTAGTCGCATTGTGGAAAACCAACGGCAAGCCGTGGCATTACCCTTTTGGGGCATTGCGGGACTGGGATTATTATTTGGCATTTCTATGACTCAGCCGCTAGATTTTATTGCCACGGGAGTGGGAGGATTTATTGCAATTAAAATTCAACAGATGGGCTGGAAATTACAAGCGAAACGATTAGTGATTCAAACTTTAGAAGAAATTGAGCAAGAACTGCAAAATCCCATGAGTTAATCCTATGATTTAATCCGTAGGGGCGCCAGCATTGCGGGCGCAAATTTTTAGCAAGTTTGTAGGGTGAGCAAATTTTGCCCACCCTAACCCTTTTTAGGAATATGAGTTATATTATGAGATGTACAGGGAAAATTCTATGACTCCCATAGTGAGTTACGACCTCGGCGTAGGTAGAAAAAAATTGTTCGTGAAACAGAGAAAAGCCCGTTTATTCGTTTATTAACGTAAACGGACTTTTCTCGGTTAACCAGGTCTTCTTAAAGCTTTAGGAACTTTGGCATAACCCTCGGATTTGTTACCAGATTTTTTCCCTGGTTTTTGACTCGATCGCCGAGAATCATGCCGCGATAATGCCCCCTCATAAATGTGTTTATTCTCATCGGCAGATTTAAGTAAATCTACTACAGGCTGAGGATAATCAACGCCAATTTTAACGTTAAATCGCTTTTGCTGGTCGGGGGAAAGTTGCCAGGGTTCATGGATTTTATCCGGGGCAACTTTTGCTAGTTCCGGCAACCAATGCTTGACATATTCTCCGAGGCGATCGTAATCTTTGGATTGTTTGATGATATTAAAAAAGCGGAATCCCCGCGCATCATTGCCCACTCCAGCAGTATAGTTCCAGTTGCCGTAGTTACTGCAAACATCATAGTCAATTAGTAACGATTCAAACCATTCGGCGCCCATTTGCCAATTTATGCCTAAGTTTTTGGTGAGAAAACTGGCGACGTTTTGCCGTCCGCGATTGGACATAAATCCGGTGGCAGCAAGTTCTCTCATGTTGGCATCTACGAGAGGAAATCCGGTCATTCCTTTTCGCCATAAATCAAATTTTTCCCAGTTTTCTTCCCAGGGAATATCTATTCCTTGTAACCCGGACAGATAAAATATTTTATTCCCATGTTTGGCACAAATAAAGCGGAAATAATCCCGCCAGAGTAATTCAAATACTAGCCAATAGGTTGAATCGTTTTTGATGCGTTGCTGTTCATATTCTTGGACTTGCTCATAAATGTATCGAGGGGAAAGACAACCCATTGCTAACCAAGGGGAAAATTTAGAAGAGTAGTCCGCCCCTAGCATTCCGTTGCGGGTTTCTTTATAGATTTTTAAGCAATCTTTTTCCCAAAAATACTGCTTTAATCGGGCGATCGCTGCGGTTTCACCACCTTTAAATTCCAGGACAGACCGGGGGTCATAAGTGGGTTGTTCTAGACCAAAATCCGTTAATTTCGGGATTTCGCCTATTTCTATTTTGGGCAAGGGCGGTAATTGTTTGGGGCTGGAAAATGTGGGGTTGACGCTGCCTTTTTTTTCTACTTCTTTCCGAAATTGGGTGAATACTTCAGGAATTTCCGCAATGGAAAAGGGGAGACAATCGGGATGATACAGAGTATGTCCCCAAAAACCGGTGAGGGCAATTCCTAATGGTTCTAAAGCTTTTTTTAAGGCGGTTTCTACGGCTATTTCTTCTGATGTGACTTCTTTTGAATAATATATGTCAGTGATGTTTAATTGTTTGGTTAATTGGGGTAAGATTTCTTCCGGTTTGCCGATGCGAATAATTAGGTCAGAGCCTAGTGCCCTTAAAGAGTTTCTTAAGTCTGCTACACTTTCTAACAAAAATTTGCCGCGAAATGCCCCGGTTTTGGGAAAACCGTAAGCAGTTTTACCAAAGTGTCGGGGGTCAAAACAGTAAACGGGAATAATTTGCGAGGCGGGTTTTTTTTGAAGGGTTGCCCGATAGAGGGGTTCGTGGTCGTGAATGCGTAAATCGTTTCTATACCAAATCAGAATGTTTTGAGTCATGGATTTTTTTACCACAAAGGCACAAAGAACACAAGGATAAGGATATTTTATATTAGTTTATATCATCCAGTAAATAGTAGGGTGGACAATATTTTGCCCACCCTACAACTTTTATATTTGGGTTGATATATTTGGGTCGAAAACCCAAGATATCTACGCGAATGCTTCGCCCCTACAACCATCAACCATCAACCATCAACCATCAACCATCAACCGTCAACCATCAACGAAGATTAAGTCACCGGATGAATTTGTAAGGGCAAATCTGCCGACACCATTGCTTCTCCGGGGAGACGTTGAATCCGAAAACCGAGTTTTTTGCAGATGTGTTGCATGATGAAATTATCACTGAGAATTTCTGCCCGAATCACTGAATGTTTTTCGGCTTGACCAATAGAAATCATTAAGCTGAGTAGTTTGGTGCCTAGTCCTTTGCCTTGGAAGCGATCGCCCACTAGAATAGCAAATTCGGAGTCTTGGGTGCCGGTAATTTTAGTTAGGCGACTCATGGCAATAATCTGGAAATTGCCGGTTTCGGGATTTTGATATTCCACCACTAAGGAAATTTCGCGATCGTAGTCAATAAAGCACATCCGAGACAGCCGTTCGTGGACGAGTAGGCGACTCTTTTTCATTATTTGGGCATAGCGCAAATAAAGACTATGTTCGGAAAGTTGATCGTAAAATTCCCGGACTAAGGGTTCATCTTCCGGCAGAATTGGGCGGATTTTCACCGGGGTACCGTCAGCTAATTCCCACTCAGTGATATATTGGTTGGGATAGGGACGAATTGCCAAAGCAGGCAACTGGTCTTCGGTGACATCTAAGTCATGTAAAATAATCCGTGCATCTAGGGCAATAAATCCATCGGGGGAAACTAACAAGGGATTAATATCTGTTTCTTTAATCCAAGGTTGTTCCACCAATAGGTAAGAAAAGCGGACTAATATTTGTTCCAAAATTTCTAAGTTAATCGGCTGACGACCGCGTACCCCTTTGAGGATTTTGTAGATTTTGGTTTGTTCCATCATCCGTCGGGCTAAAGTGGTATTTAAGGGCGGTAAGCCGATCGCGCAGTCATCGAGGACATGAATCAAAACTCCTCCCGCACCAAAAACCATCACGGGGCCAAATTGCTGATCCACTTTGCTGCCGATGATCAATTCATAACCCTCAGATTTAATCATGGGCTGAATAGTTACGCCACCAAAATGTTCGGCGCCAACTTTTTCTGTCACCGCCTGTTTGATGCCCCGATAAGCACTAATTACCTCCTCAGGCGTATGCAGGTTCAACCGCACTCCACTGACATCACTTTTATGGGTGATCGTGTCAGAATAAAGTTTCACCGCCACGGGATAGCCGATTTCTTCGGCAGCGGCAACCGCCTTTTCTTCACTGTTTGCGGTCATGGTTTTAACCGTGGGAATGCCATAAGCTGCAAAGACTTTTTGAGATTCAAATTCAGTTAAAGTAGTGCGTCCGGTGTCTCGTGCGGTTTTAATAATTAAATCCGCATAAGCCCGTCCGGTCATTTGTTCGGGAATGGTGCCAATTTTCCCCGATAATTTACCCGCTAAAAACCGATTAGCTTGGTCATCTTTTTGAATCCGCATGGGGGTTTCATAAAGACCCCGCAAGTTGTAGCTATAACGCCGCATATAGTCAAATAACCGCGCTGCCATGTCTGGGAAGGGGAAGCAAGGAATCCCGGATTTATTCAAAATTTCCGCCCCTGCGGCAACTTCTGTACCCCCGATCCAACTGGCTAAAACCGGTTTGCCTTTCAGTCGGCTGTAAGGTTTCAGTTTTTCCGCCGTTTGGGTGGGTTCGGTCATGGACTGCGGGGTGAGGATGACTAATAAGCCGTCGGTGTTGGGGTCGTTGGCGGCAATTTCTAACGCTTTGGCATAGCGATCAGGGTCCGCGTCCCCCAAAATATCGATGGGGTTGCTATGACTCCAATGGGGCGGCAGAACTTTATTGAGGGCCTCAATGGTTTCCGGGGCAAGTTCGGCGAGTTCGCTGCCTTGAGAAACTAAGGCATCCGTGGTAATCACTCCAGGACCGCCCGCGTTGGTGAGAATGGTCAGCCGTGGGCCTTTCGGTGGCGGTTGTTTGGCCAACAATTCAGTGATGTAGAATAGGTAGGAAATACTGTGAACTCGCAGGACTCCCGACCGTCTGAAGGCCGCATCCAAGACCGCATCACTACCCGCGATCGCCCCCGTATGCGAAGCCGCTGCTTTGGCCGCTTCTTCGGTGCAACCGGCTTTAATCACAATAATGGGTTTACTCAGGGCAACTTCTCGGGCGGCGGAGAGGAAAGATCTAGCATCCCCCACGGATTCCATATAGATGACGATGCTTTGGGTGCGCGGATCTTCGCCGAAATAATAGATCAAATCCCCCCAGCCCACGTCTAACATGGAACCAATGGAAACGAAGGCACTAAAGCCCACATTTTCCCGAAAACTCCAGTCCAGAATCGAGGTACAGAGTGCGCCACTTTGGGAAATAAAGGCTACATTTCCCGGACGGGCGATCGCCGAGGCAAAAGTAGCATTGAGTCCGGTTAACGGGTTCATCACCCCCAGACAGTTCGGGCCAATAATTCGCAGATTTCCTCCACGAGCATAGTCCAGAATTTCTTGTTCTAATTTGACTCCAGCCTCGCCAATTTCTTTAAACCCGGCGGAAACAATAATCGCCCCATTGACTCCCGCATCGACACATTGGCGAACAATGTCCGGAACCGTAGGCGCTTTGGTGGCAATAATTGCTAAATCAACGGGTTCAGGAATTTCCGCGATGCTGGGATAGGCTTTGATGCCTAAAACGCTGGTGCGTTTAGGATTTACCGGAAAAATTGTCCCCCCAAAAGGGTTACTGATTAAGTTCCATAAAATCGTCCGACCCACACTGCCCGGAGTTTCTGTAGCGCCTATTACCGCCACGCTTTTCGGTGCAAAAATCCCATCGAGGGGTTGGCGTTTATAGCCTAATATATTGTGGGCTGGGTCGGCGGCTGGTCTTAACGAGTTGGTTAATGTCAGTTGCATGGAATCCTCCTAATTGCTTGATTTCTCAAGTATTTTCAACATTATTTGGCCATGAGAAAATTCTTAGATAATTTTGATTTATCTGTCAATATTTGTCTTCAGACCTATTGACATTTTTCGGGAAAATTAAAAAAATTATCTGAAATCATCCTCATATCGGTGCCTTAACGGCGCTCGGTTTGATTTTTTTGCTTTGCCATAAAAGTTGGCTGTAAAAGCCGCCTGAATGTCTCACAGTGAACTTTCCAACTTTACTCTGACCTCATTAAATATTTGTTAACGGCTGACTAATTGTTGTTAATTTAGGCTTTCCATTACAAATAACCTCCGTTTGTCTATGTTTTTTCGGTTTACCTGGCTAGATTTCGCCATTTCAGATAACTGAAATCCTGTAAATTACCTAAAAAATTATCCAAATTTCTGAAATCTATCTTAATTTTAGCTGATTTTGTGGTAAAATTGTTCATCACAAGCCAAAAAAATCGCCTTGGTTGCCACCTTTATCCTAATTATAGCACTAGCAAATCAAATCCGGTCTTTGTATCTGGGAATTTTTTGAACATTTCTCGATTTTTTCCCGCTAGTAGAGCAACTTATTGATTGTTTCTATCAGCAAGCCATTCTAGGCAACGGGCAAAAACTACAGCAATTCAAGAATTTGCTGAGTATTGCTGAGTATTTAAGGAACGCTTAATTCATGGCAAGGCGCATGTTTTTGACAATTTTGACAATTTTAATAATTTTAACAATTTTGACAATTTTGACAATTTTAGCATTTACCAGGGGCGACCAAGGTCAATAGTTGTTGGTTTTTGTTTAACGATTGTCAAATGTGGTAAAATGTCTGGGGGACTTTTAATATTCGACGAGTTTGTATTATAAACTACCGGTTTAGGAGCTTTGTCGGGTGGACAATGCCCACTTTACATTTATGTTATGATATTTTTATAATATTTTTTACTTTGGCTCAGGTCTCCTGGTTTTTTTGATAAAATTTGCTACTTTCTCAATAAGTCGATATGATGATTGCATCGCTGCCTTTGACAGTTTAATAGTTTAATAAGAATTTATCAATGACAGAAAAACAGCGATTTTCTAATTTTAAAACACCGATAAACCATGCGATCGCCGTCGGTACTGCGGGCATGGTTAGCGCGATCGCCACTGTAGTGGTTCCGGCAGCCCCCGCGCCAGCCCAAAATTCCCCTGTTTCTCCAGCCCCAGTAGTACCTACTGCACCCCTTAGCTTTGACCTGGGTGGTACGCCACTGGAAACCTCCACACCCACACCCACACCCACACCCACGCCCACACCCACACCCACACCCACACCCACACCCACACCCACACCCACACCCACACCCACACCCACACCCACACCCACACCCACGCCGAGTGGCGGTTTCCCCGCGCCCCCCGCAACCCCCACCCCAGGCTTTTTCTCCGGTAGGACGGCTGCCCCAGCCTCCGGGTCTCAGTCAGGAGGAACTTCAATGCCCCTACCGACTCAGCCCTTTTCTCGGTCAACCCCCAGCCGTCAAAATAATAACCAAGCATCTCAGTCAAATCAACAGAGATTTGGCAGTTTTGGCACAACAGATGAGGAGAAAGCCGCAAAAGCCTGTCAAAACGATCGCTTTACAAATTTTTTCTGCATTCGATAACCTAATTGTCATCAAATGCAGCCCCGAAATTTCTGCAAATTGTTGGTTATTGGTATTGGTTAGTGGGATTCTAATAATAGCTGTTTAATCACTTCCTCAGTTAACGGGTTTTTTCCCTGACGCAACGCATCTACCCAGCCTTGACGTTGAGTTTTTTCTACCTCATTATCACTCCAGTTAATATATGCCTCAAAATCAGAAATTGCCCCGGCATAATTGCCCGTCAACACTCGCGCCACCCCGCGACTATCCCGCACTCCTCCATCACTAGGTGCGCGTTTTACGGCCATTTCGCAAGCATTCATTACCTGACTAGCATAACCTTGTAAATTGCCATACCAACAGATTGTATTTAAATCCCCTACAGTGGCTTTTGCTAATTCAGGGTCTAATTCCCGCGCCTGTTGATAATGTTGCCAAGCTAACTCTGAATCTCCTTGGCGAATCGATGCAGCGGCCTTAGTAATCCAAGTAGCCGCGACGATTTCTTTGGCCTTTGTTTCCGGGTCAAATGGTAAAGCCGGATCGATATTTTTCGCCCGGTTAAATTTGGCGATCGCGCCGGGTAAATCTGCCTGTTGTACCCGGTTTTCTGCTTCTCGCAGCAACATTGGCACCACTATTTCCTTGGCTTGTGTTTCTGGGTCAACTTCTAAAGCAGAATAAAATTCAGGGTCTAATTCTTGGGCTTGCTTAAAGCGTTTTTTCGCTAATTCAAAATCACCCGTTGACCGGGCAATTAATAAACCTTGTTGCACATAAAACTCGGCTTTTTGCCGGTTATTCCATACCTGCTTTTTACAAGTTGTCACCGCTGCCAGTGGGATATTTTCTGTTTCTGATTTTTGGGAAAACCTGGGACGGATTAATTCTAAATTTGGGCGGGTAAATCCTGTTTCTAAGAATACTGGATGTAACCGTAAGCGCTCGCATCCAGCGGCTAACCAACCAGACCAAGAACCTCGCCACAAACGAATGGTTTTATCATCACTGCCAGAAATAATATTCTGCCCATCTGAAGTCATCGCCACTGCATTAACTCCGCCCTCATGTCCTTGTAAGATTCCTACTTCTTCCCCGGCTAAATTCCAGACTCTAATTGTATTATCCTGACTAGCGGAAACAATATGTTGGCCGTCGGGGGCGATCGCCACAAATCGCACATAATTCTCATGGCCTTTTAATATAGCGAGGGGCTGACCCGCTAAACTCCAAATGCGAATTTTGTTGTCCAAACTGCCGGAAACAATTTTTTGTCCATCTGGGGAAATAGCCACGGAATAAACCCCGGATTCATGGCCGGTAAATACCGCTAATTGTTCCCCAGAAATACTCCACAAACAAACTGTTCCATCATCACTACCAGAAACAATTTGTTTCCCGTCGGGAGAAATAGCCACGGAAACCACCGCCCCCTCATGTCCTTGAAATACGGCTAACTCTTTACCGGACATATCCCAAAGTCGAATAGTGTTGTCTGAACTACCAGAAACAATTTGTTTTCCGTCGGGAGAAATAGCCACGGAAATTACCCCAGCCTGATGCCCTTTTAACACCGCTAATTGTTTACCAGACATATCCCAAAGTCGAATTGTCTGGTCATCACTGCCGGACACAATTTTTTGGCCATCGGGGGTAATAGCCACTGAATTAACCGTAGATTCGTGTCCTTTGAATACGGTCAACTTATCCTGAGATAAATCCCAAAGTCGAATGGTTTGATCCGCACTACCAGAAACAATTTTTTGCCCGTCTGGAGTAATGGCTACGGAAATCACTCCTAACTCATGTAACCCTACAATTTTCGGTTCTTGGGCTGACATATCCCACAGTCGAATTGTGCGGTCATCACTGGCAGAAATAATCGTTTTGCCATCGGGGGATATGCCTACGGAAAGTACCCCTGACTCATGTCCTTTATATTCCGCTAATTGTTCGCCGGATCTACTCCAAACTTTAATCGTTTTATCCCCACTACCGGAGACAATTTTTTGCCCGTCGGGGGTAATTTTCACAGACCAAACTCGATCCTGATGTCCTGTTAAAACTTTTAATGGTTCTCCGGCCATATTCCAGACCCGAATTGTATTATCCCAACTCCCAGAAACGATATTTTGCCCATCGGGAGTAATCGCCACAGAAATTACTCCTAACTCATGGCCTTTTAATACTTGTAATTCTGCCCCGGAAACTAAATCCCAAATTCTAATTGTGTTATCCCAACTGGCGGAAACAATGTTTTGTCCATCGGGGGTAATCGCCACAGAAATTACCCCCGCTTCATGGCCTTGTAAAGCGGCTAATTGATTGCCTGAATTAATATCCCAAATTCTAATTGTGTTATCCCAACTGGCAGAAACAATGTGTTGCCCATCCGGGGTAATAGCTACCGCTGAAATCTCTGCACTATGTCCGGTTAATACGGCTAATTGTTCACCGGAAATAATATCCCAGACGCGAATCGTTTTGTCGCCACTGCCGGAAACAATTTTTTTGCCGTCTGGGGTAATAGCCACCGAGGAAATATAATTTTCATGGCCGGTTAATACCGCTAATTCTTTTCCCGAATTATCCCATATCCTAATGGTTTTATCTCCGCTGGCAGAAACAATTTTTTTACCGTCTGGATTCATCACCACTGAATTAATATTAGCGGTATGTCCTTTGAGGCGATCGCGTTCTCGAATTGCGTGGACAGTAGCGGATAAACTAGATTGGGCGAGCGGCAAAACTTGGCCTAATTTTGCTTCACTTCGTCCGGTAATTTCAATGGCGGAAATTAAAGCTTCTAGGGGGTTGGCTCTAATCAAATTTCGGGCTAAAATTGCATCAGCTTTAATCGTCGCTTCTGTGGCCAATTTATTCGCCTTTAACCCCAGGGCGATCGCCGCCACCAATGCCACGCTAACCCCACCAAGTAGCGACCTTAAAATCAAAACTCGTTGCTTTTCTTGCTTAATCCCAGCTTCTCTTGCCGCCTGACTTTTCGCAATATATTCTTGTTGCAAATCCGTCACCGGCGGCTGCTTATTTTCTGCTTGACTTTCCTGCAACCAATCTTCAGCAACACTTAACTCGCTACCCCGCAATAATAAATCGGCACTTTTCCCTTTTTCCTGCCATTCCATTGCCTTTTGCGACCACTTAGTATGACTTCTAACATGGTGTCTATCGATATCTAATGTTCTTACCAATTCGCTAAAATTGGCATAAAAATCGCCCCCATGCTGATTAAAGTCAATCCACTGCACTTTAGCCAAAGCGGGAGGCAAAGTTTCTGGGTCAACGGGACGATATAATATAGTCACAAATCGCTTATTTAGCTTTTGAGCATATTCCACTTCCGCCGCACAATAGGGGGAAGTGACCGAACTGGGAGAAATAATAAATAGGAAGTTATCGGAATTTTCAATACCTCGATATATTTCTTGCTGAAAATCCGTCCCCGCGTCGATACTTTCCTGGTCAAACCAGGTAGTTTTTCCTTGGGATTGTAAAGCATCATTAATTTTTCTAGCTAAATCTGAGTCAGCGCGGGAATAAGAGATAAAAACTTCTAAAGATTGGACTTGATGCTGACTGCTGGCGGCGACAAATTCTTTTTGTAAAGCCGTTGGTGGATGGTCTAATCTGGTTTCGGAGACTTTCAGCCATGCCTGAAAATGCTGTAAATTATATCCCCGTAATAAAATGCTTGGATTATAATTTTGTTCTTGCCATTTTAAGGCTTTAACTAACAGAATTTTATGTTGATGATAATAGGTAGCATCGTCTTTAATTTGTTTAATTAACTCCTGACTTTGATGTTCATAGCTAAATTCAGCCATTCCCTCCATTTCTGGGGTAGGAACAATAAAACAAATGATTCGTTTATGATAAGACAGGGCTAAGTCGATTTCGGTTTGGCAATAGTCTGCTTGAAGGGAGTCAGCGGAAACCAAATAAACAAAATTATCCGCGAGCGCAATGCCTCGATTCATTTTTTGCTGAAAAGTCGTCGCTTTTGTCAGATCGGTTTTATCAGTCCAAATGGTAATTTTTTCTCGCTGTAAAGTGCGAGTCAACTTTTCCATGATTGGGCGGTCTGGTTTCGCATATCTAATAAATACCTGAGTTAATAAATTATTGGCATTTTTGATACTTTCACAGATATACTCACAATGTAAATCCGTGGGCTGACAAGGAGGTTGTTCATCAACAAAGCGAATATCTAACCATGCTTCGGCGGCTTGGCGTTCTTCACCAATTAATAGATAGGAAGTTTGCTTTTTATGTTTTTGCCACTCTAGGGCTTTTTCTAGGATTTCCGTATGTTGGCGCACATAATCACTCTGGTGATTAAATAAATCGATTAATGCCGCCAAAGCCTGGTCAAAATCATCGGTATTTTCCCGAAAATAAACCCAGTTAATTTTGCTAATCTCCGGGGGCATATTCGGAAAACTAGAATGTAATCCTTTAGCTTGATAATCTTGCCATTCGGCTTCGGTTCCCTGGGGATTTCTGGCTTGCCAAATTTCCTGGGTAATTTGCTCAATATGCAGTAAAGGAATAATTCGCTTATTATATTGAACTGCGAGATTTATTTCTTTTTGGCAATAGGGCGAATTCACTGCATGAGGAGAGATAATAAATATAAAATTATCCGCTTTGGCAATGCCATCATCGATTTCATTTTGGAAATCTACCCCCAGAGGAATATCATTTTGGTCAAACCAGATATTAAAGCCCGCTTCGGTGAGGCAGTTGTAAAGTTTGATGGCAAATTTTTTGCTATCGGCACGGCCATAGGAGATAAAGGCATGGTAAAATTCAGACATAATTGTTTAATATTGTTTAATATGTTTAATATAGTTAATCAATGGTTTTGAGTAATTCAGTAAACTCTTGATTAATTTTCTGATATGCCCGCTGATTATAGTGTAAATCATCAATGCGATAAGAGGCTGGCATCATGCCCCGGTCATCGGCCAAAATGGAGAAAGTATCAAATATAATAATACCCTCATTCCCTAAACTGTCAATATAAGCATTAATTTCTTGAACCGCAGGCAAAATATTATCAGACCAGAAAGGTTTGCGGGTGAGAGGAATATCCCCAAAGGGAAAAATTGTGGTGAGAATCACCACCGCCCCCAGGTTTTGGGATTTTTTGACAATTTCCCGAATGTTTTCTCGACAATTGGCTATAATTTCCGCTTTTTTTTCGGGAAATAAGCCGATGGTTTTTAAATCATTAATCCCTAGTTGCAGTACCACAATATCCGGTTGTAGGGGACGGATATGCTGGTCAAAGCGTCCTTTAATTTGTGTAGAAGTTTGTCCCCCAATTCCCCGATTAATAAATTCATAGTTGGGTAAGTTGGGTGCTGGCCAACTCAGGACTCTAGAGTCCCCCAAAAATACCACTCGCTTTGATAAAGATTGGGGATTTTTGGGCGGGTTTGACTCTGGGGGATAGGTGCTTATCTGAAAAGGATCTAAGCGAGTCTGATTCAAGTCTATGTAATACTGAATTCCTCGTTTGTATAAGCTAAAGTTTAGCATTAGAGAAATGAATAAAGCCGCAAATAAAGCCAGGTTTAATAAAATTAAAATGGGCATTTTTTTCATAGTTTTTTCAGAAAAATCCTGTGACTTACTTATTCAGCACAGTACAAATCAAGTTTCCTGCCCCATTTTTCTCGAATGAGACGATTTTGCCATCTGCTTTTGTCCGAGTGCGATCGCGGCAATTATAAATTTCCACCGGACGAGTTTCCCCATTCACTTGCACCGCTGCCCGATATTCCCAATAATACTTAGCACTGCGTTCAATACTGAGAAGACAAATACTATTTCCTTGATAATTTCGGCAAAAAGCTGCGGCGGCAGGTTGGGCAATGCTGAAACATAAGAGAACAAGAAGCGTCAGGGCGATCGCACTGATATTTTTTAACTTCATATAGCCATCCGTTGAAAAGAGAATAGAGAAAAGAAAATAGAGAAAAGAGAATAGAGAAAAGAGAATAGAGAAAAGAAAATAGAGAAAAGAGAATAGAGAAAAGAGAATAGAGAAAAGTAGGGTTATAACCCCTAACATTCTTATAGAGAGGAGAGAGAGTAGAGAATATATTTACTCTTTCCTCTTTTCTCTTTTCTTTTTTGCAGTTAATTATTGAGGGTTAATAGTTTTTGCCAATCGGCGATCGCGGACTCTGGCCATAGCCAATTTTTGGCTAAACTATCTGGTTGAAAATCACTGGCAGCTAACTTCATTACCATCTTTCTTTGCTTTACCGCTTTACTCAATAAACCATCTTTTTCCTCTGGCGGTAATTGGTCGCTGGACTTCATCATCACTAATGCTAAACCAGCGTAAGCAGTCAAAGCATCTGGGTGATCTAGGGACTGGGTTGGTTCCAATAATGTCACCACTTTTAACCACATATCTGAGGCTAAATCTAGGTTGCCTTCCGCATAATAAGCAAAGCCTAAAGCATTGGCATAAAGCGTAGAATTGGGGTCACTTTTGGTCGCCGCTTCCCAAAACCGTCGGGCATCACTGAAACTATAATCTTTGTTGCCAGTTTGCACGAATTGCCAAGCTAAACGCCCCGCCAAAAAGTTAATTTCTGGGCTATTTTTTTTGCTATTTGGCACTGCTTCTAAGGTGGCTTTGGCTTGTGGTAATGCCCCGCGTTCGAGTAACAAATTGACCGCAATCACTCCTTCTGGTAATTTCCCTTGGGCAAAATTTTCGATCGCGATCGCCGCCAGTTCTGGAGTGCTTGCCTTCGCCAACGGGCTAGGTTTTTCGCTGCTAGTTTCAGGGTTAGAAGTACCCTGAACTTCCGGCGCCGAAGGGCTGGATAACGATGTACTGGTTTGAGGACGCGATCGCCAAAAACCGATCCCCCCTGCTAACAGGGCGATCGCCAGAAAACTAATTACCCCAAACCTCCACCGAAAAGCTTTGCGGCTTTTTGCTGATTTCTGTAATCCATCCGCACTTAATTCCGGTGACTGAGAAGGCGGCAAATTTTGGCCACTTCTAGCTAAATTTGCTGCTGATTTCCCCGCATCGATCCTCGCTTTAGTCTGATTCAATAAATCCTTAGTTGGGCTGGGTTTTTTCGGCGGTACAACTTCGGTTTCTGCCCCAGGGATATTCGGAAAAAATTCATCCTCTGGAGTAAATTTCGGGGGAAATAGATCCGCCGAACCTGATGCACCACTGTTCAAACTACTAAAAATATCAGAAATTAAAGCTTTTACATCACTATCAGCTTCGTCTCCCAGTTCACCATCCGGGAACTCATCCTCATCATCATCTTCATATCCCAATTCATCATCAAAAAATTCATCTCGCTGGCGATGGGAGAATTTTTTATCCCTAAACTCATCCTCATCAGCGGGGAATTCTTCATCTGGTGGGCGGGAAAAATCATCCTCTAAATCATCTTCGTAGTCAGATTCATAGTCAGATTCATAGTCAAATAAAGCCGCACTATTGCTATTCATTTTTTGGGGAATATCTCCTACCCGCGCCCGCCCATTAGAGGGAGAAACCGGGGGGATAAATATATTTTTTTTATCTTTTTTATCCTTAGCCGGTTGTGGGGTCAAATAGCCTTGATATTTCTCATGCAAATAAAGCACGGGTAAAGCCCAATATAAGCGATCGGAACCGTAGGTAGACATCAAACCTTGTCGCGCCCGGTTTAAACTCAAATCGACCGGGTAACCTTGTTTTAAATTGTGATAAAATAAGCTGGTTAAAGTCAAAGCCACTTGATCGGGAATCCGTTCTGCCATGGCCAAGACCGCCGGAATGCCTCGATTTACCAGCACTTCTGCTAAATTACGCGGGTTATTCTGAGCGGGAATATCAGAGGCACTGTGAGCGCCACGACAAGAATTAAACACCGCTAAGTGAATGCCATTATTAACCAATAATCCAGCTAAATCATCCCCATTTAAAACTTCACCTAATCCAGTTTTTTGATTAACTAAATAGAGTTCGCCGCCTTTAGCCCCCAGATTACTATGACCGGCATAATGTAACACATGATAAGAATTTTGTTCCAGAACTTGGGTAAGTTTTTCTCGGTCAGGATGCTCGAGAATATCTAACTCTATTTCTGGTAAAGGTGTATTGCCCCAACTCCCATTATATGCCGGTTTTTTTAAGTCATTTTTGAGGGTTTCTGCTTCATATTTTAAGGCTAAATTGACTTGATCTGTCGGCGCGGCAATCACCATTAAAACTTTCAGGGGGCGACTCGGTGGCGGGGGTAAAATTAATGATGAGGACGTAGGTTGATAGCGGGAGAAAACAATATCTTTGCCCGTGGCGATGGGGCGACTGTCTTCGTGGAGCACTTCCCAGGGCAAACGGGGCAAAATACTGTCTTTGAGTCCTAAACGCAAGCGTAATACAGCCCCTTGGTTATGGGCGATTGCAATAGCGGAGGTGAGGCGATCGCGTAGATCCCCTTGAAACAGGGCTTCATACATTTCTCGACCCAGATCCACCAGGGTGCGAATTTTTCCGAGGGAAACTTGGGTCACATCACTTAAACTGCTAACTTCATGGGATCGCTTCTCCCGATCCTGCGGCAGAGTTTCAGAGTGCGAACCATAGAGAAAATCATCGTCCAGAGAATCCAATGAACCATATCCTTGCAGCAAACCTGTCACTGAGTCATCCATTAAACGACTAGCTTGTTCCAACCATTCATCTACAGGGAAAATCACCTGTTTTTCCGCCGGCAATACCCCTTTGGGCGACTCCTCGGTTCGCACTAGATAATGATATTTTTCCCGATTAATCGGGGTGATGGACAGATGTAACTCTTCAAATTTTTGGGTCACAATTGTACTGCACTCCTGTTCGCTCTCCAGGTGTTATTTCTCATCTTGTCCACTGTGGGCAGTAAACAAGATTAAGCGTATTCTTCTTTACTCTAGTCAAAAATTCCGGAAGTGACTACATCGATACTTATGGTTATTTGTTGTTTGTTAGTGGTTATTCGTTATTTGTTACTTGTTTGGCCAACCAAGTAATAAAAAGCAAACAATAGAGAACAAACAACAAACAACTTGCCAACCATCAACCATCAGCGATAAACTTTTGCACCGCTTGATTGAGTTGGACAGAATGGGACGCTTTAAAGAGAACGCGATCGCCGGATACCACGAAGTCTTTCAAGCGTTGAACCAGGAAATCTAAAGCATTAGGTTGGTTGATATCTAAAATTTCTATAAAGGGTAAATCTCCAGCACCAACGGCCATAGCGTCTGCTTCTGCTAAATCGGCAAAAATAAACAAAGCATCAACCCCTAAATCATGAGCGATCGCCCCCACTTGCTGATGAAACTCCAGCGATCGCTCTCCCAACTCCTTCATCGTTCCCAAAACCGCCACATGACGATTGCCCGGAGTTTCCATCAGCAGGTGCAAAGCAGCAGTCATCGACTCCAAACCGGCATTATAAGTTTCATCCAAAACCACGATATCGTTAGGTAACTGATAACGCTTGGATCTGCCTTCTGGAAGATTCACCGCCAAACCCTCAGTCAGGGGCTGCCAGTCGATCTGGAGAACTTTCGCCACCCCTAAAGCCGCGAGATAATTCAGGGCATTGTGACGACCCATGAGGGGAAGGGGCAAGTCAAACCCTTCGACTTGTAAGATTTCTGAATTAATCAATTCCCCTCGCAGTTCCCCGGATTCTAACCCATAAGTCAGGGTTTTCCCTTGCCAAACCGTCGCCGCAGTTTGAATTAAGCGGGAGTTATCGTGATTGAGAATCGCTACCCCGTCGGGAGTCATCTTTTCTAGCAGTTCGCACTTAGCGGCAGCGATCGCCGCTTCAGAACCGAGTAACTCAATATGGGCCGTTCCCACATTGGTAATCACCCCGATGGTTGGCTGGGCAATTTCTGTCAGTTCCGCAATTTGTCCGGCCCCACGCATCGCCATTTCAATCACCGCATAGTGATGATCGGCGGTTAAACCTAAAAGAGTTTTGGGGACACCGATTTCGTTATTATAATTTTTTTCGGTTTTCAGCACCTTACCTTGGGTGCCTAATACGGCGGCAATCAACTCCTTGGTGGTGGTTTTACCCACGGAACCCGTCACCCCAATCACGGGAATAGCAAATTGCTGGCGCCACCAACGAGCGATCGCCTGATAAGCTTTCAGAGTATCGCGCACCACCAACAGTGGCATCGTCTGATTTGTCGCGTCATAGTCTCGATCTACAATTGCCGCGATCGCCCCCGACTGCAAAGCCGAAGAAACAAACTGGTGGCCATCAAACTGAGTGCCGCGAAAGGCTAAAAACACTTCTCCTGGTTGTAATATCCGGGTATCTGTACAAATCCCGGTGGCGGGAACCAGCCTGATATCTTCCGGGACATTGATTGCCGCAGCATCCAGCAGAGAAATTAATTGATCTATCGTAGCAGCAAAAGACATGATCATCCGATGAGAAATTGGCTAAGATAATGACATTATGCCAAGGAGTTGCCCCATATAAGTAGGTGAACATAATTAATTGCAGTTTTAATTGCAATTCTCGTTACCCATCGATAGGCTTTGGATTCCCGCATATAAGAAGGAGAAAGAATAGAGGAGAGAGAGTAGAGGAGAGAGAGTAGAGCAGAGAGAATAGAGAATTTCGTGCTAAAAACTAGCAATAAACCTAAAACAATACATCAAGCGCATCTCAGTCCGAAATATATGCCACGCATTCCTAGGAATATACTACCATACTATTAATACCAAATTCGCTTCTCGCGCACCCATTTATTAGGAGGAAATAGGACAGAGAAACGAGGAACGAGGAAAATTGTAGGGGCTAGCAAGCAAATCGCCCCTACGGAAAAACCAGATTTGGTATGAGATTATACCATCAGCCAAGCGGAATTTTTACCGACACATAACCAGATTTCCGGCGGAAATAAATCCCGGAATTGGGGCAGTAATTTGCAGCCATTTGCGGTTGGCATCATTCGGGTCAGGAATTTCTTGATAATTTGGCACTAAATAAACATCGCCTCCGGGTTCTACTCCTCCTAAATAAGTCGCCGAACTCGAAGCATTCGCCCGAATCGCTAAACCATTGGGGGCGACTCGTGGTTCTACCCGCCGACAAAGTGCAGGATTTTTTTCTGTTGCTGTAGAATTATTTGCTACCGGAGTTCCTGCCCCAGAAGCTTGCGTATTTGCCGGAATTTGCCCCATATCGTCACACATAATCAGGTTATCTGCGGGAATAAAGCCCGCGATCGGTGCGGCAATTTCCACCCACAGGAGCGGCGATACTTCCTTGTCAGCAATTAGTTGATAATTCGGCACCAACATCACTCGACCCCCAGGGGGTAATGCCCCAAGAGATGGGGAATTTCTTGATGCCTCCTTATGAACGGCTAAACCTGCGGCGGATACTTCTCCACTAATGCGACGGCAAAGATTTACCACCCCACTTTCGCTGGCCGAATTTTGCGGTTGATTAGCCACAGTTTCTTGACAACCAATCAGATTAATTTCACTATTAGGAAATCCCACGGCAACATATCCATTAATTGGTGACACAATTTCTACCCAAAGTCTCCCATCTGGTCCGGGAATTCTTCTGGCACCGGCGGCGAGGATAACTTGTTGATTTTGGTCTAATCCGCCGATTTGCTCGGAACTAGGATCCGGTCGCGCTCGCACCGCCAATCCTTTCTCGCTATTCACTTGGCGGCAAAGATTTGCCGATGCTTCGGCGACGATTTCGTCAGCTTCAAGCGCACCGGCAAGGGGAGTTGCTGGAGTTTTTAATCCCCCGCAAGAGGCAGCCATAAAAGTGAAAAATATCAGCCATTGACTCCAATGATTTAAGTGCTTTTTTGACATATTATTTCCTCTTCTTTTTGGTAAAGCAATATTGTTCTCATAGTGCGTTCTCATATTGCTGTGGAATTTGAGCCATAAGTTTGGGTTTCCAGCCATTCGCCCCCTTCGTTGACGGTGGAGCGTGGTTGACGGTTTCCCGTTGGCAGAAATCATCATTCCTAAAAAAATATCAGAAGATAACCAAATCTTAAACTACCCTAAATCTTATTTAGCCTAAAATTTGGGGAAATCTATGATTGGCGATCGCCTTTACCCCTTACCCAATTAAGCCAAATGAAAATTAAACGTAGACATTTCCTCATGTTTCTCGGCATGAGTATTGGTGCCGCTTGTACAGGTCGCCCCAATGCCCCCGTATCCCAAGATAGTATCAGCAAAACCACTGGTCTAAGCTTTCAGCCCATCCTTGGTCCAATGCCGTTAGATGTGAATCAGATTAATGTGAGCGAACAAGCTCAAGCATTCAGTAACTATGAAGTCATGGATGATTTAGTCTTACCAGAAGGTTTCAGCTATGAGGTAATTGCTGCCTGGGGGGATAAATTAGGAGACTCTCGTGTCGGTTACAACAATGACTATCTTTCCTTTATTTCCACCAGTGAAAATGAAGGATACTTAACCGCTAATTTTGAATATATCAGCGGCAAAACTTGGATGCAGACTTACGAGCAAGTCATCGGTAAATCCCTGCCTTTTGCCGAAGTAATCGAAGCCTTAAAAGACAAAAAAGGGAAAATTGATGCTTATAGTTTGCCAGAGAAAAATCCCCTGAAAGAACAAATTCGGCAAATTTCTTTACAAGCCTTAGAAGACCAGGGGATTGGGATAATGTTCCTCCGCCGAGACAACCAGGGCAAATGGCAGCGCGTCTCCTCCCCAGCGGAACGGCGCATTTCTGGGATTGCTGGTTTAAAAGGTCATTATTTAAAAGCAACTGGCCCCGCCGTCGCAGTTTTTAACCGACAAAAGAAACAGGGATATGATGATAATTTAGGGGCAAAAATTGTCGGCACTTTCGGCAATTGTGCCGGCGGAACTTCGCCTTGGGGAACGGTATTTAGCGCTGAAGAAAATTTCCAAGATCAAGTGCCAGAACCCGTCTATGCTGATGGTTCTTCTTTTGCCCCAGGGGAACGACCGTTTGTCATGGCTGGAGATATTGACGGACAGGGAAATGTCTTAGGTTTAGCGGGGAATAAATACGGCTGGATGGTGGAAGTTGACCCGGCTAACCCCAATGATTATGGCACGAAACATACTTGGTTGGGACGGTATCGCCACGAAGCGGTGGCATTTTTGGCGGTAGCGGGCAAACCTTTGGCGGTCTATTCTGGGTGCGATCGCCGGGGCGGTCACTTCTACAAATTTGTCAGCAAAGGCATTGTTTCTCACCCCAAAGATAAGGCAAATTCCCAATTAATGAATGAGGGAATGCTGTATGGGGCGGTATTTGAACCGGGAGGAAAAGGCCGTTGGTTGCCCCTGAGTCCAGAAACTCCGGTTAATCCCGTGATGCCTTCCACCGTTGCCGGGGGAATGGTGCTATTGCCCAAACGTCCAGAGGGGGGTTTTTTTGAGATTAAACAAGATCGAGAAGCGATCGCCTTCAAACAAAAATATAAAACTCTTGGGGATCTATATAGTGGCAATCCCCAAGAAAAACAAGGGGCAATTTTAATTGACGCTCACTTTGCTGCCAATGCTGCCGGTGTCACCTGCACTGCCCGTCCCGAAGACTCAGAAACCGGAACTGATGGCACTATTTATATTGCCTTTACCTCTGGTTCTCCCGGTGGAGATGGTGGCCCGGATCTACAAATATTTTCTGGTCCCAATGGAGAACCCTGGGAACATGGCTGGATTATGAGCTTAAAAGAAGATGGAAATGACCCCAGTTCCCTGACTTTTCAGTGGGATATGTTAGCAATGGGCGGCGAACCAGCCGATGGTGGTGCCGGTTTTTCTAATCCTGATAACGTAACGCTCGATCCAGCCAATAATGTCTGGATGGTCACGGATATTTCCACCGATAAACATAACAATCCTCAAGACAAAAAGCGCCAAGGTTGCTTTGGCAATAACTCAATTTGGCATATTCCCACCACTGGAGAAAATGCCGGAAATGCTTACTTATTTGGCATTGGTCCAATGGATTGTGAAATTTGTGGGCTATTTTTTACCCCAGAGCGAAAAACCTTATTTTTAGCCGTTCAACATCCGGGAGAAATGAATGGAATTCGCCAAAATGGTGCCAGTGAAACTCGTGATTTCGTGATGAGAACCACCGCCGGACAAGAGTTTACCCAAAAACGCATTGTTCCCATTGGTTCTAATTGGCCTGGTAGACAAGAAAATGACCCACCTCGACCGGCGATCGTAGCCGTTCAGCGCTTAAATTTACAGGCGATTATCTAAAATTATCCCCGGTTTTTTTGACTTTTTTATACCCTTTTTTATCTCCGACTTTATCGCTCGAAAACGCCTAGGTTGGCAGAAATAAATTCAGACCAGAGCAAAGGAAAGAGGAAAGAGTAAAGAGTAAAGATTAAAAAATTATATGCCTCTCTCTTCTCTTTCCTCTATTCTCTTTCCTTCCTACAGGCGGGAATCTACAGACTATCGGTGGGGAACGAAAAGTGCAATTAATTATTAATTATTTTCACCTACTTAATGGGCTCTGTAATGAATTTATTTATGCACATCTACTTATGTAGCTTGGGCTGTTAACCCAGTAGTTCCCATCCGCAAGAACTCAAATATCAAATAGAGAAGATTTCATCAGACATTTGCGATCGCAACTCCTACTTGCGTCTAAATTATTTTGTCATAAAGAAAGCCAGCTTTCTGGCTCCCCCGCTCCGTCCGCACCCCCGCTCCGAAAGCACAAGAGCCCCCACACCCCTCCCTCCCGACCTCGAACACAGTTCCAGGAAGCACAACTCCCCGATTTCTTAGCTTCTGCACTAATATGCAATAGGTTCCGATCCTCAATAATTACGGAGAAATACATGGATTTATCGAACTCACAACTATTCCTCAAGCGCAATGTAATCGTGAAAGCGGTTGTGACGCCACGATGGAAAGAAGAAGTGCAACAACAATTACAAGCGCAAATTAACCAACTGGATACTCAGTTACAGCAGATCGAAATCCAAGCCAGCCGAGCGATGAGTGACTTGCAAAGACAGAGTGCTACTGTCGGTAACGCACAAATCCAGCAACAAATGGAAAATATTCAATCTCAGGTTAATAATCAGCAACGAAAATTGCTGGATCAGAAAAATCAAATTTTGCAAAACTTGCAACAAGTCCAGACATTGGAACTGGAAACAGAAGTCGTGCAAACTCAGATTGAAAGCTTTTTTACCGTTGAACTGGGTGAGAATCTAATTAAAAAAATGCAAGTGGAAATTTTATTGCGGGATGGCATCGTGGAAGAAATTCGCGGGGATCTATAACGGCATGAGAACGGCATGAGCGATTCGCGCCATTCGTCCGCTTTGCGGAATCGCGCGAAAGCTTAGGCGAGGGATCGCTTATAATACCAAGCCGGTAATGGAACCAAAATAATTTGGCGAATTGTATCCGTGGTGTCCAGCATCACGGTACAATGCCATTTGACCTAATTTTGTTTGGTTAGGCTTACGCATCCCTATTGATATTTATTTGTAGGGAATCTGCCGCTTGCGGTGGTTGATTCTATCAACCAGATTGATCGGCGGGTTGATCGGCGTACATCTTGTTTTATTTTAGCGTCTAGTCGGAAACTTTCTCCCCATGATTCACGAAGTTTTCATGCCCGCCCTGAGCTCCACAATGACCGAAGGTAAAATTGTTTCCTGGGAAAAAGCCCCAGGGGACAAGGTGGAAAAAGGGGAAACCGTTTTAATTGTCGAGTCGGATAAAGCTGATATGGACGTAGAGTCCTTTTATTCCGGCTACTTGGCGACGATTGTTGTCCCAGCCGGTGGTACAGCCCCAGTAGGAGAGGTGATCGCTTTTCTCGCGGAAACGGAAGCGGAAATCGAAGTAGCAAAACAGAAGGCGAAAAATCTGTCGCAACCCGCTGCCAGCACCAGTGCTGCACCAGCCAGCGCCCCAGCGCCCAAAGCAGCCGCAACGAGTACAGCTGCCGTACCTGCCACTGTGGACAATGGTCGCACCATTGCCTCCCCCCGTGCGAAAAAGTTGGCCAAAGAACTCAAAGTTAATTTAGACACTTTAAAGGGTAGTGGACCTCATGGTCGGATTGTCGCGGCAGATGTGGAAGCCGCCGCTGGGTTGCAACCAGCCGCTGCCGTGGCGACTCCGGTGGTTGCCCCCGTCGCCCCGTCACCAGTCTCCAGCGTGACTCGAACCGTGACCCCCGTGGCGACTCCAGTCCCGTCAGTCCCCGGTCAAGTGGTGCCGTTAAGTACCCTGCAAAAAGCAGTGGTGGCGAATATGAACGCCAGCCTGGAGATACCGGTGTTCCGCGTTGGCTATACGATTACTACGGATAATTTGGAGCGACTCTATAAGCAACTGAAGCCCAAGGGCGTGACTATGACTGCTTTGTTGGCTAAGGCGGTGGCGAATACGTTGCAAAAACATCCGATTATGAATGCCAGTTATCGGGATGGGGCGATCGCCTATAGTAGTGCGATTAACATTGCGGTCGGTGTGGCCATGCCCGATGGCGGTTTAATTACCCCAGTGCTGCAAAATGCTGACCAGTTGGATATTTATTCTCTGTCGCGAGTTTGGCAGGATTTGGTGGAACGGGCTAGAGCCAAGAAACTCCAACCCCCAGAATACAATAGCGGCACTTTCAGCATCTCTAATTTAGGGATGTTTGGGGTAGACCGTTTTGATGCGGTGTTGTCACCCGGTCAAGGGGCGATTATGGCGATCGGTGCTTCCCGTCCCCAAGTAGTAGCCACTGAAGATGGAATGTTCGGGGTGAAGCGTCAGATGCAGGTGAATGTTACTTGCGATCATCGGGTGATTTATGGCGCTCATACCGCTGCTTTCTTGCAAGATTTGGCGCAATTAATTGAGACTAAGCCTGAATCTTTGACGATGTAATCAAGAAACCGGGTTTCTGGGTTAACTTAGGGGAAAAAGCTTCTAATTGTTGCCCTAAAACCCGGTTTCTATACGGTTATGGCGCTTGCTTTTTTGGTTCTGTGGGCAAATTGTCTGGAAAAATTTTAATTGAATTTCAAAAATAATTGAAAATAATTTCGATTAAATCGCTCCCTAAATTTTTGATTAATTCTTGTTAATTTAAGTTTATTTGAGGTGAAAAAATGACGAAAAAAAAGCAACCTATTAGAACACTAGCGGTGGATATTGGCGGCAGTGGAATTAAAACCATTGTATTAGATGAAGCGGGAGAACCTTTGACGGAACGCAACCGGGTGCCGACTCCCAATCCCGCACAACCAGAACCAGTGATTCAAGCGATCGCCTCTTTAGCCACCGAACAAGGAGAATTTGACCGAGTATCGGTGGGTTTTCCCGGAGTGGTGCGGCATGGAGTGATTTACACCGCAGTGAATTTACACCCCGATTGGGTTAAGTTTAATTTAGCAACTGTCCTATCAGAACGGTTAGGAAAACCCGTGCGAGTTTGTAATGATGCGGATATACAAGGGTTAGGCGCGATCGCTGGTGTGGGAGTAGAATTAGTCATTACTCTCGGCACTGGATTTGGTACAGCTTTGTTTGTGGATGGTAAATTAGTCCCGAATTTAGAAGGGGGACATCATCCATTTAGAAAAGGCGAAACCTACGAACAACAATTAAGCCGAAATGCCTTGTACGAAATTGGCAAAAAGCGCTGGAATAAACGATTAGAAAAAGCTCTAGGATATTGGCAAAATCTGTTTAACTGCGAGCGCATCTATATCGGTGGAGGCGAAGCCAAAAAAATTGAGTTCAACTTACCAGAAAATGTCACCATTATCCCCAATATTAACGGTTTATTAGGTGGCATTGCCTTGTGGCAAGATAAAGATTCAAGATAGATTCAAGATGATTAAGGATATTTCAAGCAGGCAATAGAATTGGCAGGCAAAGGCAGGCAAATTGGCAATAGCCCATCAGCAAATCCGGGTTAATTAGCCCAGTGAATATGGGACTTGATCGCACCGGGCGCTAACTGACTCAGAGGGGAATATTTTCAGGAGATAATCAGGAAATAACTAGGAGATAGTTCCGCCCTATATTTAGGTATAATAAACTGAGAAAAAACATGATTTTTTGGAAAAATTACCTGGCAGAATTAAGTAAAAAAATGCGAAAATCATTCAGACATTTCCGGACTTTAGTCGTGATGCTCATGGCTGGTAGTTTAATGCTATTGAGTGGCTGTGTTAAATATGATTTAGAAATAAATTTTGCCAGTCAAAATCATGGGGAGATTATCCAACATATTCAAATCGGAGAAAGGCTGAGTTCATTTAGCAGCGAAACCGCGAGATTATGGCTAGAGAGTATTAAGCGGCGTACTCGTGATTTAGGCGGGAAAACTGAGAAAATTTCTCAAACCGAAATTTTGGTGAAGATTCCGTTTAATAACGGGGCTGAATTAGCCGATAAAATTAATCAATTTATGAATCCCGGAGGCGAAAACGGTTCAGATAGCAAGAAACAATTAGATCCAGACCAGCCGCCAATTGCCTCCAAAATGACTGTGACCCAAAATAATTGGTTGTTTGCTTTGCGGAATCGGTTAATTTATGATTTGGATTTGCGATCGCTTGGTGTCATTTCTCCCAATGGCAACCTATTAATTAGCCCAGGGGCTTTGTTGGATTTACAATTTGCTTTGCGGACGCCTTGGGGTGGCAAGGTGATTACAGCGGATCCCCAGACTGCCGTGGCGGAACCGGACACCAAACCTAGTCAAGCTGCTGAGAAAATGCCCGAAATCCTTGACCAGGGTCGCACCTTCCTCTGGACTTTACAACCGGGACAAATGAATCATATTGAGGTAATTTTCTGGGTGCCGAGTCCGATTGGTATTGGGGCGGGGATTATTGCTTTATTTATTGGCGTCAGTATGTATGTAAAAAATCTGTTGTCACCCCCACAGGTGTCAACAGAAGAACGGTCAACCGATGACCCCACCTCTGGTGCGATCGCCTCAGAACCAGAACAGGACTTAAGCAACCGCTAGATAAAACTTACCCAAACTTACTCATCAAGTCTGAAAGCTTGATTTTTACTACGTTTGAGTTGGTTTTACTTCCTGCTTCTACCAACGGAGTCGGCTCCAAATTGTCCACAGGCGTAGATTTGGCCGTAGCTCGGCCTATTTTTTCGAGATTTCTTGCGGCATTTAAATCTCGGTCTATTTTGAGATGACAATGCTGGCAGTAAAATACTCTTTCTGATAACGGTAATGAGTCTTTAATTGCCCCACAGTTTGAACAAGTTTTACTAGAAGGATAAAACCTGTCAACAATTATGAGTTGTGACCCATACAGTTCACTTTTATATTCCATCTGTCGCCGCAACTCATAAAACCCCATATCGGCGATTGATTTCGCCAGTTTATGATTCGCT
>FWWL01000689.1_pt1 | contig 49911 bp, 48 predicted proteins | sample 2228331 | NCBI WGS metagenome assembly FWWL01 (sample SAMEA103939775, study PRJEB20133) | metagenome | reverse complement strand
GGGAGATGGGTCTTCTGGACGAAGCCACGCTGGCCAAGGCCCTTGACCCTGCGAAGCTGACGGAACCCGGCATCCCCGGACGCGACTGAGACGCCCTGTCGGAGCCGCGCCCATCGGGCGCGGCTCCGAGCATCCATCGGAACCGCTGATCCGTCCTAATCCCACAGATGGCCCCTCGTCGCGAACTGGCGACCGCGGAGGAGCGCGTCACCGCGCTCGGTGTCGTGGCGCCTCCACCCATCCAGGTGGAGTCTCCGCGCTTCACGGGTTCGCTCGCCACCCTGTTCCTCTGCGTCCGGGACCGGAGGATCGATCTGCGCGACGTGCCGCTGACCCCGATCTGCGAGGCCTACCTGCGGTACCTGATCGAGTCGCCCAAGACCGACTTCGACGAGGCCGCCGCCGCGCTGCTCGCCTTGGCCTACCTCTTGGAGAGGAAGGCTTGGATTCTGCTCCCGTCAGAGGAGCCCGAACCGGAGCTAGACGAGCCCGCCGAACTCATCGAGCCGACGACCCACCTCTACCGAGACGCCATCGAGCACCTGCGCCGGTCGGAGGAGGAGCGAGCACGGCTGTTCTTCCGCCAGTCGGGGGCGGGGCCGGACCCGTACGAGGTGCCTTTCACGATCGGCAACGCGTCGGTCCAAGATCTCGCCCGAGCGCTGCAGAGGCTCCTCGCAAGGGCCAACCCCGAGCCCATCGCTCCACCCTCCCGGCCACGGCGTTCCCTCGCCGAGCAGATGAAGATCCTCCTGAGAGTGCTCGACGAGGAATGGAGGAGCCTCGCCGATCTAGTGCCGAGGCCGTTCAGCAGGATGGACGCCGTGTTCGCCTTTCTCGCCGTCTTGGAGCTCGTCCGACTAGGCCAAGCCGCTGTGCGCGTCGACGGCGGGGAGGCGGTGTTCGCCAGACCGGAAGCTGAAACGACGCCATGAACCCGAGCGCCGTGGACCTGCTGGAGGCGCTGCTTTTCGTCTCCGACGCGCCCGCCAAGCTGGAGCAGCTGGCTCGCGCCGCCGGGCTGACCGTGGGCCAGACCGAGCAGGCGCTGGAGCTACTCTCCCAGCGGTTGGCCCGTCAGGGTGGACTGCAACTGGTGAAGATCGCCGAGGGGTACCAGCTGTGCACCAAGCCAGAGTTCGCGGAGCGGATCGCCGACTATCTGAAGCCCCAGCGCCAGCGGCTGAGCCGAAGCATGATGGAGGTGCTTGCCATCGTCGCCTACCGCCAGCCCGTCACCGCCGCGGAGATCGAGGAGATCCGTGGCGTGCAGAGCGACTACGGCATCCATGGACTGCTGGAGCGACGGCTCATCCAAGAGGTGGGACGAAAGGCGGCTCCCGGCCGGCCGGTTCTTTACGGCACCACCCAGCAATTCCTGCATCAGTTCGGCCTCAAGGACCTCAGCGAGCTTCCGCGATTGCCCGACGGCACTGGCCCGCAGGACGGAGAAGGTCGCCTTCCCACCCTCTTCGACGCGGAGTGAGCGCGCTCGGGCCAGCGTCTATACTGGCTGCATGAGCAACGCGTCCCTTCGAACACCGCTCTACGATCGCCACGTTGCGCTGGGCGCGCGCATGGTGCCGTTCGCGGGCTACGACATGCCCGTCCAGTACGACAGCGTCATCGCCGAATCCAAAGCGGTGCGCGAGGCCGTCGGGATGTTCGACGTCTCGCACATGGCGCGCCTCTGGGTCCGCGGGCCTCGGACCATCGACTTTCTCGAGTGGGTCACCGCGAACGACGTCTCGAAGCTGACCGACCGCAAGGGACAGTACTCCCTGTTGCCCAACGAGAGGGGAGGGACCGTGGACGACATCATCGTCTACCGGATCACCGACCAGGTCTTCCGCATGGTGGTGAACGCTGCGAACCACGAGAAGGACGTGGAGTGGCTCCGTCGGCACAACACCTTCGGTGTGGAGATCGAGGATGAGACGGACCGCACCGCGATGATCGCGGTCCAAGGCCCGAAGGCTCTGGAGACGCTCGCCGGTCTTTCTTCGCAGCCCATGCTCTTCGAGGGCTCGACGCTGTTCGACGTGCTGGAAGCGGAGATCGCGGGCGTTCCCTGTTTCGCGCCCAGGTCCGGTTACACGGGAGAGGACGGATGCGAGCTGGTCTGCAGCGCCGAGGACGCCGGCCGCCTGTGGGACGCGCTGCTCGAGGCCGGCGTCAAGCCCTGCGGCTTAGGTGCGCGGGACGTTCTCCGGGTGGAGGCCGGCCTGCCGCTCTACGGCCATGAGCTGACGGACGACCTCAGCCCGATCGCCGCGGGACTGGGCTGGGTGATCTCGAAGACAAAGACCTTCATCGGTTCGGAACCGATCCGCCTAGCGCGCATGATGGGGACGCCGGTGAAGCTCCAGGGCATCCAGATGGCCGGCAAGAGGCTGCCTCTTCCGGGCACCAAGGTGTTCGTTGAGGAGCGGGAAGTCGGAGAGGTGTCCAGCGGGGTCTTCTCGCCGATGCTCGACTGCGGCATCGCCTTCGCGTTCGTCGACTCTTCGATCCCGCTTGGCACGCCGTGCAGCCTGGAGCTTCGAGGCAAGCGAGAGCCGGCGACGATCGTCTCGAAGCGCTTCCTCAAGAAGGCGAAGGGATAAAGAAGCCTGGAGCCCCCGGGTGGAATCGAACCTCCGACCTTCCCCTTACCAAGGGGATGCTCTGCCGCTGAGCTACGAGGGCTCGCCGGAACGTTATTATACCCTTCGGCGCGACGCGTGTCACACGAGAGGGACGTTCTTGCGGAACCAACCGATCGACTCCCGCAAGCCCTCGCCGAGCGAAACAGCGGCTCGGAACCCGATCGCACGCTCCGCTAGGGAGGGGTCGCTGCGGGAATGAAGGATGTCGCCGGGTCGTGGCGGTCCGAAAACGATCTCCGAGCTGGAGCCTGCCTCCCGGCGAATGGCCTCGGCGAGCTCCAGAACGCTGGTGGAACGTCCGGTTCCGATGTTCATCGGGATGCCCGGCGCCTCGGGAGCGTCCATCGCGGCGAGGTTGGCCGCAACCACGTCGCGCACGTACACGAAGTCGCGCGTCTGGCTGCCGTCGCCGAAAATGGTGAGCGGTTCGCCCTTGAGGGCCCGCAGGGAGAGCAGGGTGATCACGCCCGAGTACATGCTCCTCGGGTTCTGCCGTGGCCCGAACACGTTGAAGTACCGCAGAGCCACTCCCTGCAAGCCGTGCAGGCGATGGTAGGCGAACAGGTACTTCTCGCCGCAGAGCTTCTGCACTCCGTACGGTGATATCGGCTCGGTGCGCGAGCCCTCCGTCTTCGGCAGCGACGGGTCGTCGCCGTACACCGCGGCGGACGAGCTGAACACCACCCGGGCTCCGGCCCTCCTCGCGGCCTCGAGCACGCAGAGGGTGCCGAACGTGTTGACCCGATCGACCGGGAGAGGTTGCTCTACCGACTGGGGCACGCTCACCACGGCAGCGAGGTGGAAAACGCCTCGGCACCCTTCCGCCAGGCGAGCCACCAGATCCTCCTCCACGATCGAGCCGCTTGTGAACCGAATGCGGTCCATGCAGTGCGCCAGATTGTCCAGCGAGCCGGACGAGAGGTCGTCCAGGACCACAACGTCGTCTCCGCGCGCCAACAGGGCGTCGACGATGTGGCTGCCGATGAAACCGGCGCCACCGGTGACGAGGTATCGATTGGGGGAGGGCATCGGTTGGCGCCATCCTACCGCAAGGCTCGAATCCGAGCCCAGGGAGGGTGACGGGTACACTCGCTGGGTCCATGTGGCTCGGTCGGCGCTCCCCTAGGGAGAGGTTCGAGAAGGAGGCCGAGAGGGTCTTCCCCTCCGTCCTAGGGACGGCCCTGCGCCTGACCCGGTCTCGGGAGGAGGCTGAGGACCTCGCCCAAGAAGCCATCGTGCGGGCCTTCGAGGCCTACGACCGGTTCGACGGGACCAACTTCAAAGCTTGGATTCTGCGGATCCTCACCAACCTGTTCATCAACAAGTACCGTCGGCGCACGCGCGGCCCCCAGATGGCGTCGCTGGAGGATGAAAACGTGTACGAGCCGGTTGCGGACGGGGGAGAGGAGCCGGACGCCCAGCTGTTCGACGGGCTGCTCAGCCAAGAGGTCGAGGAGGCCCTCGCCAAGGTTCCGGAGGACTTCCGCACAGCGGTGATCCTGAGCGACATCGAGGGACTGAGTTACCAGGAGATCGCCGACGCGACCGAGGTGCCAGTGGGAACGGTTCGCTCGAGGCTGGCGCGCGGAAGGGCCATTCTCCGCCGGGAGCTGGAACAATTCGCCCGCCGCGAGGGTTATCTGAAACAAGGTACGCAGGAATGATCGACCGACTGGACATCCACGCCTGGGTCGACGGCGAGCTCGACCCGGAACAGCAAAAGTTGGTGAGTCAGGCCGTCGAGGCGGACCGCGAACTGACGGCCGAGTTCCACGCGATCGCACTCACCAAGGCCACGGTGAAGAGCAAGTGCGAACAGGTGCAGTCGCCTGAGGCGTGGGCCAAGTGCCGGGACCGTCTTCGCGAGTTCGACAGCGACCTGCGCGTCCAGCGGTTCGTCGGTCGCTACGCCTGGGGTATCTGCGGCGTTTTCCTGGCGATCCTCCTCGTGGGGGCGTGGATCAACCGCACCCTAGGGAACGGTCTGATTCGACCGGGCGAGGTGGCCTCGATGGCCTCCACTCTGGTGCCCGTCGCCCAGCCGCGAACCACCGAGCCCACCAAGATGCATCAGTGGGCGGTCGGCACGATCGGGGACGCGCCGATGAACCTGAACCCCGGCGTGTGCCGGGTTCGGTCAATCGCGACCGGCTTCGCCGGAGGCAGACGGATCATTCGGGTGGACCTTCGCGACGCCCGAGGCGACGTATCGGTCCTCGCCGTCTCCGGGGCGTCCACGATCGAAGGTCTCCGCCCGTTGCCCAGCGGCGGCGAGTTCCTGTGTGGAAGCATGAACGGCCTTCCCTGCCTCGCCTGGACGGACAACGGCTATGCGCTGTTCGTCGTGGGTAACCGGGACTTCGAGAGCCTCCGGGGGATCGCCCTGGCGACGAAGGTTCGCTAGAAGCCAGCGGCCTTCTGATAGACCTTCAGGGTGCGCTCGACCATGTGGTCGAGCGTGAACTTTTCCCGCACCAGCTGCCGGCCGCGCTGGCCCATCTCTCGGCACTCCTGAGGGTGGTCCAGCATGAACAGCATCGCCTCGGCGATCTCCTCCGGCCGAAGGTCCACCAATAGACCCGTGGCGCCGTGGCGCACGACCTCCGGGAGTCCCCCGATCCTCGTGGCCACCACCGCCCGGCTCCGCGCCATCGCCTCGATCGCCGCGATGCCGAAGGCCTCCTTGTGGGACGGCATGGTGCTGAACTCCACGGAATCCAGCACGCGCGCGACGTCGGACCGCTCTCCCAGCAGGTGGATGTTCTCGCGCAGTCCTTTGGACTCCATCTCAGAGTGCAGCTCGTCCCGAATCTCCTCGGAGACCCGGCCAACGAAGAGGATGTGCGCCTCCGGGTACGCCTTGCGGACCTCGTCCATGGCCCGGACCATCTCCAGGTGGCCCTTCTCCCGGCAGACGCGACCGATGAGGCCCACCAGCCTGGAGCGCGGCTCGAACCCCAGCTCCGCCTTCAGCTCCGTCGGGTCGTGGTCCTCGATCTGATCGAAGTCGGTGCCGTTGTAGACCGTGTCGATGAACCGATCGGGCACGCCCTGTCCGAACAGGTTTCCGCGCACATAGTTGCTCACCGCGATCAGGCGGTTGGTTCCCCGCGCTACCCTGCGGTAGATCTGGTCTCGGTTGGCGATGTGCGCGGAGGCCACCACGGGCACCCCTCTCGCCAGCCCGGCGAGGTATCCGAAGTAGGTGCCCCGCGTCAGGTGGGTATGGATCAAGTCGACTCGGTCGCGCCTAACGGTCTTGAGGGTGTAGGCGAGCGTCCGGAACCACCCTGCCCGCCGCATGGTCTGCTCGTGGACCCGAACGCCCTGCTTGCGGAGAACCCCAGGCAGCCAGTCGCCTTTCGGGCACATCACCTCCACGGCATGGCCGCGCCTCCTGAGCAGTTCGGTGAGGTTGAGGACGTGCCGCTCGGCTCCAGACGTCCTGGAGCTCGAGATGATCTGCAACACCCGGTACGGCCTATCCGACAACTCTCAACCCTCGGTGGCCGCAGCCCGAGGCATGGACGCAGCCGGCCTTCAGTTTACCTGTGCGCACGGCAGCGCGCCGAAGATTCATACTGGGAACGATGCGGGCCTTTCGGCACCGGGATTTCCTGCTGCTCTGGCTCGGCGCGCTCGTATCGTTCACCGGCTCGTGGATTCAGAACGTCGGACACGGATGGCTGGTTTTCGAGCTGACTCGGGACGAGGCCAAGCTGGCGTTCATCACGTTCTGCTCGTCGTTGCCGGTGTCGATCGTGGGACCCTTCGCGGGCTTCCTGGCGGACGCGTTCGATAAGCGCTGGGTGCTGATCTTCTGCCAAGCGGTGTTCGCCGCCGGGGCGTTCTTTCTGGCGTTCGCCACGGCGTTCGGCTTCGTCCAGTATTGGCACTTCGTAGCGGTCGCTCTCGTCCTCGGTCTGGTGTCCACGGTGGAGATGCCGACTCGGCAGACCGTCGTGAGCCGCGTGGTGCCGCCGGATGAACTGGCGGCCGCAGTGCCGCTGAACGCGATGACGTTCAACCTCGCCCGCATCGTGGGTCCCGCGATTGGCGGGGTGCTTCTCGCCCGATTCGGAGCCCAGGCCTGTTTTTTGGCCAACGGTTTCAGCTATGCGGCGCTGATCGGCTCGATGGCGTTCATCCGCGCCAACCTGCGATCGCTTCCGCGCGCGGTCGAACCGGTGCGCGACCGCCTGCTCGCCGGCTTTCGGTACGCGTGGAGCCATCGCAACCTCAGAACGCTGCTGCTGCTGGAGGCGATCGTGTCGGTGTTCGCGATGCACTACCTCGCCCTCATGCCCGCGATCGCCGTGAAAATGCTGGGCCTCGACAAGCAGGGCCTGGGTATGGCGATGTCGGCGGTGGGAGTAGGCGCCATCTCCGGGCTGCTCACGCTCACGCTGATCGCGGACCGGAGGCTCCGGTCGCTCACGATCCGCGTGTCCATGACCGCCGTCGGCGTGGGTCTGCTGCTCCTGAGCTATGTGCGAAGCGGGAGCCTCGCCTATCCCATCTTGGTCGCCCTGGGGTTCGGCACTGTGTCCCAGTTCAACACCACGAACGCCCTGTGCCAGCTGCTTTCTCCTGAGGAGTTCCGCGGACGCGTGCTGTCGATCCACATCTGGGCCCTGTCCGGCTTGGGTCCGATCGGTCTTTTGCTGTTCGGCTGGATCGCAAGATGGATTCCAGCCGACCTTCCGCAGACGCTGGCTCCTCTCGCGTTGGCCTCCCAAGCTCTCCCTGGAACCCCTGACCTCGGTCTGCTCGGTCCTGGGTTGCTCGTTTCGGGCACCGGCTTGCCCGTCGCCCTGCGCGTGGGAGGTTTGATCGTGATCGCGGGCGCGCTCTGGGCTTGGCTGGACCGCCGGGGCTTTCAGGGTCTGGACGAGCCCGCAGCCTCGCGGATCGGGTAACTCTCTTGCCTGTGACCCGGCGCCCCATCTTCCTCGATCGCGACGGTGTGATCAACGTCGACCTCGATCCTTACGTGACGTCCGTGGAAGACTTCCGGCTCTTCCCTTGGACCGTCGATGCCCTGGAGATGCTCGATCAGGCTGGTTACGACATCTACGTCGTCAGCAACCAGCAGGGGGTCGCGCTCGGCTTGTACACCGAGGAGACCTTGAGGGAGATCGACGCCAAGCTGCAGGCCGCCGTCGCACCCCGGGGCTTCCAAATCCGCCGCATCTACTACTGCACCAAGCTGAGGTCGGAGGCAGGCGACTACCGCAAGCCCGGCCCAGGAATGGTTTTCCACGCGCGCGACGAGTTCGGACTCGATCTCACGGGTGCGTTCCTCGTCGGCGACCAACCGACCGACGTGGAGTGCGCACATCGTGCAGGTTTGAGGCCGATCCTTGTACTGAGCGGCGTCGCTAGGGACGGCGACTGGCGTCAGTGGACCCATCGGCCGGAGAGGGTGTTCCCCACCCTGCTGGAGGCCGCGGAGTGGATCAACCGGGGACAGGTAACCTCCTAACCATGTCGGTCCGGGTCCGGTTCGCCCCAAGCCCCACGGGGCTTCTCCACGTCGGCGCGCTGCGCGACGCTCTGTTCAAGTACCTCTTCGCAAGGCACTGCGGCGGACAGAACATCCTTCGGATCGAGGACACCGACCGCTCGCGCTACAACGCCGACAGCGAGCGCGAGTTCATCGAGACTCTGCGCTGGGTCGGTATCGAGTTCGACGAGGGTCCGCACGTCGGCGGGCCTTGCGCCCCTTACCGCCAGAGCGAGAGGAAGGAGGCGGGGATTTACGAACCCTACATCCGACGCCTCCTCAAGGAGGGGCACGCCTATAAGGCGTTCGACACGCCGGAGGAGCTCGCCGCGATGCGCGAGAGACAGATCGCCAACAAGGAGCCCGTCGGCTACTTCGGGGGCGAGTGGCGGGACGCTCCGGCTTCGAAGGTCGAGGCGGCGGAGCGCGAGGGCAGGCCGTTCGTGATCCGGCAGCGCATCCCCCGAGGCCAGAGGATCGTGGTGGACGACGTGATCCGCGGACGAATCGAGTGGGACAGCGACCAGATCGACGACCCGGTGCTGATCAAAGCCGACGGGATGCCTACCTACCACTTCGCGGCCATGGTGGACGACCACCTGATGGGCATCACCCACATTCTCCGTGGCGAGGAGTGGATCTCCTCGGCACCCAAGCACGCGCTCTTGTTCGACATGTTCGGTTGGGAGCGCCCGGTGTTCGTGCACTGCCCCGTCATCGTGGGCAACGACGGCAAGAAGCTGAGCAAGAGGCACGGCGCCACGAGAGTCCTGGATTACATGGCTCAGGGGTTTCTGCCTGTCGCGCTGAAGAACTTCGTCGCGTTGATCGGCTGGTCGCCCGGCGACGACCGAGAGGGGATGACCGAACAGGAGCTGATCGAGGCTTTCCGCTTGGAGGGCCTTCAGCCCTCGCCGGGCAGGTTCGACATCGAGAAGCTGCGTTGGCTCAACGGGTGGCACATCCGTCGCCTGTCCGTGCCGGAGTTCGTCGACGCCTTCCAGAGCTTCGCGCGCGAGCCGTACGTGACCGAGTACTGGACCCAGGTGGCCGAGCCCCAGCCGCAAGCCGCCGCCAAAGCGCAGGGAGTCGCCAGGATGCGCGAGGCCGTGGACCAGGATCGCAGCTACGCCGAGCGGTTCTTCGCTCTCGCACAGGAGCGGACGACGGTGCTGACGGACGTCCCGGACGTCTGTGGGTTCTTCCTCGACGATGCTCCCCCGATCGACCCGAAAGCCGCCGACAAGTGGCTGACGCAGCCTCATGCCGCCGATTTGTTCAGTTTTCTCCTCGAAAACATCCATCAATTGACTTCTGAGGCCGCCTGCGAGGAGCTATTGCGGCGCTACGCCGGCCGGGCTGGTTTCGAGAAGCTCGGACCGGTCGTGCATCCGACGCGGGTCGCCCTTACCGGCAAGACCGCCGGGCCGGGTTTGTTCGAGCTGATGGCGGTGCTGGGTCCCCAGCGCATGGAGCCCCGCCTGCGCCGGGCGCTCGAGATCGCTCGAGCGGCCGTTAATCCAGCCGGATCGTAGCCTTCAGCACCCCGTCCCGATACTCCGAGGCGATCTCGAACGCCTCTTGGGCACGATCGAGGGGAAACCGGTGCGTCACCATCGCCGAAGGATCGATCCGGCCTTCCACCACCATGCGGAGCGCAGGCTCGACGCACTCGTTCTGCCGGCGGATTGCCAAGATGTCTATCTCCTTCCGACGAACCTCGTGCGCGGCGAAGGACACGCGGTCCTCGGCGGGAATTCCGACCACCGCCAGGCGCCCGCCCGGACCCAGGATGCGAACCGCCTGGTCCAAGGCGTCCTGCTCCCCGCAACACTCGATCGCGATGTCGAAAGGTCCGGCGACCTCCAGCTCCTCCGGCGTTCCCGCTTCGTGGGCGCCCAGCGCCCTCGCGATCTCCACGCGCTCCGGCACCTTGTCCGAAGCCCAGACCGTAGCTCCCGCGGCCTTGGCCATCAGGAGGACGCTGCATCCGATGGGACCGGCACCCAGCACGGCGACCCGAGCGCCGGACAAGGGCTCCGCACGCCGCACGGCGTACAGCCCGATGGAAAGGGGTTCGACGAGCATCGCCAAGTCCGGGTCGAATCCATCCGGCACTGGGAAGCAACACTTGGCCGGCATCGCGATGTAATCGGAGAGGCAGCCCTCAACTTGGCCAGGGCACCCCAAGAACTTCAGCCTGCGGCAGGTGTGGGATCGCCCCCTGCGACACTGGTCGCACTCGCCGCAACTGATGGCAGGTTCCACGGCGACGCGCTGGCCGACGCGCAGAGTCTCCACACCTGGACCGATGGCAGCGACGGTTCCCGCCATCTCGTGGCCCACCGCGAACGGGTACTCCACCACCTGGTCGCCGATTCTTCCGTGCTTCCAGTAGTGGACGTCCGAACCGCAGACCCCCACCGATTCCACCCGGAGAAGGACTTCGCCGGGACCCGGCGTGGGTTCGGGAGCGTCCACGACCGCCATCGACCGGATTCCCGTCAGCACCAGCTTCCTCATCGCGCACCGCCCTGCATCGACCGGAGCCTCTCCAGCTCCAAGCCGACCTGCTCCCAGTATGCCAGAGTCGCGGCGATCTCGTCCTGGAGTTCCCCGTGCCGGGAGGTGAGTCGCATCAGGTCGGCCTCGGCGGGCGGGCCGGCGAGGATCGCTTCGAGCTCGGTCAGCTGGCGCTCGAGCCCCGCCACCCGGTCCTCTGCAGCCTGAAGTTCCTTCTCCAAGCGGGAAACCTCCTTGCTGAGAGTCCGGGCGTTCCAACGGGGCGGGTCGTCCGAGGCCTGGGCCTTCGGTCTGTCCCGTTGCTGCGAGACCGCCTCGGAGCGGTTCCGCGCCTGGCGGAACTCCGAGTACCGACCCGGGTACAGCGTATGACCGTCGGTCCTCAGCTCGAGGAGGAGGTTGGTGGTTTCCTCGAGCAGGTGCCGATCGTGGGAAACGAGGATCAGGGTTCCCGAGTACTCGGCCAGCGCCTTGGTCAGAGCCTCCCGTGAGTCGAAGTCCAGGTGGTTGGTGGGCTCGTCCAAGATCAAGAGGTTCGGACTCTCGGCGGTCAAACGGGCCAGGGCGAGCTTGTTCTTCTCCCCTCCGCTCAGCGAGCCGATCTTCCTGAGCGCATCGTCGCCCGAGAAAAGGAAGCGGCCGAGAAGACCTCGGGCTTGCTCCACGGGCAACCCGCACGCGTCCACCAGATACTCCAGGGGCGTCAGCTCAGGGTCGAGGTCGGTCGCCTCTTGGGCGAACCAGCCCGGCTGGACGTTCGTGCCGAGGCGCAACCACCCAGAGTCGGGAGACTCCTCACCCAAGAGAATCCGCACCAAGGTGGACTTCCCCGCGTCGTTCTGGCCGATCACGCCCCAGCGGTCGCCCCGGCGAACCACCCAGTCGAGGCCGTGGAAGAGCCGCTGGTCCCCGAAGGACTTGGAGAGGCCTTTCGCTTCGACCACCAGGTCGCCCGACCTCTTGGCTGCCTGGAGAGAGGCCTTCATGCCCCGCTCGGTCCGAGGTGCCTCCACAGCTTGGGTGCGAAGCCTCTCCAGCATCTTCAGGCGTCCGCGCGCCTGGGCGGTGCGCTCGCTGCCCATGAAGCGGCGCACGTACTCGTCGAGGCGCTCGATCTCCTCCGCCTGCTTCTTCGCCAGTCGGGCCAGACGCTCGGCCTCCTCCTCGCGGAGTCTGAGGAACTTCTCGAGGGGGCCGGGGTACGTCCTGGTCCGCCCGTCCTCGAGCAGCACGAACTGCTGCGCCACCTCGCTGAGGAACTTCCGGTCGTGGGAGACCACCAGCACGGCTCCCGGATATCCCCGGATCCAGCTCTCGAGCCACTCGGTGGCCTGAAGGTCCAGATGGTTGGTCGGCTCGTCCAGAATCAGGAGGTCGGGCTCCTCCAAGAGCAGCCTGGCCAAGGCCAGGCGCGTCTTTTCGCCGCCGCTCAGGGCCGCCGCAGACTTGTCGTACTCGCTCTCGTCGAAACCCATCCGAGCGAGCACCAGTCGGACGTCGTTCTCCGCCGCATAGCCCTGAACGTCGTGGAAGCGCTCCTGCAGGTTCGCGTACTCCTCCAGATCCTCCGGCGAGGCACCTTCGGCGAGGCGCGCTTCCAGCTCCTTCAGGCGCTCGGCCATGGCCAGCGCCTCGGCTCGCCCGGCCTGAGCCTCCTCCAGGACCGTCAGGCCGTGGTCCACGGGCAACTCCTGGCGGAGGTAACCGATGCGGGCGCCCCGAGCAAGGCGGACCGATCCACCATCCGGCTCCAGCTCGCCGGCCAAGATTTTGAGGAGCGTCGTCTTGCCGGTCCCGTTCCGCCCGACCAAGGCCACCTTGTCTCGCGGCCCGATGCGGAACGTGACGTCCTCCAGAACGGTCGCGTCCCCGAACTGCTTCCGTACGGACGCGACCGTGAGGACCATGCCCTAGCCGAAAGCGCTTGCGCTCAGCGCCGACCGCCGAGAAGCCGCCAGGCGAGCGGAAGCGAGGTGGCCGCAGCCAGACACTTCAGGGCGTCTGCCAGCAAGAACGGCACCACGCCCTGCATCCAGGCGGCGTTCCAGCCGACGAACAGGCTGAGCACCGCAACACCGAGGGCATAGATCGCCAGAGTGCCCAGCAGGCAGGCGAGAAACGCCCGGCCGCCGCTTCGATCCCAGCCACGGTCGGCCAGCGATCCCACGATCCAAGCGGCAACCAGAAAGCCGAGAAGGTAGCCGCCGGTGGGGCCAGCCAGCCTCGCGATGCCGCCGGAGAACCCCGCGAACACAGGCAACCCCGCCGCTCCGGCCAGCAGGTAGGTCGCTTGGGCCGCGACAGCCAGCCGAGCCCCCAGAGCCATGGAGACCGCAAGCACCGCGAGCGTCTGAAGGGTGAAAGGCACCGGATAGAAGGGAATCTGCACCTGCGCGCAGAGGGCTGTCAGGGCCGCTCCGCCCAGCAGCGCGGCGACGCTCTTGGCTCCGATCCTGTCGGAGCGCAGCAACGTGGTTGCCAACGTGGTGTTCATCGCATGATTCCTCCTAGGCGCCACCCGACAGGTTCTCCGGATTCAGCCCCTCGAGCTCCGGATGGACGAACCGACCGTCCTTGCGCACCAGCACGCCGTCGAACCAGATTTCGCCCCCACCGTACTCCGGGCGCTGGATCATCACCGTATCCCAGTGGATCGCAGACACGTTGCCGTTGCCACCCGGAGGGGCGTAGCTGTTGCCGGGGGTGAGATGGAAGGAACCCGCGATCTTCTCATCGAAGAGCGTGTCCTTCATCGGGTGGAGCACGTGGGGATTATAGCCCAAGGACCATTCCCCGAACCTGCGGGCGCCCTCGTCCGTGTCGAGGATCTCGTTGAGCTTGTCCGTCATCGGGCCGGCGGACGCCTCCACGATGCGGCCGCCCCGCACGACGTACCGAATGTTGCTGAACTCCAGTCCCTGATGGAGCGACACCGTGTTGAACCGGATGACGCCCTCCACGCTGTCGGGCACGGGGGCCGTGAAGCACTCGCCGTCGGGGATGTTCCGCTCGCCGCTACAGGCCTTCGCGCCGATGCCGCGGATGGAAAACCTCAGATCCGTCTCTCCCGGCCCGACGATTCGGACCTCGTCGGTTTTCGCCATTAGCTCCTGAAGGGGCTCGGCAGCCTTGCGCATCCTGGCGTAATCCATGGTGCAGACTCGGAAGTAGAAGTCCTCGAACGCCTCGGTCGCCATTCCCGCCTGTTGGGCCATGCTCGGACTCGGCCAGCGGAGAGCGACCCAGCGCGTCTTCGGCACGCGCGTCTCGAAGACGACGGGCTTGGTGTAGACGCGGCTCCACATCGCCAGCGTCTCAGACGGGACGTCCGCCAGCTCGAAGGCGTTCGAGCCGCCCCGCAGCGCGATGTAGGCGGTCATGCGCTCCATCTCGTAGCGCTCCACGTCGGCGATGGTGGCGGCATTGGCCTCCGTCATCCCGAGCAGGAGCTGGCGCCGAACCGCGTTGCTCTCCAGCCTCACGACCACCTGCGCCCCGCGCGAGCGCGCCACCCGCACCACCTCGGCGACGGCTTCCGCGGGCACGTCGAACGCATGCACCAAGACGCGGTCTTCCGGCCCCAGACGGGTGGAGTGGTCGCAGAGCAACTCGGCGAGGCGGGTGACGCGGGAATCGATCATGGCAGGAAGGTTACCCTTGGCCCCAAACAGCGGCGCGGCTCCGCAGAGCGGAGCCGCGCCGTGCTCTTGGTTCGACTTCGGGTTAGTGGTTACTTCGACTCGCCCTCGGTGGCGGGAGCGGCCTGGTCGCCGGTCTTCTCGCCCTCGGTGGCCGGGGCGGCCTGCTCGCCGGTCTTCTCACCCTCGGTGGCGGGAGCGGCCTGCTCGCCGGAGCCGGTGGTCTCGGTGCCGGTGGTGGCGGCGTTGTCGGCCGGAGCCGTGGTGGTCGTGGCCGACTCGGGGTTGGCAGCCTGGTCCTGGGAACCGCTGCAACCGACGATGGCGAACGCCAGGGCGGCGATAGCGAACAAGCTGATGAGCTTCTTCATGGTTCGTTTCTCCTGTTGACAGAGGTCTCAAGACCCCCGCATTTTGCAGTGTACCTATCCTGGCGGGTCAACGCAAGTCAGAACTCGGAGACGTCCGCGTTCGGAGCGACCACGCGGTAGAGGCGCCACTTCGAATCCGGCAGCACGAGCAGCCTCGTCGCCGGCTCGCGCCGAAACAGGAGCTGGACGTCGTCGAACGTTCGATCCAGCTGAATCCCGAGCGGTGTGGCGAGGCGCACGGTCACATCCGCAACCATCAGCGCGTTCTCGCCCCTCACCTCCAGGCTCTGTTCGCTCACCGACACGTCGGGGCGCGCGTCCCGAACGAACTGCGCGATCTGGCGCTTGTTCGCTACCAGCTCATTGTTGAACTGCAGCTGGTCGCTCAGCAGCTCCACCACTCCGCCCGGTCGGCCCTCCCGGCTGGCCAGAAGGCTCTCCCGCAGCGCCTCCCGGATCAGCTTCTCATCGCTCGGGCCCGAGGCCAGCACGATCTGCAGAAGACCCGCCAGGAGAAGCAGAACGATCGAGGTGCCCAGGATCCAGCTTCGCGGAGAACCCATCAGCCGAGCAACCTCCGGATCGTTTCGACGTCGACCGCCATCTGCCTCTTCAACGCCTCCACGCTGGCGAAGGTTTCCTGGCCCCGCACCCGCTGAAGGAGCTCCAGTTCGATCGCGGCTCCGTACAGCGCGTGCCCGGGGTAGTCCAGCAGGAACGCCTCGATGGCCCGGGCGTTCCCACCCACCGTGGGTCTGGTGCCGATGCTGACCGCCGCTCCGTATTCGCCGAAGGGGGTTCGGCAACGCCCGGCGTACACGCCGTCCGCAGGGATCGCCTGATCGAACGCCACGCCCAGATTGGCGGTGGGATAGCCCAGCTTCCGTCCCAGCTTCTCGCCGGCCACCACCACCCCCTCGAGGCTGTAGGCCCGGCCCAGCAGCTCGGCGGCGTGGTCCACGCTGCCCTCGAGCACCAGGCTTCGGATCGTCGAGGAGCTGACCCGCTGTCCCTCGACCACGATCGGAGGCACGACGGTGGTGGCGATGCGCCGGGCCAGCCATTCCGGGGTGCCCTCCCTGCCCTTGCCGAACGCGAAGTCGTGACCCACCACCATCGCTTGGGCACGGAGGGAGCCGACCAGCAGGTCTAGCAGGAAGTCCTCCGCAGAGCGCTCCGCAAGGGTCCGATCGAACGGCAGGACGACTGCCGCGGACACCCCGAGCTCTTCGAGTCGGCGCAGCTTCGACGCCACGCTCCCCAGGCTAGGGGGGCACCGCTCGGGCGCCAGGGTCGAAGCGGGGTGGCGGTCGAAGGTGACCACGATGGAGGGAAGCTCTCGGCGGCGAGCCTCCTCCACGGCGGTGCACACGACCCTCTGGTGCCCCCGGTGCACGCCGTCGAACGTGCCGATGCAAACGACGGATCCGTCCCAACTGGGGCGCAACCCCGCCGCACCGACGAACACCAGCATCAGCCAGCGATTCTACCGTCCGTGCCGTGGATCGGCCCGACTCAGCCGGGCAGGTCCTCCGGGTTCACCCCGGCCGAGCGGCGGTTCTCCTCTTGAATCTGCTCGTACACCTCTTTGCGGTGCACGACGACATCCTTGGGCGCCCTGATGCCCAGCCGCACCTGCTCGCCGCGGACGTCCAAGACCACGATCTCGATATCGTCCCCGACGATGATGCTCTGATGGACCTTCCTCGTTAAAACCAGCATCGACGCGCCCTCCCTGGCACTCCGCCATCCCGACAGTCAAGCGGCTCAGGCCGCCTGCTGGCTCGCCGGTTGCGGCGCCTGCTCGAACACCCGGTGCTTCATAGTATACGCCTCGTTCTCCAGGATCACCTGTGCTCCGATCCGGGTCTCGAGATTGATCACCACCGGAGCGGCCAGATTCAGGGTCATATCTTCCGGCCTTCCGCGGGGAATCGCCGCCGTCACCAGCAGCAGGCAAGGAGTCTCCGGGGTCAGGGCCAGCGCCCGGGCCTCCGCATCGGGGAGTTCCGGGGCGTACTCGGCGCAGTAGGCGTTCGGATCGGCCAGCAGAAACGCCAGCGAGGGCTCCTCCACCGACTGGAGCCAGCGGAAGGGGCTTCCCTCGCGCGTCTGCACCAGGACGAACCGAGTCCACTGCGGAAAACCAACCATGCCTTCCGGTAGCGTCACCACGTCTCCGTCCTGGAATTCGATCGTGCCGAACCGAGTGTTGTCGAGCTGCATGCGTCTTACCCTTGAATGAAGTCCATCAAGCTGAGCTTGAAACCTTGCGCCGCCACGGTCAGAGCGGCTTGATAGGCCGTCTCGGCCACCTTGAGTTTCTGGATCGCCTCGGTGAGGTCAACCTCCTCGACGTCGGAAAGGTCCCGGGTGAGGTCGTCGATGCGCTTCTGCAGCGTGGACCGGCGCTCCTCGACCTGCTGCAGCCGGGAGCCGACGGAGGCGCGGGCCGTGTTCACGGCATCCATCGATGCCTGAATCTCCCTCAGGTCGTCTCCGCCGAGGCTGGAGAGGTCCCCGTTCTCCAGGTGCAGCCGAATCTGGTCCAGCCGCCTGTACGCCTCGCTGATCATCGGACCGGCGTCCACCGAAACCGAGAGCGCCTCGCCGGGGCCCGTCTCCACGAGCACCGGAAGCGAGTCGCCGGAGTACACGATGGCTCCGCCCGTCGGCAGCTGCGTTCGGCCAGACGCCGGTGGCCCGTCGGTCGGATCGATCGAGAACGGCTTCGTCGCCGAGTCCTGCCCGGCGAACAGATAGCTCCCGGTGGGGGACTTCGTGTTGCCGAGCTCCAACAGGCGTCGCTGGAGGTCGGCGACCTGCCGAGCCATGCTCTGGTGCGTCGGCTGGTCGGACGTTCCGTTGGCTCCACGCAGAGCGATTTGGTACGCGTCGCGAAGGACTCCGTACACGTCGGAGAGCGCCGAGTCGTTCGCGGCGAGCACGCTCTTGGCAGTATCCAGGTTCTTGGAGTACTGCTCCGCGGCGGACCGCAGCGAGCGCATCGTCAGGGAGCGCGTGGTGCCGAACGGGTCGTCGCGCAGCGTGTTCAGCCGCCTGCCGGTGACGACGGCGCGCTGCGCCTCCACGTAGCGCTGCTCGCTCTGCGCAACGTTCCTCGCGTAGGTTTCGAACTGGTACCCGCTGCTGATCCTCATCGTGCGCTCCGCTCAGACCCGGCAAACTTGCTAGCGGAACATGCTAATCAAATCTTCGGTCACTTCGTTGAAAACCGATAGCATCCGCGCCGCCGCCTGGTAGCTCCGCTGGAAACGGAGCATGTTGGCCATCTCGTCGTCCAGCGACACCCCGCTGATGCTCTGGCGCTGCATGTCGATCTGGTCCAGCACGGCTCGGAACGAGTCGGCCTCGTTGATCGCGTGCTGAACGTCCCGACCGATTTCGGCGGCCAAGTTCGCGTAGAACCCGGAGAACGTTCGGTTCCCCAAAGTCGCGAGTTCGCGGTCGCGCAGGCGGGACAGCTCCATCGCGATGCCGCCGTCTCCGGCCTTACCGGTCGTTCCCGCGGCGATCGCGTCCTGGCTCGCCTGCACCTCGGCCGACAGGTCGAAGTCGATCGCACCGTTGGGGCTGTCGTTGAAGAACAAGAGCCCGGTGCGCGGCGGATCCTCCAAGGTCACGCCGTTCGCATGGATCGCGTTGACCTCGGCTCTCAGAGCGTCCGCCAAGGTGTCCAGCTGCTCCTGATAGGCGGTCAGCTTGTTGTAGGCGTCGAAGGAGCCGCGCAGAGCCCCCGTCCGAACGTCCACCACCTGCGTTCCGTTGGTCAGCTGGTTGGTGGTCGGATCGTAGGTCCGCGGAATCGGGTGGGCCTGGAGGTTGTCCACCAGGGTGAACTGCCCCGAGTACACCTGCACCGTGCCGTCCTCGAAGCGGTACGTCACGATGCCGATCTGCTCGGAAAGCTTCTGAACGGCCAGGTCGCGCTGATCCAAAAGGTCGTTCGGCGTTGCGCCCAGAGCCATCTGCGACCGGATCTCGGCGTTCAGGCGACTGATTTCCGTGGTCAGCTGATCAATGGTGCCGAACGTCTGCTGGATCTCCCCGGCGATCTCCTGCTTCTGCGACTGCAGAGCCAGGTAAGTGGACCGGATCTGCAGCGCGAGCGTACGTCCGGTGGTCTGCACCTGGAACCGCATCGCCGTGTTCGACGGGTTGGACGCCAACCCGGACCATGCATCGAAGAAGGCGTTCATCGCCTGGGAGATGCCCGACCCCTGAAGGTCCGTGAAGATCCCCTCGACCCGTGTGAGCTGCCGCGACAGCGTGTCGGTGCGGCCGAGGTCGCCCATCACGGTGCTCCGCCGGCCCTCCAGGAACGCGTCGCGGATGCGGCTGACGCTCCCGATGGTCACGCCGGTGCCCAGCGCGTGGCTTCCCCCCAGGTAGAAGGTCAGCGGATCGGTGGGCTTGAAGTCCACCGCCTGCCGAGAGTAGCCCGGCGTGTTGACGTTCGCGATGTTGTGGCCGGTGACGTCCAGACCTCGCTGGAACGACCGGAGCGCACGGGCCGCGATGTCGATGCCGTGGAATGCGGATGGCATGTCAGGCCGCCTCGTCGATCAGCACGGCCGCCGAGCCCTTCTTGCGTGCGTACGGACCCTCCGCCTCGTTGGCGGCCTTCGCCACAAGAGTCAGCGTGCCGTGTATGTGGTGCATCTCGTTCTCGATGAGCTTATGGTTCTTGGCCAGCACCGCCTCGACGTTCCGGGCGGCGATGGTGACCCGGTTGGCCATCGCTTGGACCTGCTGCGCTTCGGCCTTGTCCAGCACGCGCACCAGACCTCGAAGGGAGGGCTCCGCCCCCAGCTCTTCGGCCAGCCCCTTGGCGCACGCCACAGCGCGGTCGTCGATGTCCTTCATCCTGGCCAAAAGCTTCTCCAGCTCGGGCTGGAGCCGCTCGACCCTTTGCACGTCGCGCAGGGTGAGCGCGGCGGTCTGTTCGTGGAGGGAGTGGAGCAGCCTCTCCGAGGTGCTCAGCCAGTCCCACCAGAGGATCTGCAGTTCTCGCGTCTTCATGGTTCTCTCCTAGCTCTTGGCGCCTTCCGTCTCGGCGGCCTCCCGCAGGGCGCGGGCCTTGGCCTGAGCCGCCACGGACTCGGCCAGACTGTCGTACACAACCTTCGCGATGCCCAGCGAACCGGATCTTCCGAGCGCGTCGGCCACGGCCTGATCGAACAGATCGCGGTACACCTGTCCTCCGAACGAGTTCTCGCCCTCCTGCTCGGGGATGGAGCGGCGCATGGCTTGCAGAAGGTCTCGGAAGAACACCGCCTCGATCCCCTCGGCGGCCTTGCGCAGCCTCCTCAGCTCCGGCTCCACGCGCTCGGCGACAGCGGCCTCGTACAGCAGACCGTCGATCCTCATCACTGCACCTTGATCCTCGCCTTCAGAGCCCCCTGCGCCTTCAGGTCCTGCAGGATGGCGATGATGTCCTGGGCGCTCAGCCGAAGCTCCTGGAAGATCCTCGCCAAGTCGGCGACGGTGGCGTTGGGCGCGACCATGGCGACTTGGGTCTTGTCCTCCTCCGCGGTCACGTTGGTCTGGGAAGTCACCACCGTCGTTCCGCCCGCCAGAGGCGTGTCGGGCTGGCTCACGATCGTCTGCTCCTGGATGCGCACCTGCAGGCTGCCCTTGGCGACCACCGCCGGCCCCACCCGGACGTTTCCGCCGACCACAACGGTGCCGGTGCGCTCGTTGATCACCACGACCGCCGGGATGTCGACCTTCACGGTCAGCCCTTCGATCTCGGCGATGGCGTCAACGGGGTTCTTGCCCTCTGGGAGCCGCAACTGGACCGTGCCCCCGGTTAGAGCCACCGGCTGGTACTCCGGCTTCGCCTCGGAAAGACGGTCCGCAATGCGGCGCGCCGTTGTGAAGTCCGCATCGTCCATCTCCAGGAAAAGCGACCCTCCGAAGACCAGCTGGGTCGGCGCCGAGGCCTCCACGATGCCCCCGCCGGGGATTCGACCGACGTTCACATGGTTCTTCTGGACCGAGTTCCCGCCTGCGGACACGTTGAAGCCGCCGATGCTGATCGGGCCCTGCGCCACCACGTACGCCTTCGTCTTGTCGGCCGCACCGTACAGCGGGGTCTGGAGCAGGTAGCCGCCCTGCAGGCTCTTCGCGTCGCCGATCGACTGCACGGTCACGTCGACGGTGTTGCCTGGAGACGCGAACGGCGGAAGCTCGCACGTGACGGCCACGGCGGCGATGTTCTTCAGGTTCATCTGCGAGGGGTCCACCGCCGTTCCGAAGTCGCGCAGGGCGTTCGCCAGCAGCTGCTGCGTGAACGGCGTCTTCTTCGTGTCTCCCGTCCCCTCGAGGCCGATCACCAGGCCGAAGCCACGCAGTTGGTTTGGACGGACTCCGCGAAAGCGGGCGACATCCTTGATGCGAACCTCGATGCCTTCTCGCTCGGCTTCCGCGAGGCGCTGCAGCCGATCGCGGTCGGCGGCGCTCTGTCCCCCAGCCTTGCCTGGTGCCGCCGTCTGGGTCTGCGCCGAGCCGAGTGCTCCGGCCAGCAGCATCGTTGCAATCATCCAGTTCCTGGTTGCCATCTCCGGTCACCTAGAACAGCCAGTCGAGGATGCGCGAGAGGATGCCCTTGCGCTGCTTCTCGGTGATCGCGCCCTTACCGTCCACCCGCAGGTCCGCCTCGGCGATGCTCTCGCTCAGGACGGTGTTATCGGGCCGCACGTCGTCGGGCCGCACGATCCCCGACAGCACGAACGTCTGCAGATCCTTGTTCACCCTCACGTAGCGGGTGCCCTCGATCACCAAATTGCCGTTCGGCAGCACCTGCTTCACGACCGCCGACATCCTTGCCTGGAACTTCCCCACACTCTGGGTGGTTCCGCTGCCCTTGGATCCCAGGTTGCCACTGGTGCTGCCGCTGAGGTTCGGCACCATCCAGGGCGCGATGGCGCTGAGGATCGGCACCACGGGCTTGGCCACGCTGTTGGCCTCGGTGCGCTGGGTCTCGGTGGTCGCGGTGAACGTCGCGGTCGAAGTCTCGCTGATGATGATCGTAACGATGTCGCCTTCCTTCCGCGCCGTACGGTCCAGGAAGGGGTTCTTCGTGTCGTTCGACCAAAGGGATCCGGGGTTCTCCGGCGGCGCTTCGGACGCTGCGCCGTCGGCCGTCCAGATCAGTAGGGTAAGAAGAAAGGGAATCACAACCGCACCTCCACGGTGTTGGCGTCCAGCAGGACGCCGGAATGGGTGGTCCTCGTCTCGGTGATCACCCGAACCGTCTGTCCGACGCGCCCGGGCTCCTGCAACCTCGCGGGCAGCTCGACGCAGGCGCCGCCGCTCCAGACCCGGAGCTTCACCGTCGCTCCCGCAGCCACCCGGGCGAGCGGACCTCCGTCGGGCGCCGTCGCCAACAGCCGGAGCGTTCTCCCCGCTTGTCGCACGCCGTCGACGTACACGCCTACGGTTGCGGTGCCGCCCTCCACGCTCGGAGCGAATCGTTCGACCCTCAGCTCCACGCTGCCGCTCGGAACGCGGCAATCCGAGGGACGATCCGGGCAGGTGAACATGGCGTTGCCACCGACCGCCTTCGCCGCGTGCTCCGTGGCGGCTCTCACGAACTGCTCGTGCGGCACCGTCTGCGCCGCACGGGCGACCTCGGCCCGAACGGGCGTCTCGATCTTGCAGCCCTCCGGCTGGATGCCGGCGCTCCGCAGCGCCGCCAACAGCTGGGCGCGGGTGACGACGGCCACCGAACCTGCAACCGGCGAACGACCCAGCTCGAGGGCCCGCACCCGCTCTGCGTCGGGACCCGTGAGCTCGGCGATCTCCTCCAGCCGAAACCGGTCCCCAGAGACCTCCGTCCGCGGTCGCACCACGATCGTGAGCCTCGAAACGCCGGCGCCCGTCTGGAGCTTGGGCGCTTCGGCCAGGGTCGTAGAAGTCGGTGCCGCCGCTCCCTCAATCAGCAGACGCCCCCCACCGGATTCGCCGGGGAAGACCACCTTCGGTCGCGCTCCGCTGGAGAGGTACGGCTTGCCCGTCGGCTCTTGGCCCTCTGGAAACACGGCCAGCGTGAGTCTGCCCAGCCGCCGCCCGCCTTCGGTCACCCAGCCGTCCGGCTGGACCTCGGGCGACGAGCCATCCCGAACCGCGATCCTGGGGGAGAAAACGCCTCCCGACTGGTCGGCGAGCCAACCGCCCTTGGTCTGGATCCGCGCCGACTTGGCGTACACGATCAAACCGTTGGACACGAGCCGCAGATAACCAGGCCCGTCGACGCGGACCGACCCCGCCGCCACACCGGCACCCAGAACGCAGCTCAGGAACAGCGCAACCACGAGCGATCACCTCACCAGCTGGTTCACGACCTGGAGCATCTGGTCCGAGGCCTGAATGGCCTTGGAGTTGATCTCGTAGGCGCGCTGAGCGGTGATCATGCGCACCATCTCCTCCACGACCTGGACGTTGGAGGCCTCGAGGAACCGCTGCTGCAGGCTGCCGGATCCTTCGGACCCGGGGGTCACGTCCTGCGGATCGCCGCTGCCGCCAGAGCGCAGATACAGGTTCTGGCCCATCCGCAGCAACCCCGCCGGATTGGTGAAGGTCACGATGGTGATCTGCCCGAGAACCTGAGGGTCATCGTTGCCCGGCACCTTGGCGGTCACCGTGCCGTCCGCGGCGATGTTGAGCGCGGTGGCTCCGGCGGGAATCGTGATCGCCGGGTCCAACGGGTAGCCATCGGAGTTGACCACCTGGCCGTTGGCGTCCACTCGGAAGCTCCCGTCGCGGGTGAAGGCTCGCGTGCCGTCCGGCAACAGAACGGCGAAGAACCCGTCGCCGTTGATCGCCAGGTCGAGCGGGTTCCCCGTGGACTGCAGCGCGCCGGGCGTGAACGAGGCCGAGGTCGAGTTGAACTTCGTGCCCAGTCCGATCTGCACCGGGGTCGGCCCGCTCTGGCCTGTGGTCGCGTCCGACGCCTCCAGGGTGTCGTACATCAGGTCTTGGAACTCCGCGCGAAGCTGCTTGAACGCCGTCGTGTTGACGTTCGCGAGGTTGTTCGCGATGGTGTCCAGGTTCTTCTGCTGTGCGACCATTCCGGTCGCGGCGGTCTCCAACGATCGCAGCATGGCGACTGTGTGCTCCTGGCGCATTGCGCCGACGTCGCCCTCCCTGAGCCGCTTGGCGGGCGCGGTCCGTCGCCCCCTTTCGCCTCCCGGGCGTTCACCCGGGTCCAGCTATGCTAGCGGCCCTGAAGGCTCTGAATGAGTCGTTGCGTCAGCTCGTCCTGCTTGACGATGGAACGATGAGCGAGCTCGAACGAGCGGTTGAGCCGAATCAGCTCGACCATCTCGCCGATCGGGTTGACGTTGGAACCCTCGAGGGCGCCGGACTGGATCTTCGGCTCCTCGGCGGGTTGCGGTCTGCCGGCCACGACGAACAGGTTCCCGCCGACCTTGGTGAACCTGCCGGTGAACACTCCGATCGTGGCCACCTCTCGCCCACCCGAGCGGATGGTGCCGTCGGAAGCCACCTCGACCGGGCCGGCCGGCAGCTCGATCTCCGTCAGACGATCGTCCAGCACCAGCTCCCCGCGCTGCGTGGCGAGCCTGCCCTCGGAATCGACCCGGAACGATCCGTCGCGGGTGAACCGAATCCTGCCCTTGGCATCCTTGACGGCGAACGCTCCCTGGGGGGAGTCAATGGCCAGATCCAGCGGGTTGCCGGTCGGCTGCAGCGGGCCTGGATCGAAGATGGTTGCGCCACCCTTCAGCACTGGCCCGACGCCGAGGCTGCCCAGCGAAGGGCCTCTGCCGCCCTCGCCGAGCATCGAGCGCTCGAGCGCCTCGTTGAAGAACACCGCGTCCCGCTTGTAGCCGTGGGTCGACACGTTGGCCAGGTTGTTGGCCACGGCGTCCATCCACTGTTCGGTGGCGGCCATTCCCGCTGCGGTGGCGTAGATTCCGCGCAGCATCCCACCATCAGTGTCGGCCGGCAATCTTGCCAGGCTCAGGGCGCAAACCTGACAATCTGCTTGAGGTTTGGGAACGCCGAACCCAGCCTGGTCTGTCAGGAGGAGCGCAGGTCCAGCAAAAGCCTCACGTTGCGCTCGTGCATCGTGTCCGCCTCGGGAGTCTCCACTACGATCGGCACGTTCTCGAGGGCCGGGTGAAGGACCAGCGCGCGGAAGCACTGCTCGCCGATCAGGCCCTGCCCCAGGTGCTCGTGCCGGTCAACCCGCGAGCCGAGGGCCTTCTTGCTGTCGTTGCAGTGGACCGCCCTCAGCCGCTCGAGGCCGATCACCCGATCGAACTCCTCCAACACCGCCTCCAGGCCTCCGGGCGAGGCCACGTCGTAGCCGGCGGCGAACACGTGGGCCGTGTCGAGGCACACGCCCAGCCGCGGATGGCCACCGCACAGGTCGAGGGTCTCCGCGAGATGCTCGAACCTCCAGTGGAGGGCCGACCCCTGGCCCGCCGTGGTCTCCATCCAGAGCATCGCGTCTTCGGGCGTCTCGGCGAGCACCCGCAGAATGCTTTCCGCCGCCAAGCGGCGCCCTGACTCGTCACCCTGGCCCAGATGGGCTCCTATGTGCGACACCGCCCCGGAGAGTCCGAGCGCGCTGCAGCGCGTCAGCTCGCCGACCAGGCTGGCCACAGACTTCTCCCTCACTTCGGGGTCCGGCGCACACAGGTTCACCAGATAGCTGTCGTGGCTGAACACGGGGCCTTCGCCGAATTCTCGCCGAGCGGCTCGGAACTTGTCGATCTGATCGTCGGTCAGCTGGCGGGCCTTCCACTGCTGGGGACTAGAGGTGAACACCTGCACCGCCGTGCAACCGATCCGGCGGCCCGCGAGCAGGGCTTGGTCCAGGCCCTTCCCCGTTGGCATGTGCGCGCCGATGAACCGTGCGGCCATGCGATCAGCAGAGCGTCGCGTCGAACACCCCGTCGACCAGTCGCAGGGCCCTCAGTTCGGCTGCGTCGGGAACCCGATCCACGGCGATCTTCGAGATCAGCCCCTGCGGAATCCGGACGTGCTCGGCCTCGCCCGCGGCCAGCCCCATCTCCGCCAACGCCCTCTGCACGGCCGCCAGCGCCTTGCCGTCGTGCCGGACCGCCAACACGGCGGCGATCGGCACCGACTTGGCGGTGTTGACCTCGTTCAGCACCGCGCCGGACTTCACATACGCCTCCACGATCCGCACCGTCTCGATCGCGACCGCCTCCTGCGCCTGCTCGGTGCTGGCTCCGATGTGGTGCGTGCAATACACGTGCGGGTGGTCCTTCATCGGACCTTCGTAGGTGCCCTCGGCCGTCGCGGGCTCGTCCTCGAACACGTCCAAACCCGCGAAGATCGGCTTCGAGTCAAGGGCTGCGAGCAACGCCGCGGTGTCCACCACTTCGGCGCGGCTGGTGTTGATGAACACGGCGCCAGGCTTCATCGCGTCGAAGAACGACTTGCCGATCATGCCGCGCGTTCCGGGGTTCAGGCTCACGTGCACCGAGACGAAGTCGGATCTTTCCGCCACCTCGTCCACCGACTCGCACCGACCGATGCCGAGAGCCCCGGCCACGTCCGGCGACAGCCAACGGCTGTAGGCGATGACCCGCATGCCGAACGCCTGCGCCCGCGGCACCATCTCTTGGGCGATGTTGCCAAGACCGATCAGACCCAGGGTTCTGCCGTACAGCCCCCTTGCCTTGCTGAACGCGGCCTTGTTCCAGTGTCCCTTCCGGAGCTCGCCGACGCACTCGGGGATGTGCCGGTCGATGGAGAGCATCAATCCGAAGGCCAGCTCGGCCACCGCGATGGCGTTCTTTCCGGGGCAGTTGGCCACCGCCACGCCGTTCTTCGTCGCCGCCTCCACGTCGATCGTGTTGACGCCCGCGCCGGCTCGGATCACCAGCTTCAGAGAGGTTCCGGTCACCATCGGGGCCGTCACCTTGGTGGAACGCACCACGAGGATCTCCGGCTGATACTCGCGGATCTTCTCCTCCAGAGCCTGGTCCTTCAACGAGGGATCGCTGAGCACCTCGACGCCGAGAGCCTTCAGCCCTTCCAGGCCCACCCTTTCGAACTTGTCGGCGACCAGAACCTTCATGCCCGCGAGTTTACACAACGGCCGATGCCGCCGACCAACGGTTCGGGTATCCTTCTCCCGCTTCCGCGCCTCGCCGGGGTGGCGGAATGGTAGACGCGGCGGTCTCAAACACCGTTGGTGGCGACACCATGAGGGTTCGAGTCCCTCCCCCGGCACCACCTCACACGAGCCTGCGGAACTGGTGCTTGCCCACGCGCAGAACCTTGCCGCGCAGTTCCTCGGGCCGGTAGGCGCGGGTGGGATCGTCGGCCCTGTCGCCGTCCAGGCTAACCCCTCCGGCCTGCATCAGCCGCCGCGCCTCGCTGTTGGTCTTCGCCATGCCGAGGGCGGCGATGAGAGCCGGCAAAGGCAGCGTGCCGTCCTCCCGAATCAGCCCATCGGGGATGGGAGCCTCGGGCGCGTCCACAGGCTGCCGTCGCTGGCTGAAGGTCGCCACGAAGTAGGCGTCGGCCGCCTCTGCGGCCTCCGGACCGTGGTACAGGGCGACGATCTCGCGGGCCAGACGCCGCTTCACGTCCCGCGGGTTCACCCGACCCTCCCGGGCGTCCGCACAGAGCCGGCGAACCTCGTCCATCGGGACCTCGGTGGCCAGCTCGAAGTAGTTCTCCATGATCTCGTCCGGGATGGACATCGTCTTGCCGAACATGTCGTTCGGCTCGTCGACGATCGAGATGTAGTTGCCCAGGCTCTGCGACATCTTCTCCTTCCCGTCGGTGCCCACGAGCAACGGGCACAGCAGGACCACCTGCGGCTCGAGGCCGTACTGCTCCATCAGCGTCCGACCGACGAGGCAGTTGAACTTCTGGTCGTTGCCGCCGATCTCCACGTCCGCCTTCATGGCGACCGAGTCCATGCCTTGGCACAGCGGATAGAGGATCTCGTGCATGGCGATCGGCCTCTGCTCCGCCAGCCGCTTGGCGAAGTCGTCGCGCTCGAGGATGCGGGCTACGGTGTACCGCGAGGCGAGGCGGATCACGTCCTCGAAGGTCATCGGCCCCAGCCAGTCCTTGTTGAACAGGATCTCCGTCCTGGTCGGGTCCAGGATCTTTCCAATCTGGACCATCACGGCATCGACGTTGGCTTGGACTTCCTCGCGGCTCAGCTGGGGTCGGGTCTTGTTCTTGCCGCTCGGGTCGCCGATCATGGAGGTGAAGTCCCCGATGATCAGCACGGCCTGATGCCCGAGCCTCTGAAAGTCGCGCAGCTTGCGCAGCACCACCGCCCATCCCAGCGTCACGTGCTTCGCCGTCGGGTCCACTCCCAGCTTAACGCGCAGGGGACGCCCCTTGGCCAGCTTCTGCCTGAGGTCCTCCTCCGAGATGATCTCGGTGGTGCCCCTTCGGAGCAACTCCAGCTGTTCCTCGACCGTCATTACGGCCGAGTTTACCGACCGTGCCGCCCGGCCGGCTTGGAGCCGACTTCCACCTGGCATTTGTACCAGATTTCAGACGAAGGTAGCGTTCGGTCCGGAACGCAGCGTCCACAATGAGCTTGCGGTTTCTGCATGTCTCTGCAGAGATGGCAAGGAGAGGATGACAACGATGAGACTTCTCACCGCCGCAGTCGCGGCTCTCAGCCTCACGGCGGCCGCCCCGGCCGCTCAGATTCTGTTCGCCACCGGTTCGTTCGAGGTGGTTGACGGAAAGATCGCTTCGCAGCCCATGCAGTTCGCCACCTACGATCTCGGCTCGCTGAACCCGGCGCTCACTGGGCAGACGTGGGCCGGCATCTTCGGCGACCAGGGCCAGTTCCAGTTCGTGTTCGACCTCGGCAACGTCACCGCCTACGACTCCGACGCTCCCAACAGCTACGGAACGCCCGTGAGCGGAACGTTCGACTGGGCCATCCACAACGTCCAGGGCAACCAGATCATGGACAGCCTGTTCCGGGGCACCGCCACGGGTCTGACCGTCCCGGGCGACACCGGCCTTCTGACCGACGGCGGGATCCACTGGTACTACGGGACCAACGTGACTTCCCTGAGCAGCTGGGGCCTCCAGGACACCATCACCCTGAAGCTGAACCTGCCGAACCAGGTCGGCAACGGCACCACCGTCCAGTACAACGGCGCGTTCTACTTCAACACCGTCGAGACCGGCGTTCCGGTTCCCGAGCCCGCCACCTTGGCGCTCGGTGCGCTCGGCCTCGCGGCCGCCGCCCGTCGACGCAAGCGCCGCTGAGACTCGTCCGCAGGGCGTCCGAAAGGCTCCGCGCCGATTGGAAGGAACCGTTCCCCCGGAACTCGCTCCGGGGGAACCTTCCTTTTTCGCTCGGTGCGTCGCAAGCGTGTCCGCGCCTCATGCCTGCCTTGGGGCTCGGCTTCCAAAAAGTTCCTCGATGGATGGACCGACTCGATCCAAGAAGCGACCAGTATTTCTACCGGATTCCAGTACTTCGAACCGTGCCCAGGACCAAGTTTCTGTAGAATAGTAACGTAGCCTCGTCCTTCGATTCGTGGGCTACTTGGAGAGGAATCCGACATGAAAGGGTACATTGCTCTTCTTGCGGCCGTCGCCGTGAGCGCCGCGGCTCACGCCACCCAGGCCCAGTTCGCCCGCGGCACCTTCGAGCTGGTCGACGGCAAGATCTCTTTGACGAGCATCGCGTACGAGACCTACGACCTGGGCAGCCTCGCGCCCGCCTACACGGGCTTCACGTGGCAACTCGTTCTGGGTTCTGGCGAGGGATCCCCTTCCTTCGAGTTCAACCCGGGCGGAGTGACCGCGTACGCCATCGGCGAGCCGCCCGTCAGCGGCTTGGACTGGGCGATCCACAACATCTCGGGCAGTAGCTACGTCAGCATCCTGCGCGGCACCGGCCCCGCCCAGCTCCAGCTCGGAGACAACACTCTCGTCTCGGACGGCTTCCTGTACTGGCGCTCCGGAGCGAAGCAGGCTTTGAGCGGATGGCAGATGGGTGGCCAGATGCTCAGCAACAACATCACCCTGCGGCTGTCGCTTCCGCAGCAGAGCGGCAACGGGACCACCACGCAGTACGAGGGTCGGTTCTACTTCAACTCGGTGCCTGTTCCCGAGCCGTTCACGATGACGCTCGGAGCCCTCGGACTGGCGGCTGCGCTCCGCCGACGCATGCGGCGCTGACGCTCCCGTCTCCTGAACGCTGAAGGCGGGCCGGGCGAAAGCCCGGCCCGCCGATGCTTGGGCCCGAGCCGCGCATCAGGGCGCCACGTACGGCTTGACCTTGCCTGCCTCGATCCGATCCAGCCAATCCGTGAGACCGTACGGCCCATCGATGGCTTGCACCCTCGGCAGCCGCAGCAGGTTTCGCTTGGGGTCGTCTGGTGATGGCGCCGGGCCCGCGCCGACCAGCAACGCGCAGCGGAAGCCCGCCTTCCGCAGGAGCGAAGGATCCTTGGGCGAAACGCCGTATGGCAAGGCGATGGCCTCCGGCCTGCGGCCGAACTCCCGCTCGATCCACCCGCTGGAGCGGACCAGCTCCGCCTCCGCCTGGGAGGGGCTCAGCTTGCCGAGGTTCGCGTGGCTGTAGGTATGGCTGCCCACCTCGCAGCCCAGCTGCTGGAGAAGCTTGAGCTTGGCAGCAACCTGCCGGGGCTGGCCCCACGGCGACGGTGGCAGCACGAAGAACGTCGCACGCACGGGAAAGTCAGGGTGCTCCCTGGCGAAAGCCTGCCAGATGCCAACCGCGCAGTTCGGGTCGATCGATCCATCGTCGAGGAACCGCAGCTGGGAGGGATGCGAGTCGTCGAACGTGAACACCACGGGCGAGGCGCCCGGCGGCAGGTCCATCCGGTCGTCGAGGTACTGCGTCAGCGTGACGGGCAGAAAGCCCATGCGGTAAAGTCGCTCCAGGTCCTTTCGGAACGCCGCGACGGACCGATCCCACCTCGCTTCGTTCTTGGCGATGCGGTGGTACTCCACGATCAGCACGCCGCCCATCCGATCCGCTGGACGGTCTGTGACACGCAGAGGAGCCTCCGCGCGAGCCGGGCGTTGCGGACGGTCGGCATCCCTGCTTTCCCGTGGAGCTCCGCAGCCCCAGGACCATACGGCAAGAACCCCGACCAGAACTCCCCGAAGATGATGCGCCTTCACAGCAAGCGGCCCCTAGTGTACGTCGTCGCCGGGATGTTTTCCCTGACCTTGCTCGGCGGCTGCGGCAGGAAGTCCGAGACTGCTGCAGTGACGAAAGCCGACCGTCCGGCCGCCCGAAAGCCCGCGCCGCCAAAGCCAGCGATCCAGAAGCCCGAGGTGGTGAAGGCCGTGTACCTGACCGCCTGGTCCGCCGGGTCCAAGCGCAAGATGGAGGCGATCCGAGGCTTCCTGAAGAGGAACGACATGAATGCCGTGGTCATCGACCTGCGGGACGCCGGCATTCTCTACGCCAAGATGGGCTTGGAGCCTGCCAAGTCGGCCGGTGCCGAGCGCGTGGCCATTCGGGACCCAAAGGGCCTCGTCGAGTCGCTGGGCAAAGCCGGCGTGTACCCGATCGCCCGCATCGCCTGCTTCCGGGACGACTTCATTCCCAAGAAGTTCCCAGACCGGGCCGTGCTGGACCCCAAGGGGCGACCGTGGAAGGATCGGGCCGGCCACACCTGGTTGGACCCCTACAACCAGAAGAACTGGGAGTTCCTCGCGGGGGTCGTCCGCTTCGCGCTGGACGCCGGGTTTCCGGAGATTCAGCTCGACTACGTTCGGTTCCCTAGCGAGGGAAAGAAGTCGACGATGGTCTTCCCCGCGAAGCGAAAGTATCCGGACCCCAAGGCGAAGCCCAGCGAGGTGGTGGCCGCGTTCGTGAGGTCCCTTCGGCCGCTCACCGAGGCCAAGGGGGCGTTGTTGGCCGGCGACATCTTCGGCATCGTTAGCTCGGGCGGAGGGGACCAAGGAATCGGCCAGGAGCTGAAGACCATCGCGGAGCCGTTCGATCTGATCTGCCCCATGGTCTACCCCTCGCACTTCGCCAAAGGCGAGTACGGCGTGCCCGACCCGAACCGCGCCCCTTACACGATCGTGGTCAAGAGCCTGCGGGACTACGCCAAGAAGCTGCCGAACAAGAAGCTGCGGCCTTGGCTTCAGGACTTCTCGCTCGGCGTCCGGTACGGCGCGGAGCAGGTGGAGGCGCAGATCCGCGCGGCCCGCGAGGTCGGCTACCGCGAGCACATGCTGTGGAACCCCCTGAACCGCTACACCGAGCGACCGGTCCAGAAGGCACAATGAGCCGATGAACAACCTCGAGATCGCCCAGAGCGCCAAGCTGAGGCCCATCGAGCAGATCGCGGAGTCGGCGGGGCTGTCCTCGCGGGACATCCTCCCCTACGGCCGCTCGATGGCCAAGCTGACCAACGAGGCCATCGAGTACGCGCGCAGCCGGCCGCAAGGCAAGCTCATCCTCGTGACGGCGATCACGCCGACGCCGGCCGGCGAGGGAAAGACGACCACCACCATCGGTCTGGCCCAGGGACTGCAGAAGCTCGGCCACAGCGCCATCCCCGCCACCAGGGAGCCTGCTCTCGGGCCGATCTTCGGCATCAAGGGCGGCGCCTGCGGAGGCGGCTACAGCCAAGTGCTGCCGATGGAGGAGATCAACCTCTTCTTCACGGGCGATTTCCCGGCGGTTTCCGCCGCCCACAACCTGCTGGCGGCGATGCTCGACGCGCACGTGCACAACGGCAACTCTCTGGGCATCGACGTGCGCAGCGTGTTCTGGCCCCGGACGGTGGACATGAACGACCGGGCCCTGCGCGAGATCGTGGTCGGCCTCGGCGGCCGGTCCAATGGGTTCCCGCGCTCGGACGGGTTCGTGGTCACCCCCGCCAGCGAGGTGATGGCGACCCTGTGCCTCTCGAGGTCACTGGAGGAGCTCAAACGGCGGCTAGGATGCATCATCGTGGCGGAGCGCACCGACCGCAGCCCGGTCACGGCCGCCGACCTGCAGGCCAACGGCGCGATGGCCGCCCTGCTGCGCGACGCCATCAAGCCGAACTTGGTGCAGACCATCGAGGGAGGACCGGCGTTCGTCCACGGGGGTCCGTTCGGCAACATCGCGCACGGCTGCTCGTCGATCATCGCAACCGAGTGCGGGCTTGGCCTCGCGGACTACGTGGTGACCGAGGCGGGCTTCGGCTCCGACCTGGGAGGCGAGAAGTTCCTGAACATCGTGTGCCGCCAGCTGGGGCGGGGGCCCGACGCCATCGTGTTGGTGGCAACCGTCCGTGCCCTCAAGCACCACGGCGGCTCGGCGGATCTGAAAGGCCTAGAGGCGGGTCTGGGCAACCTGTTCCGGCACATCGCGCACCTACGCCACTATGGCCCCCCGATCCTCGTCGCCGTCAACCGGTTCCCTAGCGACACCCCCGAGGAGTTCGCCCTGATCCGGGACGCCTGCTCCTCGGTCGGAGTCAAGGCGGTTTGGGCGGACCCCTATGGCCGCGGCGGCGAGGGTTGCCTCGAGCTTGCCGAGCAGGTCGCGGCCATGGCGGCCGAGCCGAGCGAGTTCCGGCATCTGTATCCTGCGGACATCCCGCTGGACAAGATGATCGAGACCATCGCGCGGAAGGTTTACGGCGCATCTGCGGTGACCATCGACCTCCCGGCCCAGCGGCGGCTGAAGTGGGCTACGGAGTACCGGTGCAGCTTGGACATGCTCGTGTGCATCGCCAAGACCCAGTACAGCTTCTCGCAAGACCCCAAGCTGCTCAACGCCCCGGAGGATTTCGAGATCGAAATCCGGGAGGCGCGTCCCTCGGCGGGGGCAGGCTTCGTGGTCGCGCTCGCGGGGGACATCATGCTGATGCCGGGGCTGGGCAAGGAGCCGAACGCCGTCAAGATCGACGTGGACGGGAGCGGGCGACTGTCGGGCCTGTTCTGAGCCTGCCGACGGGCACGCCTCGAAACCAGTATCATCCTTGGCGGAAGTGTCTCCGGTCGCCCGCCCGTTGCACGCCTTGGTCGTCTTCCTCGAAATGGTGAAGATCGAACACTCGATCTTCGCCCTGCCGTTCGCCATGCTCGGGATGATGTGGGCGGCCGACGGTTGGCCCAGCTGGTCCAAGTTCGGCTGGATCGTTGCCGCCATGGTGGGCGCGCGCAGCGCGGCCATGGCTTACAACCGCATCGCGGACCGAGACATCGACGCGCTGAACCCGAGGACACGGTCTCGAGCGCTTCCCGCAGGGCTCTTGGGCCTCGGGGAGGCGATCGGTTTCTTCCTGTTGAGCGTGGGATTGCTGGTCCTCAGTGCGGCGATGCTGCACCCGCTGGCCTTGGCGCTCTGCCCCATCGCTCTCGCGGTCACCCTCCTGTACAGCCACACCAAGCGGTTCACGCCGCTGTCGCACTTCGTTCTGGGCCTCAGCCTCGGCATCGCCCCGGCCGCGGCTTGGATCGGCGTTCGGGGCGACCTCGACCCGAGGATCGGCTGGGTCACCGTAGCGGTGCTTTTCTGGACCGCCGGATTCGACATCATCTACTCCCTGCAGGACGACCGCTTCGACGCCGAGCACGGCCTGCGATCGATCCCCCAGACACTCGGCCGAACGAAGGCCCTGCTGGTTTCTCGCGTCTGTCACGCCCTCGCCGTTGGCTGTCTGGTGGCGGCAGGCTGGACCATGGGGGCCGGCGCGATGTTCTACCTTGGCGTCGGAGTGGCGGCGTTGCTGTTGGCCTACGAGCAACAACTGGTGCGGCCGAACGATCTGAGCCGCGTGAACATGGCGTTCTTCACCCTGAACGGCTACGTGTCCATCGGGCTGTTCCTGTTCGCCTTGGCGGACCTCGTCGTTCGGAGGTCGATGGTGTGAGCCGCATCTTGGGCAGAACCAACGAGGCCTGGTCCCAGACTTGGCTTCGGCCGCTTCCGACCCCTTGCTGGGAACAGACTCTCGCGGCCTTGGTCGGCACGGACGCGGTGTTGGACGTGTCCGCTTCAACGGGTCTGTGGTGCCACGGGCTGAGGAATCACCGGGGAAAGCTGGTGGTTGTCGGGGAGTCCGACCTCGGCAGCCTGCGCGCGGACGCCGCCGGCGATGCCCTGATGGCCGAGCTCATTCAGACGCTCAGCTGCATGGCCGGCCGTCGTCCTGACTTGTGGTTCCTCCGAGTCCGGAAACCCGCGACCGCGGAGGTAGCCCGAGCGGCCTTCGAGGTGCTGGAAACCGCGCGGCAGGATGGGGCGTTTCGGTTCCTCGGGCTCTTTGCGGACGGCTCGGCGGACGCGGCTCTGTCCGTTTGGGCTCTGAACGACGCCTTCGACGCGCTGTTGCTGCCACCCTCGCTCGACGGCGAGCAGGAGCTGCTCGCATTGGCCGCCAAGCGCCGCGTAGGCGTGGTCCGCTTGGGCCCTGATGCGGCTGGAGCGGACTGCAGAATCGTGGGAGTATCCACGGTGGACCAGGTCCGACTCCACACGGGAGGAAACCCATGACGGAAGGCGAATTCCTGTCGTTCAGCTCCTGGGTTCAGTGGCTGGTGCTGGCCTTGGTCGCGGTCAATTTTGCGCTGATCCCGCGGAGGGGAGCGCAGGCGATCTGGATGACGGGCGCAGGCGCGTTCTTGTTCCTCGCGCTGTGGCTCCGCACTCAGCCGGTACCAGCCCTCGCCAGCCAAGCCTGCTGGATCGGAGTGCTGATCTGCCTGGTGGGGCACCGGAGGAGCGCCAAGCGGACATGACCGTCGAACCCGTCGTGTACCGTCACGCCCGGGACCCTCTGCGCGGTGAGGTGCGAGACATCTGGGTCGCCGAGGGGCGGATCGTGGAGGGGCCCGTTCCTGGCGCACGCTCGATTGATCTTCGGGGGGCGGAGCTGCGGCCGAAGTTCGTCGACGCCCACGCGCACGTTCTGCCGATGGGTCTGGACTTGGTTCGCCCATCCGTCTCGGGTTGCACGGATAGGAGCGAGGTGCTCGACCGGCTGGCCGACGCGCTGCGGTCGACGGAAGATGGCCGGTGGCTCGTCGCAGCCGGGTACGACCCGAACCGTCTTCCCGAAGACCAGATCGTCACCATCGAGGATCTCGACCGCATCTCGATGGACGTGCCGATCGTGCTGCGCCACGTGAGCGGGCACGGCAGCTTGGTGAACTCCGCTGTGTTGCGGATCGCTGGCATCCGCCCGGAAACCCCAGATCCGCCCGGCGGGAGGATCGGCCGAGGACCGGACGGCAGGCCGAACGGCTGGCTGTTGGAGCGGGCGCAGGAAGCTTTGAGGAAGGTCGCTCCGAAGGAGGACGTCGAGACGATGGCCGAGGCGGTGCTTCGCGCTGGTCGCCGCCTCGCCGCCATGGGCGTCGGCACCGTGGCCGACATGATGACCGGTTACTACGACCTTCGCAGGGAGCTGCGGGCCTACGCGCTCGCCGCCAAGCGGGGCTGTCCGGTGCGCATCCGGCTCTACCTGCAGTGGTCCTCCGTCCTCGGACCGAAGGCGCGCCACGGCTGGCAGAGCGAGGTAGCGGACGCCGACCCGGCGCGGTGCCGAGTCGCGGGCGTAAAGATCTTCGCCGACGGCGCGTTGGGCGCCCGTACGGCGGCGATCCGAGGGGCCTACCACGGGGAACCTTTCCCTGCTGCCGGCTGGAGCGGGGTGCTCACGTACCGTCCCTCGCGCCTATCCGAGATGGTTCGGAGGGCGCACGAGGAGGGCTGGTCCGTGGCCATCCACGCCATCGGAGACCACGCCTTGGACCTCGCGATGCAGGCGCTCGAAGGTACCGACGAGCCATCCCGCCACCGCATCGAGCACGCGATGATCGCCGACGAGGCCCAGATCGACCGCTTGGCCAAGCTGGGATGCTTCGTGTGCGTGCAGCCCGAGTTCCTCGCCGATTTCGAAGAGGCCTATCGCAAGAGCCTCGGTCCGGAACGGATGCGGAGGCTCAACCCTCTTGGTTCAATGCACAAGGCGGGAGTGCGTCTGTGTCTGGGCACCGATCGCCCGATCTGCGAGGGCGACCCGGCTCGGTACGTGCCACTGGCCTCGCACCGGCCCGACGCCTACGACCCCGGCGAGGCGTTGCCCGAAGACGCCGCGTACCGGGCCGCCACGGTCTGGGCGGCCGAGGCTCTGGGAGACGGAGACCTCGGCCACTTGGAACCGGGCGCCTTGGCCGACATCCTCGACGACCCGGCGGACGCGATCAGCCCTTCCTGACGCGATCGCGAATGGCGATCAGCCGCTTCATCAACGGGTAGAGCCCGCCGGAGTGAGTCTCGGTTCCGAAGGCATCGTGCAGCTCGCGGTACAGCGCGTACAGCTCGCGGTACGTCGCTGCGTTTTCCGGGATCGGCTCGTACACCGTGTCCTTCAGGCCCGTCATCCGCGCTTGGGCGGCCTCGGCGCTCGGGTACACCCCGGCGACCACCGCACCGAAGATCGCCGCGCCCAGCGCGCACGTCTGCGACGAGCGGCTGAGTCGGAACGGGCGGTTGCACACGTCCGCGAACACCTGCATCGCGAACGGGTTCTTCTCAGGGATCCCTCCGCCCGCGACGATCGACTCGATCTTCACTCCATACTCCTCGAATCGCTCGATGATGCGCAGGGAGCCGAACGCCGTGGCCTCGACGAGAGCTCGGTAGACCTCGGGGGCGGAGGTGTGCAGGGTCTGGCCGACCAGCAGACCGGTGAGCAGCGGGTCGACGAGGATCGTCCGGTTCCCGTTGTTCCAGTCCAAGGCGAGCAGTCCCGACTCACCCGGCTTGAGCTTGGCCGCCGCCTCGCTGAGCAGCCGATGCGGATCGGCGGCGTACTCCGGCGGGCACAACTCGCTGACGAACCAGTTGTACACGTCGCCCATGGCCGACTGCCCCGCCTCCAGCCCGAGCATTCCGGGCAGGATCGAGCCGGGCACGATGCCGCAGAGGCCGGGGATGTCGGGAGCCTGCTCGGCGACGGTCATGTCGCACGAGCTCGTTCCCATGATCTTGACCAGAACCCCGGGCTTGACGCCGGAGCCGACGGCCCCCATGTGCGCGTCGAACGCCCCCACGGCGACCGGGGTGCCCTCTCGCAGCCCCGTCTTTGCGGCCCACTCCGCGGTTAGCCTACCAGCCAGCCGGTCGGCCGGAACCGCCTCGTCGTACAGTCGGTCTCTGAGGCCAGCCAACTCGGGTGCAAGCTGGGCGAGGAACTCTTTGCTCGGTAGCCCGCCCCAGTCGGCGTGGTACATGGCCTTGTGGCCGGCGGCGCAGACGCCTCTCCGGACGCTCTCGGGCCGGGCGTTGCCGGTGACCCAAGCGGGAACGAAGTCGGCGAACTCCACCCAGCTGTGGGCGGCGGCGAACACCCTCGGCGACGTGCGCAGGCAGTGCAGCACCTTCGACCAGAACCACTCGGACGAGTAGGTGCCGCCGCACTTCGCCAGGTACGGGAATCCGCCTTTCGCGGCGAGTTCGGTGATCTCCGCCGCCTCGGCGAACGAGGTGTGGTCCTTCCAGAGCCAAGCCATGGCGGCGAGGTCGCCACGGAACTCCTCGTGGAAGGCGAGGGGGACGCCGTCTCGGTCCACCGGAATCGGCGTGGAGCCAGTGGTGTCCACGCCGATGCCCACGATCTGGGAGGGGTCGAATCCAGGCTCGGCGTCCCGGGCCATGGAGACGGCTTCCCTCACGGCAGTCTCGAATCCTTGCAGGTAGTCCGCGGGGTTCTGCCGGGCGAGGTTCGGGTCCTTCGGATCGAGAAGGATGCCCTCCTCGCCAGAGGGGTACGGAAAGACGTACGTCGCGATCTCGCGCCCGTCCTCGACATCGACGATCAGCGACCTCACGCTGTTGGTGCCGTAATCGAGACCCAGGGCGTACCGCTTCGTTCCAACCTCAGTCATAGCCGATCACCGCGACCATCTTGTCCCGAAGGCGTGGCCGATTGCACGCGGCACGTTGGTCCGTTGCGCATTTCAAGGCAGATTCCGAGATTCGCCGCACCACCTTCCAAAACCTGGCTTTATAGTAGATTTGCTTGGAACAGCGCGGCTCTTCCGTCGAGGAACCGCTAGGAGCACGGACGCTGAAGCAACGACGCTGGGAATTGGGGATCCGTCATGGCGGTCGTGCAGAAAGCAACCGATGAGGGCTTCAATCAACGACAGCCGATCCTTCGGCGGCTGAAGGTCCTTCTGGTGGAGGATTCGGAGGACGACGCGCTCCTGATGACGCGCGCGTTGCGGCTGGGTGGGTTCGACCCGGTGGTGCTGCGCGTCGAGACGTTCGGGGGGCTGTCCGCGTCGTTGCGCCAGCAGGACTGGGACATCGTGCTGTCCGACCACAACCTGCCCGGCTTCAGCGCGGAGCAGGCCCTCGAGCTGGTGCGGTCGCGCTACCCCGAGCTGCCGTTCGTTGTGGTGTCGGGGTGCATCGGCGAGGAGGCGGCGGTCGCGCTGATGCGCGCGGGAGCGCAGGACTACGTGCTCAAGAGCAACCTCGCCAAGCTGGCCCCTGTCGTGGAACGGGAGATCGGCGAGTACCGGACGCGCCTCGAGCGCCACCGAGCGGAGGCCGAGCGGAGGGAGGCTCACGCGATCCACGAGGCGATCTTGGAGAACGCCGCCGAGGGGATCGTCACGTTTCAGCTGGACGGCACGATCCGCTCGATGAACCGCTGCGCCGAACAGATGTTCGGATACGCCTCGGCGGAGATGGTCGGCAGACCCATCCACGAGCTGTTCGACGGCGGCCGTTGCGAGCCGTGCGAGAGGCTGCTGGAGGCCGTGCGCAGAAGCCAAGAGGATCGTTTCGCTCTTTCCGGAATCGAAGTGACCGCGGTACGGAGCGACCGGTCGCAGTTCTGCGCGCAGGTCAACGCCAGCGGCGTCCGCCTTGCCGCCGGCTGGTACCTCACTCTGTTCCTGCGAGACGTGACGGAGCAGAAGCGTGCCGAGCGCAGGATCCGCGAGCAGATGGAGCGCCTGAGCTCGCTCCGGCGCATCGATCTAGCCATCCACTCCAGCCTGAACCTGAATCTGATGCTCTCGGTCGTCGTGGACCAGGTGGCGGCCCAGCTCGGAGCGGACGTCGTGGACGTTCTCCTCTTGGACCGCGGCACCCAGTCCCTGATGCACGCCTCCGGTCGGGGGGTAGTGTCGACCCAGCTCCGGCGGGCCGCCTGCCGGCTCGGCGAGGGTGCGGCGGGCATGGCCGCCTTGCGGAACTCGGCCGTCCGATGGTCCGCGTCGGACGCTGCCCAACTCGGTCCACGGGAGCTCCAGCTGATCTCGGAGGGGTTCCGTCACGGATGGGTCGTGCCGCTGGCCTCGAAGGGCGAGGTCCTGGGAGTGCTCGAGGCCTTCTTCCGCACCGAGCCGGACGCCCTGGAAGACCGCTTGGAGTTCTTCGACGTGGTGGCCAGCCAGGCGACGATGGCTGTCCAGAGCGCCGAGATGTTCGACAGGCTGCTTCGAACGAACAACGAGCTCCAGCTGGCCTACGACCAGACGCTGGTCGGCTGGTCCCAGGTCGTCGACCTGAGGGATCGGGAGACGAAGGGCCACTCCGAGCGGGTCACGGCCGTGGCTACGAGGTTGGCCAAGGCCTACGGGTTGGAGGAGTCGGACTTGGTTCCGCTTCGGCAGGGAGCCCTGCTGCACGATGTCGGCAAGCTGGCCATCCCCGACAGCATCCTGCTGAAGCCAGGCCCGCTGAACGAGGAGGAGTGGGCCGAGATGAGGAAACATCCCGTCCACGCCTTCGAGTGGCTCTCCTCCATCCAGTTCCTGCAGCAGGCGGTGGACATCCCTTACTGCCACCACGAGAAGTGGGACGGCTCGGGCTACCCCCGCGGGCTCGTGCGGGAGGAGATCCCGCTGTCCGCGCGGATCTTCGCGGTGGTGGACGTTTGGGACGCGCTGCTCTCGGACCGTCCCTACCGAAAAGCCTGGGATCCCTCGGCCGCCCGAAGCTACATCGCGGAAGAGGCGGGAAAGCACTTCGACCCCGACATCGTGCGGTGCTTCCTCGAGATCGAGCCCTCTCTCCCCCGGCCTTGAAGGGTCTGGACAGCGACGGCCGATCCTCCTACAATGTTGAGGGTGCCCTCGCACGGTGCGAAAGAGGGGCGGGATATGTCTAAATCGTCTCATCGACCGTTGAACACCGACGCCGAATCCAAAGATGCGAAGGGCGAGCTTCGGTTGCCTGCTTCTTTCCCCTTTCGCGACTACGTGCCCTTCGGATACCTCGACAACCCTTGGCACAGCGCGGTTGAGAACCGAAGCGGGGTGGTTCGGTGCGTGCCACCCTTGGGCTTTGGGTTCTGGTGCCGGCGGCTGCCGTGGCCCTATGGCGAGGGACCGAAACGCACCCTGAACTACCTCTCGCTGGCGCACCCTGCGGTCGTCATCGGAGACGCCGTGTTCTTCGACTCGGAGGACTTCTCCACCCGTGGGGTGAAGCTGTCCAGCCGCTATCACACGAAGAACCTCACCACGTTCGATTTCTCCTTCTGCGGCTTGGCGGTGTCGCTCCAGTGGACGCTCGTCTCCGAGCACGCCCTCGTTTGCCGAGCGGTGTTCGAGAACGCCAACGACGACCCGCTCCCCGTGACGCTGCACGCAACCAACGTGTACGGGTTTCCCGAGCAAGGCTGGTGGGGCTGCAACGGGGTTCTCGCCCGGCCCGCGAAGGACGGGTCGGCCATGATCGCGAAGATGTGGGCCTACGGCGACCACTTCGCCATCGGCGCCCGATCCGAACCCACCGCCCTGAAGGCCACCGGCAGCCCCGACGTGTGGCGTTCGTGGATGCACGAGAACAACCTCGAATCCAACGCGGGCGCGGCGGTCGGGACGCCCCACGCGGTGTACAGCGTCGCGTCCTACTCTGTCGAGGTTGGAGCCCGCTCCACCGAGACCATCGTGTTCGCCTTGGTCCGCGGCGTGAACGAGCGGGATGTCCAGGACCGGCTTCGCCAAGCGCTGGATGGATGGGAAGACGCCGCCCGTGCGAAGCTGGAGGAGGATGACGCCTTCTACCGGTCCGCTCCTCTGCTCGAGGGCGACTGGTCGCCGCAGTGGAAGGAGGGCTGGATCTACGATCTGGAAACCCTCCGCATGACCATCCGTCCGCCGTCGGGGATCTTCACCCGTCCGTGGGACGGCATGCAGATCCACACCCCCCGCCTCGTGCTGGGCGAAACGATGCTCGACAGCATGGCGCTGAGCTTCGCGGATCCCCAGCTCGCCAAGGATGTGATCCTCGGCACGTTCGAGGACGCGCCGGCGCCGAACATCCCATGCTGCCGGGAGGATGGCAGCGTGAACATGGTCGGCCAGAGCGGCGAGGAGTGCGGAACCGCGCCGATCTGGGGGTTGCCCTTCCTCACGATCCGCCAGATCTACGCCCGCACAGGCGACCGCGAGTGGCTCGCCCGGCTCTTCCCACGGCTGGAGGAGTTCGTCGAGTGGTGGATCGAGAACCGCAGCGACGAAACCGGCTACTTCTTCTGCGACAACAGCTGGGAGTCCGGACAGGACGGCTCGAAGAGGTTTCTGATCCCCATGACGTCCGAGGCCGCCGAGGGAGCGCAGGCTCGCTTCGTGAGGACCGTGGACGTCGAGGCCGCGATGGCGTCCGCAATGTTGCGGCTGGCCGAGTTCGCCAAGGAACTGGGCCGCGAGGACCGCGCCAAGCACTGGCTGCAAGAGGCGGAAGCGCGCGTGCAGGCTACCCGGAACATGTTCGTGGACGGATGGTTCCGGGATTTCGACGCCCGCACGGGGGCACCGATCATCCTAGACGACTACTGGGACGTGATGATGCTGCTTCCGGTGGCGGTCGGCATCGCCACGGAGGAGCAGATCCAAGAGATCCGCCACCAGTTCCAGAGGTTCTTCGACAACCCGCGGCACTGGCTCGAGTGGCCGTCGTTCCTGTACCCGTTCTGCGAGGCCGGATACCGCTCGGGGCTCCGCAAGGAGGTCTCGAACATGCTCGCACAGACTCTGGACAGGGTCTACGCGAGGACATGCGCCCGGTCGGTCTATTGGTTGCCGAAGAACAGCTTCGGACTGCCGGACGAGTACAACTTCCGCATTCCGGGTGTCGCCTCCGAGTTCTGGCCGATCGAACCGACCGGCCTGATGCACACGGGCTGCGAGGGCTACGGCTGGGGCGCCACTCTTCCGGCGCTCGTGCTGAGGTACGTCCTCGGTTTCCGCGAGACGGAGGACCTCGAGGGTTTCCTGATCGCGCCGATGCTGCCGAGCACGCTCATGCGGCCCAAGCGGATCTACGGCGTCTCCAACCTGAAGCATCGGGGGGCCGAGTTCGATCTGCGCATCGAGGTCGTGAACGGCGAGCAGCTGTCCGTGCGGGTGACGCCCCGGCCGGGTTCGGCAAGCGTCGTCACGAGGGATGGCAGGCCGTTCGAGGAGGCTCTGATCCCGAACGGCGGCGAAATCGAGCTGCGACCTGGCCCCGTGGCGTAAGATGCGTCGCATGGCGAACGGCGAGCTGCCGAAAATCGGCATCCTGGTCGGAACCCACGGCCGCGGGTCCAACATGCGGGCTCTCGCGCAGGCGTGCGCCAGTGGGTCCGTTCCTGCGAACGTGGGAGTGGTCGTGAGTCCCAGCGAAGCCGCGCCCGCATGGACGGTCGCCAAAGAGCTGGGCCTGCCCACGGCCGTCGTGGACGTGAGCGGCCCCGACGCGGGCGAGCGCCTGATCGAGGCCTTTCGACAAGCGGACTGCTCGCTTGTTTGCCTCGCCGGCTACATGAGGCTCCTCCCAGCCGAGGTGCTTCGGGCGTTCCCCAACCGCGTGCTCAACATCCACCCGGCGCTTCTGCCGAAGTTCGGTGGAAAGGGGATGTACGGCATGCGCGTCCACGAGGCAGTGCTGGCGGCCGGAGAGAGCGAGAGCGGGTGCACGGTCCACCTCGTGAACGAGAGGTACGACGAGGGGCCCATCGTTCTGCAGCTTCGGTGTCCCGTGTTGCCGGACGACACCCCGGAGACGCTCGCCGCGAGGGTTCTCGAGCTGGAGCATCGGGCCTACCCGGAGGCCGTCCGCCGCGTTCTAGCCGGTCTCCATCCATGAGCGCAGGCTGGGTGTTTCCCCGACAGTCCCGCCTCTACCAGCGGGGGCTTCTCCCCCCGTTGCGGTGGTTCGGCAGGGTTCTGTTCCTGGCGCTGGGTCCGATCCGCGTCCAGGGAGCAAGCCACGTGCCCGCGAGAGGCCCCTTGCTCCTCGTCGCGAACCACCTTGCGGACGTCGATCCCCCTGTCCTGCAGATCGCCTGCCCTCGGCCGGTCCACTTCATGGCGAAGAGCGAGCTGTTCGAGATGCGGTTCCTCGGCCCGCTGCTTCCCCGCTTGGGCGCCTTTCCGGTCAAGCGGGGAGAACCGGACCGGACCTCGCTGAAGCACGCCCTGCGGCTGCTGGCGGAGGGCGAGTGCGTCGGATTGTTCCCCGAGGGCGAGCTGAGCCAGAGCGGAGCGCTGCTTCCGCTCAGGCCCGGGTTGGCTCTGTTGGCGCGCCAGAGCGGGGCGCCGGTCCTGTGCGCTCGGATCGACGGCACCTCCAGAGTGCTGCCGTACGGTTCCGTGGTGCCTCGGCCCTCGTTCCGCTCGGTGAGGGTTCGCTTCCACGAGCCGAGAGCGTTCGACTCGCGCGCCACCGCGGAGGAGATCCTTGAGTGGGTCCGGGCGCGGCTGTCTCCCGAAGGCTCCTGAGAGAAAGGGCCGGTTATGCCACACTCTAGGCACCGTGAGCAGCAAGCAGGGCATCCCCTCCCGTTCAGAGAACTACAGCGAGTGGTACAACGAGCTGGTCGTTCGCGCAGGCTTGGCGGAGCACTCCTCCGTCGCAGGCTGCATGGTGATCAAGCCCCACGGCTACGCGCTGTGGGAGAACATGCAGCGCGCGCTGGACGACATGTTCAAGGCGACCGGGCACGTGAACGCCTACTTCCCGATGTTCGTGCCCAAGTCGTTCCTCGCCAAGGAGGCGGAGCACGTCGAGGGTTTCGCCAAGGAGTGCGCCGTCGTCACGCACTACCGCCTGAAGATGGATGAGGCCGGCGGGGGACTGGTGGTGGACCCCGACGCCAAGCTGGAGGAGGAGCTGATCCTCCGCCCCACCAGCGAGACGGTGATCTGGAACACCTACAGCCGCTGGATCCAGAGCTACCGCGACCTGCCGCTGCTGATCAACCAATGGGCGAATATCGTCCGCTGGGAGATGCGTCCCCGCCTTTTCCTGCGAACCCGGGAGTTCCTGTGGCAAGAGGGCCACACCGCGCACGCCACCTACGAGGAGGCCGAGGAGGAGGCGGCCAAGATCCACGAGGTCTACCGTCGGTTCGCGGAAGAGTGGCTGGCGGTCCCGGTGATCAAAGGCCGAAAGACCGAGGTCGAGAAGTTCGCTGGAGCGGACCACACCTACACGATCGAGGCGCTCACTCAGGACCTGCGGGCGATCCAGGCAGGCACCTCGCACCACCTGGGCCAGAACTTCGCGAAGGCTTTCGACGTGACCTTCCAGACTCAGGAGGGACGTCTCGAATACGTTTACGCCACGTCTTGGGGCGTATCCACCAGGCTCATCGGCACACTGGTGATGGCGCACAGCGACGACAAGGGTCTCGTTCTGCCGCCGCGCCTCGCGCCGATCCAGATCGTGATCGTGCCCATCGGCAGGGACGACGCGTCCAAGCAGGCCACTCTGCAAGCGGCCGAGCGCCTCGCCGAAACCCTCGCGCCGGTGCACTTCGACGCCAAGCCCCTGCGCATCACCGTCGACCGGCGGACGAAGGAGAGCCCGGGCTTCAAGTTCAACGACTGGGAGCTGAAGGGCGCCTGCCTCCGCATCGAGCTAGGCCCCCGCGACCTCGAGTCGGGCAGCGTGGTGGTTGCCCGGCGGGACACGTTCGAGAAGCTGACCATCCCGATGGATGGGCTGGCGGTTGCCCTGCCGGAGGAGCTTGGAGCGATGCAGGCGCGGCTGTTCCAAAGGGCCGTGGCTTTCCGCGAGGCCAACACGCACCGGGTGGACCGATGGGAGGAGTTCGCCGAGCGGTTCGCGGGCGAAGGCGGCGGGGGGTTCGTTCTGGCGCACTGGGACGGCACCAACGAGACCGAGCGGGAGATCGCCGAGCGAACGAAGGCCACGATCCGTTGCATTCCCCTCGAGCCGTTGCACCCCGAAGACGACAAGCCCGGCCGCTGCATCCTGACCGGAAGGCCCAGCCCCCGGAGGGTCCTCTTCGCAAAAGCCTATTGATTGTTGCCGAGTTGGGAACAAAATCAGCGAAAATCGGTCCGAGAGAGGGGAGATGGGTGGAGATCAGCATGGTGGGCGCAGAGGCGGTCTGAGACGGCAACGACGTCTTGCGCTCTTGACGGCTTTGCTGGACGGGCTGATGGTGTCCGCCAGCCTTTTTCTGGCTTTCGGCCTGATGGCGGGGCGGCCGGACCACTGGATCCGCACGCCGTTCTCCCTTGTCTTCGCCGTCGGCCTTTCGGGAGCGGTCGTGGGAGTGCTGGCCCTGCGCGGTCTCTACCGGGTGGACGTCCGGTATGTCAGCCTCTCCGAGTTTCTCGAGATCATCGCTGTCTGCGTGATCGCGAGCGCCGCCGTCGGCACCTACGACTTTTTCCTGCGACAGGACACGGCCCTCAATGCAGTGTTGGGGCCGATGTTGTTCGCCTACTACACGATCAGCCTCCTCTGCGGCGTGAGGGTGGTCCACCGTTCCATCGCATGGAGGTCTCGGTCCGGGGGATCGTCGACGCGCCACCCGAACCGGGCTTTGGTGGTGCGCTTCGGCGACCACGCCGAGCGGCTGATTCGCGAACTCGACCGGCAGCCGAGCGCCAAGTTCGTCGTTGTCGGCATCGTGGACGACGATCCGACGCATAAGCGCCTCCGAATCCGTGGAGTGCCGGTCGTCGGCTCCATCGCCGATCTTCCCGACCTGGTCGAGCAGCTCGACATCCAGGACGTGATCGTCGCGAGCGTCGAGATTTCGGGCTCCGAGATCAAGCGAATCTTCCAGCTGGTGCGAAACACCAACGCGAGAGTTCGGATCGTGCCCACCATCGACAACCTGATTCGCGGAGCGGCCCTCACTCCGCAGATGCGGGAGATCGAGATCCAGGATCTGTTGCGCAGACCGCCCGTGTCCATCGACCTTGCCAAGATCGCCGGGTACCTCACCGGAGAGCACGTGCTGATCACCGGGGGAGGGGGATCGATCGGTGGCGAGTTGGCACGACAGGTGGCCCGGCTCAACCCCGCCAGTCTGATCCTCGTCGGGCGGGGCGAGAACAGCCTCTACGAGATCGAGCAGGAGCTGATCCAAACCACTCAACTCCGACCCACGGCCGTGGTGGCGGACATCCGGAATCGCGCCGCCATGGAGGAGATCTTCGCCAAGTTCCGTCCTACGGTCGTGTTCCACGCCGCGGCGCACAAGCACGTGCCGCTCATGGAGAGCAACCCGATTGAGGCGATCGAGAACAACGCCCTCGCGACCAGGACGCTCGCCGAGTTGGCCGTGAAGTACGGCGTGCGCAAGTTCATCATGCTCTCCACGGACAAGGCCGTGAACCCCCGGAGCGCGATGGGCGCGAGCAAGCGCGTGTGCGAGATGATCGTCTCCGCCTACGGGGCAACCTCGGAGACTGCGTTCGCCGCGGTGCGGTTCGGAAACGTCCTCGGCAGCCGAGGCAGCCTCGTGCCGCTCATCCAAGCCCAGATCCGTCGGGGAGGCCCGGTGAAGGTCACGCATCCGGACATGACGCGCTTCTTCATGACCATCCCCGAGGCCGTTCAGCTGGTTCTGCAGGCGGGCGCCATGGGAACCCGCGGCGAGATCTTCATCTTGGACATGGGCGACCCCGTGCGTATCGACGACCTGGTGCGCGACATCATCCGCCTGCACGGGCTCGTCCCCGATGAGGACATCCGCATCGAGTACACCGGAGCGCGGCCGGGCGAGAGGCTGCACGAGGCGCTGGCCAACGACCCCGAGGACTTGGTCCCCACCGACCACGGCAAGATCAACGTCGTTCGAACCGGCACGGCGATCGACCGCAACTGGCTGCTGCGCGACTTGGACCGACTGGCGGAGCTGTGTCGCCAGAGGAAGGCGGACGAGGCCAAGCAGATGCTGATGGACATCGCTTGGGGCCGCACCCCGGCGGCCGCCGAGGCGGAGATGCAGTCGCCCAAGCTCTCCCCGCGCGTCGAGTAGCCGCTGGTGGGTCTGTTGACGCGCGGTCGCCGGCTGTGGTAGAGTGCGTTGTCTCGCTTCGGACGGTCGTTGCCGTTGTATGGAGACTCCCACGGGCGTCTGCATAGAGCGGCAAAGCAACTCCGAAGCGGGGCGAAAACTGGAGGCACTTGACGAAAGCATGCCGCTGGAGAAGACCCTGAAAGCTTCGATCATCGCCGAGCACCGCGCCAGCGAATCCGACACGGGTTCGACGGAGGTCCAGATCGCCATTCTTCACGCCCGGATCCAGCAGATCACGGAGCACCTGAAGAAGAATCGGAAGGACTTCCACAGCCGACGTGGGCTCATGATGCTCGTTGGCAAGCGCCGGCGGCTTGAGGCGTATCTGCGCTCTCGGGACATCGCTCGCTACCGCGAGCTGATCCAGAAACTCGGCATCCGCGAAGTCAAGCCTCGCTAAGGAGGCTACGAATGATTCAATCCCACGCTTTCGAGGTTGGGGGCAAGACCCTCAGCGTCGAAACCGGACGTGTCGCCCGCCAAGCGGGCGGCGCCGTTCTCCTCGGAATGGGCGAGACCGTGGTGCTTGGCACCGCCACGATGTCCGCCGAGCCCCGTCAGGGCATCGACTTCCTCCCGCTCGTCTGCGACTACGAGGAGCGCAAGTACTCCGTCGGGAAGATCCCGGGCGGGTTCGTCAAGCGCGGCGGCCGCCCCAGCGAGAAGGCCATCCTCGTCAGTCGGCTCATCGACCGGCCCATCCGCCCGCTCTTCCCCAAGGGTCTGCGCAACGACGTCCAGGTGATCGCCATGCCGTTTGCCGTGGACCCGGAGTGTCCGCCCGACGTGCTCGCCATCAACGCCGCCGGAGCGGCGCTCGCCGTCTCGGACGTTCCGTTTAACGGGCCGATCGCCGGCGTGCGCGTCGGCAGGATCGACGGCCAGTTCATCCTCTTCCCCTCGATGGAGGAGATCGAGCGGTCGGACCTAGATCTGATCGTCGCCGGGCACAAGGGCGCGATCTCGATGGTTGAGGCCGGTGCGAACGAGGTCTCGGAAGAGGACATGCACCAGGCCCTCAAGATCGCGTTCGAGGCGATCCAGCTGATCTGCACCGAGTTCGAGAAGTTCGCCCAGATCGCCGGAAAGCCGAAGCGCGAGGGCCATATCTTCCGGGTGTCGCCCGATCTCGCCGAGACCATCGACCGCGAGTGCCGCGAAGAGATCGAGGCTGCGATCTGCAACCCCGACAAGGCGGCTCGCGAGTCGGCCTTGGACGACCTGTCCAAGGAGCTGGTCGCCAAGTACTCCGAGCGCTTCGCCGAAGACCCAGAGACGGTCGCCCAGCTCTCAGAGGCTGTAGACAAGGTGGTCAAGGGAGCCGTCCGGCGCCTCATCTTGGAGCAGGACCGCCGGCCCGACGGTCGGGCCTTGGATGAGATCCGCCCGTTGGAGGCGTGCGCCGGACTGTTGCCGAAGGTGCACGGGTCTGGCCTCTTCACGCGCGGCCAAACGCAAGTCATGACGATCTGCACGCTGGGCTTGCCCAACGAGGCGCAGATCATCGACGGCTTGGAGCTGGATACCGAGAAGCGCTTCATGCACTTCTACAACTTCCCGCCGTACAGCGTGGGAGAGGTGCGGCCTCTCCGCGGTCCGGGACGGCGGGAGGTCGGTCACGGGGCGCTGGCAGAGCGTGCACTGAAGCCCGTCGTGCCGATCGACGAGCCGGACTTCCCCTACACCATCCTGCTGCTGAGCGAGGTGCTGGAGTCCAACGGCAGCACGTCGATGGCTTCCGTGTGCGGATCGACGCTCGCGCTGATGGACGCCGGCATCAAGATCAAGGCTCCCGTGGCCGGCATCGCCATGGGCCTGATGTCCGACGGCCACCGCTACAAGATCCTGACCGACATCCAGGGGATGGAGGACTTCTGCGGCGAAATGGACTTCAAGGTAGCCGGCAACCGGAAGGGG
>FWWL01001723.1_pt1 | contig 49917 bp, 36 predicted proteins | sample 2228331 | NCBI WGS metagenome assembly FWWL01 (sample SAMEA103939775, study PRJEB20133) | metagenome | reverse complement strand
ACCAACTGAAGAACATCTCGCAGATCGAACATACGCGCCATCGCAGCCCTGTCAACTTCCTGGTCAACCTGGTGTGCGGTTTGATCGCCTATTGTCATCGTCCGACCAAGCCCTCGCTGGGTCTGAATCTGCGCCTGGCTTTGCCAGCCGCTTAAACAGAACTGACGTGTTCTAGTCTCCCCCCTCACTTACAATCAGCGTATGAGCGCGTCTGATCTGCGTCTTGCGGCGCTGGTGTGCTACCCGATCAAGTCCTGTCGTGGCGTCAGGATGGACGCCGCCGCTGTTGAGCGGCGTGGGCTGGTGGATGACCGATTGATGATGATCGTGGATGAGTCGGGGCAGTTCATCTCGCAGCGCAGCACACCACAACTTGCGCTGATCGCACCCTCACTGGTGGAGGACGTGCTGACGCTGCGCGCCCCTGACATGCCAGAGGTGTCCGCGCTCCTGCGGCGCGATGGCACGCGCTATCCCGTGCGCATTTGGAACGACACCTGCGAGGCGGTTGACCAGGGCGACGAAATCGCTGACTGGCTGAGCCACTACCTGCACCGCCCAGCGCGACTGGTGCGCCTGGCAGAGGATTGCATTCGCCGCGTGGACGCACGCTACGCGATCACCGAAGACGACGCCGTGAGCTTCGCCGACGCCTATCCTTTCCTCATCACCACACAGCCCTCGCTGGATGATTTGAACGCGCGCCTCTCTCGCCCTATTCCCATGGAGCGCTTCAGACCTAACCTGGTGATCACAGGCAATCAGCCTTTCGAGGAGGACGACTGGGCGGAAATCGCAGTCGGCAATGTGCGCTTCGCACTGGTGAAGCCTTGCTCGCGCTGCACGGTGATCACGATTGACCAGTCCACTGGCGAGAGCAACCCAGAACCGCTGCGCGCGTTGGAGACGTTTCGCCGTCGCAACGGCAAGGTGACGTTTGGGCAAAACGCCATCGCGCTGAACACTGGTGTGGTGCGAGTTGGGGACCCTGTGCGCGTGCTGCGACACAAGTCTTAGCAACAGCGGCTGCATCAGTTAGCCTCCGTGATGACGGCATCGAGCAGCACATCATGCGGCTCCACCGGCACGGCGGGCACCTCCTGGCACGCGAACGCCAATCCCACCTTCAACGCTCCCGCGCGCAGTTGCGCCAGGAAGCGGTCGTAGTAGCCACCCCCTTGCCCTAATCGCGCAATGCCCAGCCTGCCATCCGCCGGCGCACCGAACGCGATCAGCGGCACAAACGCGATGTCGATAAACTCCACCGCAACCGGCACCACCACACGCGGGTGGCGCAAACCCCGCAAATCTCGCGCGAAAGCGGACTCGTCCAGCGTCTCGATGCGCGCGCAAGGCGTCGCCGAGCTGCCTGGCACAACAATCGGCACTGCCACCTGCATCCCGCGCGCCAGCGCCGCGCGGATGAGCGGGTCAGTATCCACCTCGCTGCCGACGGATAGATACACGTGCAGCGTGTGTGCTTTGCGCTCCTCCGCCATGCGGATCGCGCGCGCGCCGATCACGCTGCTCCAAGCGGCGCGCTGCTGAGCAGAGAGGGCGTCGCGCCGGGCACGAGCGCGCTGGCGCAACAAAGCCTTGTGTTGCCTGAGCTGCTCAGTTGTCGTCATGCTGTGTGATGCTATTGTCGCAGGTATGGCAGAAATGCACTTGCTGCGGACGGTCACCGCTTTGTCCTTGTTCTTGGGTGTCTTCGTCAACGCGAGCCAGCCTCGCCCGACCTTAGCTGCGGCAGCTCGCGCGGAGAGCGAATATGAGTCACTGTTCATCGAGCGCCTGCGCGAGCGGTCGTATGGCGCGGGTGATTTTCGCGTGGAGCGCGTGCTGCAAGTGACGCGCGAGTTCACCCGCACGTTGATCAGCTTCGACAGCGACGGCTTGCGCGTGTACGGCTTCATGAACACGCCGCGCGGCGCAGGACCCTTTCCAGTAGTGTTGGTGCTGCACGGTTACGTCAACCCGCGCACGTATCGCACACCCTACGGCTACACTCAACGCTACGCCGATGCGCTGGCGCGCGCTGGCTTCCTGGTGGTTCACCCCGACTACCGCGGACACGGCCTCAGCGAGGGCGATGCAGAAGGCGCAAGCAACCTCTTCCGCATCGGATACGCCATTGACGTGTTGAACCTCATCGCGCATGTGAAGCGCCTGCCCAACGCTCGCGCCGACGCCATCGGACTCTTCGGTCACTCGATGGGCGGTGGCATTGCCCAGCGCGTGATGGTGGTCAGCCCCGATGTGCGCGCGGCGGTGCTGTACGGCTCTATGAACGGCGACGAGCGATTGAACGTAGATCGCATTCGCAACGTGTTTCGGCGCGGCGCGCAGCAGATGCCAGAAGATGCCGTGCCGCTGGCGCTGTGGGATCGCATCTCGCCCGCTGCGTACTTCGACCAGATCACGGCAGCGGTGGAAATTCATCACGGCGCGCGTGACCCACAAGTGCCGGTGGAGTGGTCGCGCGACCTACACCGTCGGCTGACTGCGCTGAACAAGTCCAGCACGCTCTACGAGTATCGCAGCGGCGGACACAGCCTGCGCGGAGCGGACTACGCGCTGATGATGCGGCGCGTCACAGCCTTCTTCGACCGCCACTTGCGCTGAACCGCTCATATAGAGCAGCCCCTGCCCAACTGGACAGTGCCAAATTAGCCAGGACGCAAGCGCCGATGCCACAGCCATGACGTACAACCGTCTCTAGTTATGGCTACCGAGCGCGTGTTCACCACCATTGAAGGCAACGAGGCAGCGGCTTATGTCGCTTACAAGACCAGCGAAGTGATTTGCATCTACCCCATCACGCCCTCTTCGCCGATGGCAGAGTTCTGCGACCAGTGGAGCAGCGAGGGGCGAGTGAATCTGTGGGGCAGTGTGCCCACCGTGCAGGAGATGCAGTCTGAAGGCGGCGCGGCAGGCGCAGTGCACGGCGCGCTGCAGAGCGGCGCGCTCGCCACCACCTTCACCTCCTCGCAGGGCTTGCTGCTCATGATCCCCAACATGTTCAAGATCGCTGGCGAGCTGACCAGCGCGGTGTTTCACATCGCAGCGCGCTCCATCGCGGCGCAGGGGCTGAGCATCTTCGGCGATCACAGCGACGTGATGGCTGCCCGCTCCACCGGCTGGGCGATGCTCTTTTCCAGCTCGGTCCAGGAAGTGATGGACTTCGCGCTCATTGCCTTCGCCAGCACGCTCGAGGCGCGCGTGCCCTTCCTGCACGTCTTCGATGGCTTCCGCACCTCGCACGAAATCCAAAAAATTGAGCTAGTGCCAGAAGCGGTGATGCGCGCCATGATCCGCGAAGACCTGGTGCGCGCCCACCGCGAGCGCGCGCTCGCGCCCGATCGGCGCATCATGCGCGGCACCGCCCAAAACCCAGACGTGTACTTTCAAGGGCGCGAAGCAGCGAACCCCTTCTACCTCGCCACACCGACGATTGTGCAAAATGCAATGGACCACTTCGCCGCGCTGAGCGGTCGGCGCTATCGTCTGTTCGATTACGTCGGTGCGCCCGATGCAGAGCGCGTGATCGTCTCGATGGGGTCGAGCTGCGAGACGGTTGAGCAAACGGTGAACTGGTTGGTGGCACGCGGCGAGAAAGTGGGCGCGGTGAAAGTGCGTCTGTATCGCCCCTTCTCGGTCTCACACTTTATCCAGGCGCTGCCGCCCACGGTGCGCGTGATCGCTGCGCTGGACCGCTGCAAAGAGCCTGGCAGCGCAGGCGAGCCGCTTTACCTGGACGTGGTCACCGCGCTGAACGAGGGATGGGAAGGCGACCTGCCGCGCGTGATCGGCGGGCGCTACGGGCTTTCCTCCAAAGAGTTCACCCCCGCCATGGTGAAAGCCATCTACGACGAGATGCGCAAAGCGCGCCCGAAGAACCACTTCACCATCGGCATTCACGACGACGTGACTTTCACCAGCCTAAGCTACGACGAGCAGTTCGACATCGAGCCGCCCGACATCGTGCGCGCGGTGTTCTGGGGACTCGGCGCCGATGGCACGGTTGGCGCCAACAAAAACTCCATCAAGATCATCGGCGAGGAGACCGCCAACTACGCGCAGGGCTACTTCGTGTACGACTCGAAGAAATCCGGCGCGCGCACCGTCTCGCACCTGCGTTTCGGTCCGCGACCCATCCACAGCCCCTACCTGATCCGCCGGGCGTCGTTTGTCGGCGTGCATCAATTCGGTTTCCTCGACCGCTACGACGTGCTGGAAGTGGCAGAGCCGAACGCCGTGGTGCTGCTGAACAGCCCTTACGGACCAGAAGAAGTGTGGGACCATCTGCCGTTGCCCGCACAGCAGCACATCTTGAGCAAGCGGCTGCGCCTGTTTGTGATTGACGCCTACAAGGTGGCTGCGGAGGCGGGCATGGGCAACCGCATCAACACCGTGATGCAAACTTGCTTCTTCGCCGTGAGCGGCGTGTTGCCGCGAGAGGAAGCCATCGCCAAAATCAAAGAGGCAATTCGCAAGACCTACGGCAAGCGCGGCGAGGCAGTGGTGCGCAAGAACTTCGAGGCGGTGGATGCCACGCTGGCGCATCTCCATGCAGTGACCATCCCCGCTGACGCGCCGCTCAATGGCAAGCCGTTGCTGCCACCCGTGCCGCCCGACGCGCCCGAGTTCGTGCAAAAGGCGACCGCGCGCATGATCGCTGGTCAGGGCGACCTGTTGCCTGTTAGCGCCCTACCTCCTGATGGCACCTACCCCAGCGGCACGTCTCAATGGGAGCGGCGCAACATCGCCCTGGAAGTGCCACAGTGGGACCCCAACATCTGCATCCAGTGCGGCAAGTGCGTGATGGTGTGCCCACATGCGGTGATCCGCGCCAAAGTGTATGAGCCTAAGCTGCTCGCTGAAGCACCAGAAGGATTCCAGAGCGCCAACGCCCGCTGGAAAGAGCTGCAAGGGATGAAATACACCTTACAGGTGGCAGTGGAAGACTGCACAGGCTGCGCGCTGTGCGTCGAGGCGTGCCCGGCGAAGGATAAATCGCAGGCTGGGCGCAAAGCCATTAACATGGTCCCTGTGCTGCCGATCCGCGCGCGCGAGATCGCCAACTGGGAGTTCTTCAAGCGCCTGCCAGAGTATCCGCGCGTGAATCACCTGCACTTCAACAACACGAAGAATCTGCAATTGCTGCAGCCATTGTTCGAGTTCAGCGGCGCCTGCGCGGGTTGCGGCGAGACGCCTTACCTCAGCCTGCTGACGCGCCTCTTCGGCGACCGCATCTACGTCGCAAACGCCACGGGCTGCTCCAGCATCTATGGCGGCAACCTGCCCACCACGCCCTGGTCGTTCAACCGCCAGGGGCGCGGTCCGGCGTGGAGCAACTCGCTCTTCGAGGACAACGCCGAGTTTGGGCTGGGCATGCGCCTGGCGCTTGACCAGCAGACGGAACACGCGCGCGCCTTGCTGATGCGCCTGCGCGACCGCGTCGGCGCCGAGCTGGTGGAAGCGCTGCTCAACGCCGACCAGTCAGACGAGGCTGGCATCCTCGCCCAGCGCGAGCGGATCGCGCTCCTCAAACAGCGGCTGGCGCAGCTTGGCGATGAGCCACTGGCGCGCCAACTGCTGACAGTGGCGGACGCACTCGAGCGCCGAAGCGTATGGATCATCGGCGGCGATGGGTGGGCTTACGACATTGGCTACGGCGGACTAGACCATGTGCTCGCCAGCGGGCGCAACGTGAAGATGCTCGTGCTCGACACGGAGGTGTACTCCAACACCGGCGGACAAGCGTCCAAAGCGACGCCAGTCGGCGCGGTGGCGAAATTCGCTGCCTCTGGCAAGCGTCAGCTCAAGAAGGACCTCGGCCGCATGGCGACGACCTACGGCAACGTGTACGTGGCACAGGTGGCGATGGGCGCCAACGACGCACAAACCATCAAGGCATTCCTCGAAGCCGAAGCCTACGACGGTCCGGCGCTGATCATCGCCTACGCGCACTGCATCGCGCACGGCATAGACATGGCAAAAGGCATGCACCAGCAGAAGCTGGCGGTGGAGAGCGGCTACTGGACCCTGTATCGCTACAACCCCGCTCTATCGCGCGAAGGGAAGAACCCCTTCCAGCTCGACAGCACACCGCCGAAGGTGAGCTTCCGCGAATATGCACTGAACGAGACCCGCTACCGCATGTTGCTGCAGAGCCATCCACAGGAGGCAGAGGCGCTGCTGCACCAGGCGGAAGAAGCCATCGCCGCGCGCTGGCGGGAGTATCAGCAGCTTGCTGCAGGGGCGCACGTCACTGAGCCAGTCGAGCGCAGTGGCGCCATGACGCCTGCGCCAGCAGTCACTTGATCGCGCCCCGCACCACCTGAGGAGATCGCGCATGACGAGCGAAATTGACCTGAGCACCACCTACATGGGCTTGCGCCTGGCACACCCTATCGTCTCATCGGCTGGACCGTGGGCTGGGACGCTCGACCGCATCAAGCGGTTGGAAGATGCCGGCGCTGCAGCCATCGTGCTGCCCTCACTTTTTGAAGAGCAGCTTGAAGCAGAAAGCACCATCCTCGACCACTACCTGAACTACGGCACGGAGACCTTCGCGGAGGCGCTCAGCTACTTCCCCAACATGACCTCCTACAACGTCGGTCCTGAGGGGTACCTGAACCTGATCCGCCGCGCGAAAGACGCCACCAGTGTGCCGATCATCGCCAGCCTGAACGGCGTGAGCAACGGTGGGTGGACTGAGTATGCCCGCCAGATCGAGCAAGCCGGCGCCGACGCTATTGAGCTGAACATCTACTATGTCGCTGCCGAGATGGACACCACCAGCGTCGAAGTCGAGCAGCGCTACCTGGACGCGCTCGTTGAAGTGAAGTCGGTGGTTCGTATCCCCGTCGCCGTGAAGATCGGTCCTTTCTTCAGTGCGCTGGCAAATATGGCGCAGCGGCTAGCAAGCGCTGGCGCAAATGGCATCGTGTTGTTTAATCGTTTCTATCAGCCAGATTTTGACCTGGAGGCGCTGGAAGTGACGCCGCATCTGGTGTTGAGCCATTCCGACGAGCTGCGCTTGCCGTTGCGCTGGATCGCCATTTTGTATGGGCGCATCAAGCCCAGCCTGGCGCTGAGCACTGGTGTGCATACCCACATAGACGTGCTGAAGGGCTTGATGGCAGGCGCCAGCGTCACCATGATGGGGTCCGCCCTGATCAAAAACGGCGTGATGCACATCCGCAGCGTGCTCAACGCGCTGCGCGAGTGGATGGAACAGCACGAATACGTCTCAGTGGCTCAGATGCGCGGCAGTCTGAGCCAGCAATCCGTGGCAAATCCGGCAGCGTTTGAGCGCGCCAACTACATGAAGGTGTTGCAGTTCTGGCGACCAGAGCCGTCGGCTGTGGTGCGCCGTTGGTTGAGGTAAACGCCATGTCAACCCCTAGCAATCGGATCGCCCAGATCACCCCTGAGCTGAGCCAGCGCCTGACAGTAGACAAGCGCTACAAAATCCTCGAGGCAACCATGCGTCGCTATGGCTACAGCAGCCATGGGTTGATCGAGGCACTCCACACCGCACAAGAAAGCTTCGGCTATCTCGACGATCCCACGCTGTACTACATCGCCAACAAGCTGCACCTTCCCTTGAGCAAAGTGATCGGCGTAGCCACGTTTTACAACTACTTCACGCTCAAGCCTCAAGGCAAGCACGCGTGCGTGGTGTGCATGGGCACGGCGTGCTACATCAAGGGTGGGCAGCAGATCGTCGAAGCCGTGCAGGAGCGCTACCACATCAAGCCTGGTGCGACCACGTCCGACGGTGAGCTATCGCTGCTGGTGGTGCGTTGCGTCGGCTCGTGCGGCGCCGCGCCTGTGGCAGTGTTCGATGGTGAGTTGGGCATGCGCCTCGACGTGGAGGCTACCCTGCAACGCATCGCAGCCATGCTGGGGGCACCCGCCAACGGTCATAGCGACGGCAAGACACCCGTGAAAGAGGTGACGGCATGAATCTGGAGGATTTGAACAAAGTCATTCAGACAGAGCGCGCTGCAGAGTCCAAGCGCGACCACGTGATCCACGTCTGCATGGGCACGGCGTGTCATTCTGGCGGCAGCGAGCAAATCCGCGACGCGCTGGAAGCGGAGGTGAAATCGGCGGGGCTGCAGGGCAAGTGCGTCGTGCGGCGCGTGGGCTGTCGCGGGTTGTGCGCGCAAGGTCCGATGGTGGGCGTGGAGCACCTGCACACCTCGCCAACGCAAGAGACGGTGTATCACTCCGTCGCGCCGAAAGACGCGCCCAGCATTGTGCAGTCCATCGTGCGCGAGGCGCCGGTCGAGCATCTGATGGTGGACATGTCGCAGCCGTTCTTCACCCGACAGTTGAAGATCGTGCTGGAGCACTGCGGGCAGATTGACCCAGAGCGCATCGAGGACTACATTGCGCGCGGCGGTTACCAGGCGCTGGTGAAAGCGCTCACCGAGATGACGCCAGAGGAAGTCATAGACACGATCAGCCGCAGCGGCTTGCGCGGGCGCGGCGGCGCAGGCTTCCCCACTGGCTTGAAGTGGGCGACCGTGGCAAAAGCCACACCGGGACGCTATCCCACCTACGTGCCGCCAGAGATTCAATCCCGCAAGTTCGTCATTTGCAACGGCGACGAGGGCGACCCGGGCGCCTTCATGGACCGCAGCGTGATGGAAGGCGACCCGCATCGCGTGCTGGAGGGCATGGCAATCGCGGCGTATGCTGTCGGCGCACAACAGGGCTTCATCTACGTGCGCGCCGAGTATGCGCTGGCGGTCAAACGTCTGCGCACCGCCATCCGTCAAGCCCAGCGCGCCGGGCTGTTGGGCAAAAACATCGCTGGCACCTCTTTCACGTTTGACATCGAAATTCGACTTGGCGCAGGCGCTTTCGTCTGCGGCGAGGAGACGGCGCTGATCGCCTCCATCGAGGGTGGGCGTGGCTTGCCGCGCCCACGACCACCTTACCCCGCCGAGAGCGGGTTGTGGGGATGTCCCACCCTGATCAACAACGTGGAGACGCTGGCGAATGTGCCGCCCATCATCATGCAAGGCGCCGACTGGTTCGCCGGCATCGGCACGGAGAAAAGCAAAGGCACCAAAGTCTTCGCGCTCACAGGCCAGGTGAAACACAGCGGCTTGATCGAGGTGCCGATGGGGATCACCCTGCGCGAAATTGTGTTCAACATCGGCGGCGGCGTGCCAGAAGGACGCCGATTTAAGGCGGTGCAGACGGGCGGTCCGTCCGGCGGATGCATCCCCGCCGAGTATCTGGACATGCCGGTGGATTACGAATCGCTGGCAAAGGTCGGGTCCATCATGGGTTCGGGCGGCTTGATCGTCATGGACGACAGCACCGACATGGTGGAGGTGGCGCGCTTCTTCATGGACTTTTGCATGGAGGAGTCGTGTGGCAAGTGCATCCCCTGTCGCGCTGGCACCGCCCAGATGCACCACATCTTGACCAAGATTCAACAAGGCAAAGCCACCGCCCGCGACCTGCGCGTGCTGGAGGACCTGTGCGACGTGGTGAAACACACCAGCCTGTGTGGGCTTGGTCAATCCGCGCCCAACCCCGTGATCAGCACACTGCGCTACTTCAGAGAAGAATACGAGCGCAAGCTCGTGGCAGAGCTGGATCGAGTGGCAATATGAGGTGAGGTGGAAAAAGCATGGCTAGAACGCTGACGATTAACGGTCAAATGGTCAGCGCACGCGACGAAGACACCATCCTTCGGGCGGCGCAGGATGCAGGCATTGAGATTCCTGTGCTATGCCACCTTGATGGGCTGTCCGACGTGGGCGCGTGTCGCTTCTGCCTGGTCGAGGTGGCTGGCTCAAGCCGTCTGCTGCCAGCTTGCACCACGCGCGTGCAAGAGGGCATGGAGGTGCACACAGACACCGAGCGCCTGTGCAACTACCGCCGCCATCTCATCGAGCTGCTCTTCGCCGAGCGCAACCACGTGTGCGCGGTGTGCGTGGCGAACGGCAACTGCGAGATGCAAAACCTTGCCATTCAGCTCGGCATGAGCCACTCGCGCTACGACTACATGTTCCCATCGCTCGGCGTTGACCTGACCCACGAGCGATTTGGTCTAGACCACAACCGCTGCATCCTCTGCACGCGCTGCGTGCGCGCCTGCGACGAGATCGAGGGCGCGCACACGCTGGATGTCTTCGGTCGCGGCGCAAAGGCGCGCATCATCACCGATTTAAACATGCCCTGGGGCGACTCGCCCACCTGCACCTCATGCGGCAAGTGTGTGATGTCCTGCCCTACTGGCGCGCTGTTCAAGCAAGGCTCCACCGTCGCAGAGATGACGCGCGACCGCTCCAAGCTACACTTCCTGAAGACCGCGCGCGAGGAGCGGCGGTGGATCGTGTGAATCCAGAAATCGTTTTAAGGTGACGCAATGGGTGACAAACTGCGACTGGCAACCGTATGGTTGGGCGGATGCTCTGGCTGCCACATGTCCTTTCTGGACCTGGACGAGTGGCTGTTTGACCTAGCGGCAGCGGTGGAACTGGTGTACAGCCCCATCGCTGACCTCAAGCGCTTTCCTGATCGCGTGGACGTCACGTTGATCGAAGGCGCTGTGGCAAATGAGGAGCACCTGGAGCTGCTGCGCACGATTCGCAAGAACAGCCGCATGGTGGTGTCGTTCGGCGATTGCGCAGTGACAGGCAACGTGACCGCCATGCGCAACCCGCTCGACGAAAACTCGGCAGAAGTGGTGCTCGACCGCGCCTACAAAGATGCAGCCCTCCTGCGCCCCCAGGTGCCGTACGATGGCGGCATCGTGCCGCCACTGCTGGAGCGCGTGGTGCCAGTACATGCGCTGATCCCAGTGGACCTGTTCATCCCTGGCTGCCCGCCACCTGCACCGCGCATTCGCGCCGTGTTGCAAGCGCTGATCGAAGGGCAGACGCCAGAGATGGTGAGCGCTGCCATGCTCAAGTTCGGCTGATGTCGGCGCACAACCTGTTGGAGGAGACAGACGCCATGACAACCAGAGTCGTGATTGACCCCGTGACCCGCATCGAGGGACACGCCAAGATCTCCATCTTCCTGGACGAAGCTGGCGAGGTGCGCGATGCGCTGTTCCACGTCACAGAGTTCCGCGGCTTCGAGAAGTTTTGCGAAGGTCGCCCGCTGGGCGAAATGGCAGGCATCACCGCGCGGGTGTGCGGCATTTGCCCGGTCAGCCATCTGCTGGCTTCCGCCAAAGCCGGCGACGACATCTTCGCCGTCCAGGTGCCGCCGACGGCGGAGAAACTGCGCCGCTTGATGAACCTGGGGCAGATCACCCAGTCGCACGCCCTCAGCTTCTTCCACCTCAGCGCGCCAGACCTACTGCTGGGCTACGACAGCGATCCATCGCAGCGCAACGTGTTCGGCTTGATCGCCCAACAGCCCGACATCGCTCGGCGCGGCATTCGCCTGCGGCAGTTCGGTCAGGAGGTGATCGAGCTGCTCGGCGGGCGCAAAATTCACCCTGCCTGGGCGGTGCCAGGCGGCGTGCGCGAGCCGCTCAGCGCAGAGCACCGCGAGCGCATCCTGAGCCGCCTGCCAGAAGCTGTTGAAACTGTGCAGATCGCCCTGGAGTTCATCAAGGACTACATCCGCACCCACCGCGAGGAAGTGGACCACTTCGGCAACTTCCCGACGCTGTACGCCGGGCTGGTGAGCAAAGATGGCGGCAAGTGGGAACATCATGATGGCTGGTTGCGCGTGGTGGACAACGAGGGCAACGTGCTGGTGGACCAGTTTGACCCCCGCCACTACTACGAGATCTTCGGCGAGGCGGTGGAGAGCTGGTCGTACCTCAAGTCGCCGTATTACAAGCCACTGGGGTATCCAGACGGCGCCTATCGCGTCGGTCCGCTGGCACGGTTAAACATCTGCGACCACATCGGCACACCCAAAGCGGACGCCGAACTGGAGCACTTCCGCAGCTATGGCAACGCGCGCGGCATTGTCTCCTCTTCGTTCATGTATCACTACGCGCGCCTGATCGAGATTCTGGCAGCGCTGGAGCACATGGAGCGCCTGCTCAACGACCCCGACATCCTCTCGACGCGCGTGCGCGCGCACGGCTCCATCAACCGCTTGGAAGGGGTGGGCGTGAGCGAAGCGCCGCGCGGCACGCTCTTCCATCATTACCACGTGGACGAGCATGGCTTGATCAAGAAAGTGAACCTGATCATCGCCACCGGACAAAACAACATCGCCATGAACCGCACCGTGAAACAGATCGCCCAACACTGGATTCACGGCGCGCGCGACGCGAAGATCCCAGAAGGCTTGCTAAACCGCGTCGAAGCTGGCATTCGCGCCTTCGACCCTTGCCTGAGCTGCTCGACCCACGCCTTCGGGCAGATGCCGCTGCACGTGACGCTCTACGCGGCGGATGGTCGCGTGCTGGACGCGCGTTCGCGGTGAAGTGGCAACTTTTGGGCTGGCGCTTGTGCGAGCACCAGCCCCAGCAAGTGCGCAGAGATGGCTGACGCTCCTCCTTTCCCCTTGAGCTGGCGGTATGCGCCTGTGCTGGTCATCGGCTATGGCAACACGTTGCGCAACGACGACGCCGCCGGCGTGCGGCTGGTGGAAGCGCTGGCGCAGCGACAACTGCCGTTTGTTCAGACCATCACCCAGACGCAGCTCACTCCTGAGTTAGCGGAGCCTGTGGCGCGCAGTGGTGCAGTCATCTTTGCGGATGCAGCACTGCACCCTCCCCGCGCCCGTCATCCGCAACGCTGCTTTGGGCTGACGCGGCTGCGCCCTCGACATCACCAAAGCCTGGACTGGCACTTCGGTGACCCGCGCGATGTGCTCGCGCTGGCGGAGAGCAGCTACGGCTTCGCCCCGCCCGCCTGGCTGATCACGTTGCCCGCGGAAAACTTCGATCTCGGTGAGACTCTATCGCCCATCAGCGCGGAAGCAATGCGCCAGACGCTGGAATGGCTCTCCGATTGGCTGAAGCTGCTGGTGCGCCGCATCGAGCGCCAGCAGCGCCTCCGCAGCGCATTTCTCCTGTAAACCAGGAGCAGGACCTGGGCAGACGAAGTGCGCTCGTCACGGTCGCATGGTCCAGGGGCTGCACACCGTAGAGCGGCTGATGCACACCATATTCTCGCAGGGGCTCTCGCTTTTCACCCGCTTGTAACCCACCAGCAGCCGGTTCACTCGCACGAACCCGCTCGGCACGCGCGCGCGATCAAACAGGCTGCACACGCGCCGAATCGGGTGACAAGCCAGCACGCAGTTGCGGGATTGAAGTGGTGGCGCAGACAAGGCGACCTTCGGTGACGCCGGCAACAGCGTCAGCAACAAGCCAGATAACAACAGCGCGCGCGACACAAACCGTTTCATCGCTCCTGCTCCTTTTGCCAACCTTCATCCGCATTGGTGAACGGTTGGTCTGGTTGTATTCTAAGTCTTTTTGACAATCTTGAGCAGTCGCGCGCAAAAACTAAGCGAAACGGACGGCAGCCACAGGCGAACCTAGCACACCCACACGCCATCCACCATCACGCGCTGCGCCTGAGTGTCCAGGATCGCAGCAGGCGGGACCTTCGTCAAGTCTTGCGACCAGACCACCAGATCGGCGCACTTGCCCGCCTCCAGCGAGCCGATGTCGCGCTCGGCGTAGCCAGCGTAGGCAGCGCCAGCGGTGTAGCCTTGCAGCGCTTCCTCGACGGTCAAGCGCTGTTCGGGATACCAGCCATCAGGAGGGTGACCATCGGCACGCTGGCGCGTCACAGCGGCGTGGATGCCCGCGATTGGGTTGAACGTCTCCACGGGCGCGTCGCTGCCCAGCGCCAGGCGCGCCCCGTGCTGCAACAGGCTGCGAAAGGCGTAGGCGAATTGCGCGCGCTGTCCCCAGTGGCGATCTGCCATGTGCATGTCCTGCGTGGCGTGAATGGGCTGCACCGACGCGATCACGCCCAACTGTCCGAAGCGGGGGATGTCGTGGGGGTGCAACACCTGGGCGTGTTCGATGCGGTCGCGCCGGCGTGCATCCTTGAAGGCGCGGTTGTAGCTGGTCTCCAGCGCGTCGAGCACCGCGCGATTGGCGGCATCACCGATGGCGTGCACAGTGAGCGAAAGCCCATGCGCGTGCGCGCGCAGCGCAAAGGCGAGGAGCTGCTCAGGGTCGTGAAGCGCGATGCCGCGGTTGAACGGGGCGCCTTCGTAGGGCTGCAACATCCACGCTGTGCGCGGACCAAGCGCGCCATCGGCGAACACTTTGATGCCGCCCACGCGCAGCCAGGCGTCGCCGAATCCACTGCGCAACCCGCACCCGATCACGGCGTCCAGGTCTTCGACGGGCAATTGTTTGATCACGCGCAGCGTGCTGCGCCCCTGCTCACGCAGCCGCTGGTAGGTGATGAAGCTCTCTACACCACCCTTGCCGTCCATGCAATGCGCAGCGGTCAAACCGACGCGGTTCATCGCGCGCATGGCGGCTGCGGTGGCGTCCAGCAGGTCTTCGGGAGAGGGCGGCGGGATCACATCCGTGACCAGGCGCATTGCCTGTTCCAGCAGCACCCCCGACGGCGCGCCGCTGGGCAGGCGCACGATCTGACCTCCGGCTGGGTCGGCTGTGTGCGCGCCGATGCCCGCCAGTTGCAAGGCGAGCGTGTTCACCCACAGCGCATGCCCGCTGCGGGCGCGCAGGGCGACAGGGTGAAGCTGTGTCGCCTCGTCCAGATGGGCAGCGGTAGGAAATTCGCCCCCCCAGGCTTCCTGCGACCAGCCCCAACCCTCTATCCAGGCGCCTGGAGGTGTGCGCGCGGCGCGCTGCTGCACACGTGCGATTGCCTCCGCGAGGGAAGTGACATCTTCCAGCGCCACGCGCTGCATCGCCAACCCGACCCACTGCAAATGCAGATGGGCATCAATGAAGCCGGGCGTGACGAACGCGCCGCCGAGGTCTTCGCGGCGGGCGCCCGGAAGCGCGAGCGCGAGGAGGTCATCGTCGTTGCCGACTGCCAGGATGCGCCCGTTGACTATGGCAACCGCGCTGGCGTATGGCTGGCGCGGGTTGCTGGTGTAGATGCGCGCGTTGTAAAGCAGCAGCGCGGTCATGGGCGCGGTCGGCGCGGCGGCACATTGTTCACAGCCTCGCGCGGCGGATGTTTCTCTCTGAGCGCGCGCGCCACGGCGGGCGGCACCAGCCCACTCACATCACCGCCCAGCGCGCTGATCTGGCGAATGAGCGTGGCGCTGACGAAGTGGTTGGGGGCGTTGGCGAACATGCAGATGTACTCCACGTCATCTGCCAGCCAGTGGTTGGTCTGCGCCATTTGTAGCTCGAAGTCGAAGTCCACGCTGTTGCGCAAGCCGCGGATCAACACCCGAGCGCCGATCTGACGCGCGAAGTCCACCGTGAGGCCGTCGTAGCCCATCACGCGCGCGCGACCGTCTGCGCCGATGTCTTTCAAGCACTGCTGCGCCAGGGCAATGCGTTCCTCGTGGCTGAAAAGCAGGCGCTGTTTATCGGGCAGCGCATAAACGCCGATCACCAGCGCGTCGAAGAGCGCCAGCGCCCGCCGCGCGATGTCCAGGTGTCCGTTATGGAAGGGGTCGAATGTGCCGGGGAAGAGAGCCAGTGGCATGGTTGTTTGCCCTTCAGGTTGCTTCACTGTCGCGCCAGAAGGCAGCCACGCGCTGCGAAAGCGCCGGGGTTGCTTCCAGGCGAGGGTCTCGTTCGAGCAGCTTTTCGGCAAGACCGCGCGCCGTCTCCAGCAGCGCGCGGTCTTGAAGGCTCACCAGCCGTAGCTGCGGCTCGCCGCTTTGCCGCGTGCCGAAGAACTCGCCAGGTCCGCGGATCTCCAGGTCAATCTCCGCCAGCTTGAAGCCGTCGTGCGTGTTCACGATGGCTTGCAGTCGCTGATCAGCCAGGTCGCTGCTGCTATCGGCGAAGAGCAGGCAATACGACTTGTGTTGACCTCGACCGACGCGCCCGCGAAACTGGTGCAGTTGCGCCAAGCCGAAGCGATTTGCGCCTTCGATCAGCATGACGGTGGCGTTGGGCACGTCAATGCCCACTTCTACGACGGAGGTGGAGACCAGGATGTGTGTCTCGCCGCGCGCGAAGGCGAGCATGGCGGCATCTTTCTCCGCCGGCTTCATTTTGCCGTGCAGCAAGCCCAGCTTCAAATCAGGGAAGATGTCGCGCTGCAAGCGCTCGTATTCCTCCACCGCGGCTTTTGCCTCAACTTTCTCGCTCTCCTCCACCAAGGGGCAGATGATGAACGCCTGCCGCCCTTGCGCGATCTGGCTGCGGACGAAGGCATAGGCGCGCTCGCGCTCGGTCGGCGCGATCCAGTGCGTCTCCACGGGCTGGCGCCCAGGCGGCATTTCGTCCAAGATGGTGTTGTCCAGGTCGCCATACAGGGTCAACGCCAGCGTGCGGGGGATGGGCGTGGCGGTCATCACGAGGGTGTGGCAGCCCAGGTCGCCGGCTTTGCGCCGCAGGGTGGCGCGCTGCTCCACGCCGAAGCGGTGCTGTTCGTCTATCACCGCCAAACCCAGGCGGTGGAACTGCACCTGTTCCTGGATCAGCGCGTGTGTGCCGATCACGAGCTGCATGTCTCCAGCAGCGAGCTGCTGGTAGGTCTCGCGCTTCTCTGCGGCGCGCAGGCTGCCGGTCAGCAAGCCGATGCGAGGCGGCGTCCACGAGGTGCGCTCGGCGAAGTGCGCCAGCAAGCGGCGAATGTTCTGGTAGTGCTGTTCGGCAAGGATTTCGGTGGGCGCCATGAGCGCTGCCTGATAGCCAGCAGCGGCTGCCAGGCACATCGCCAGCGCAGCCACGACAGTTTTGCCTGAGCCTACGTCGCCTTGCAGCAGGCGGTGCATGGCGTGGGGCTGCGCCATGTCTTCCAGGATGGCGTCTAGCGCGCGCTGCTGCGCGCCGGTGAGCGCGTAGGGCAGTGCCGCCACCAGCGCCTCGCGCAAACCAGCGGGCGGCTCGATAGCAGGTGCTGGCTCTTGCCGCCAGCGATTGCGCTGCAACAACACCGCCAGTTGCAACGTGAACAGCTCATCGAAGGCGAGCCGCTGGCGTGCGGCTTCGCGGGTCTGATGGGTGCGGGGGAAGTGTATCTCGCGCAGCGCTTCCTGGATGGGCATTAGCCCCGCCTGGCGTCGGATGTCTTCGGGCAGGTGTTCCGGGACGCGCTGGGGCCAGTAGTCCACGATGTGCCGCATCACGCGGCGGAACATGAGCGGCTGCAAGCCTTCGGTCAGCGGATACACGGGCACGATATTGCCGCCTGTGATCCACTCACGTTCGGCTGGCTCGTAGGTGGGGTTCTGGAAAATCAGGCGACCGAGATACTCGGTCACTTTGCCGCTGATCACCATCTCGCGGCCGACGACGAACTGCTTCGCCATGTAATCAGCGGCGCGCTCGTTGGTGAACCAGGAGCACTCAATCGCGCCAGAGGCGTCCTCCAGCACGGCGCGGAAGATCAGCAAGCCGGTGCGCGTGCGTTGCTTGCACGCCGAAGCCACGCGCCCGACGATGGTCACCTGTTCGCCGTATCGCAACTGGTTGATCGTCTTGAGGGCGCTGTAGTCGTCGTAGCGGCTGGGGAAGTGGTAGAGCAAATCGCGGATGGTACGAATGCCGAGTTTCGCCAGTTTCTGGGCGTTGAACTCGCCGATGCCGTGTGCGCGCGTGACGGGCGAATCCAGTCCCAAGCCGATCTCGCTGCGTCGCGGTGCGACAGCCACTGCCGCGCGCGAGGTGCGAGGAGGCTGCGCGCCTGCAACCATCGGGGGTGCTGCCGGCGCGCCAGATGCTGACGACGCATCTGGCGACTTCGCCGATGGGCTTTCTGCGCCGGGCTCACCGCGCTGGGTCGGCGCCTCGGAAGCAGTCTGTAGCCTGGGCGCACGCAATCGGCTGATCAGCGTCTCCAGCGCCGCCTGCCGCAGGTTGACGTCCTCCAGCGCGCTGTATCGGCGCATGTCCTGGGCGATGGACTCCGCCCACGCTGAGTCAAGCCCGCTGCGCGCTGCATCCGCCAGCCAGGCGGCAGTGAACGACTGCAAGCCGCGCGTCACCGCCTTGTCTTGGTAGCCGGTTTGCGCTTCCAGCCGCAAAATCTTGAGCAGCTTTTCGGTTGCCGAGTTTGGCATGGGCAAGAGCGATTATAGGTTGAAGTGTGGTTGATTCCCGCCGAAGTGCGAGAGTCGCCGCGCCGCCGGGCGTGGTCTTGTCTTCGAGGCGGCGCTACGCCAGCGGCGCGTGGACGAGCGCCACACCAATGCCGCCTGGTCCCAGATGTGCGCCGATGCCTGGGGTGACCTGTTGCACCAGTTGCTGCTCAACAGGCACCAGATCGCTCAGCGATTCTTGCACCATTTGCACGGTCTCTTCCATGCCTGCGCCCGTGTAGAGCACGCACAGGCGCTCCAGGCGGGCAAAGCTGCGCGCGAGCGCGATCAGCTTTTGCACACCGCGCGACTTCAATCGAACGCGCTCCAGCGAGATCACGTGACCATCCTTCACCTCCAGCAACGGTTTGATTTGCAACACGTCGCCGATGCGCGCGGTGAGGGCGCTCACTCTGCCGCTGCGCTGCAAGAAGGCGAGTGTGTCCAGCAGGGCGTACACCCGCGTGCGTCCGCGCATGTCCTGAAGGTGGGCGAGGATGTCGGCGCTGGAAGCGCCGCGCGAGGCTAGCTCCGCTGCCGCGATGACCTGCCAGCCGGTGCCCATCGAGATGCTGCGCGAGTCGAAGACATGCACGGCGATCTCGCCCTGCACGGCTTGGGCGGCGAGCGTGGCGCTCTGAAACATGGCGCTCAGCGCTGCGGAGAGATGGATCGAGATTACTTCCGCGGCGCCTGTGGCGCGATACAACGCGATGAACGTCTCGGGCGAGGCTGCAGCCGTTTTGGGGAAGGTGCGGTAGCGCGGCAGGTCTGCGTAAAACTGGTCGCGCGAGATGTCTAGCTCGTCGCGGTATTCGTTGCCCTCGATCTGCAGCAACGTCGGCGCGACGCCGATGCGATAGCGCTCGACCAGCGCGCGCGGCACGTCGCAGGTGGAATCGGAAACGACGGCAACGGTCATGTCACGGCGAACGTGTCAATCATCAACTCCACGTCGCTCATCGGGTAGAGGATGGGACAAGTGCAGCCGCGCGCCACGTACTCCATCACTTTGGCGCGCGCCTCTTCGGGCGTGCCGGTGGCGGAGATGCGCAACACAAACTCGTCGGGCACGTACTGCATGGCTTCGTGGATTTGCTCTTTGGTCGCCGGCCAGCCGAGAATGGATTGCACGCGCTTGACGATCTCGTCGCTGACACCGCTGGCTTTGGCGATGTGGGGTTGCTGGGCGAGGTATTGCGTGAGCAGCTCTTTGGCGTCCTCGATGGCTTTCTGGCGGTCGCGGTTGACGGCGCATACGACCAACTGCGGGCGGTCGAGGTCCTCCACCCGCCGCCCGGACTTCTTCGCGCCCTTGTCGAGCAGCTCCATCGCGCGGTCGTTGTATTCTGGAGGCACGCAGTAGTTCAGCACGGCGCCATCGGCGATCTCGCCGGTCAGCTCCATCATCTGGTCGCCGGTAGCACCAATGTAGATGGGCACGTTGCGCGGCTCTCGCCGCCCATGCACCACGTCCAGCTCGATGCCACACACGCGATGAAACTCACCCTCGAACGTGACGCGCTCCATGCGCAACAACCGGCGCAGCACTTCCACCGTCTCGCGCATGGCGAGCAAGGGTTTACGCCGCTCGATGCCGACGTTGCGCGCGAGCGGGTCCCACCATGCGCCGATGCCGCAGATGATGCGATTCGGCGCCAAATCATCGAGGGTGAGGAAGGTGGCGGCGAGCAGACCGATGTTGCGCGTCCAGTTGTTGATCACGCCGCTGCCGATTTTGATGCGCTCGGTGACGGCAGCAAACGCCGCCATGGGCACGATGGCATCGCGCACCAGACGGCTCTCCGCTTGCCAGACGGCTTCAAATCCGCGTTGCTCGGCGTACTGGGCGTAGCGCATCCCATCGCGGATGGGGTGGGCGTCTTGCAAATAGAGCGCCACGCGCCGAAGGGGGCTAGGGGTTGGCGTGTGATTCATTGTGCGCTGATCTTAGCGTGAGATCGCCCAGCCGTGTTCCGCAAGGCTCGCGGTGAGGATAAACGAGGGCGCAGCGATGCCGCGCCCCTGGTGTGCTTTCACGATCGGTTGCGACCTCACGGCGACTCTGGCTGGTTCCACACAATCGGCACGAAGGCGTGATACGGGGCGTTCTCTGCCGTCAGCGGATTCCACACAATCGGCACGAAGGCGCGCCACGGCTGCACCTCCACCGCCGCCGTCCGCGTTATCTCGCCGCCAAGCGCCGTAACGCGCAGGGTGTTGGTCATCGCGTATGGCTCGCTCACCACCGCGTTTGGTTGCGCTGTCACCACCACTGTAAGCACTAACGTGCTCTGCGGCTGCACTGTCAGTCCGCTCCATAACAGCCCGTTGTCCCAGTTCAACACATAGCCTGGCGTCGCGCCCACTAGCGTCGCTTCCAGCGGCAGCACATCCTCCACCACCACACCTCCCACCAGCGCAGCGTCGCTGTTGCTCAGCGTGAGGGTGTATGTCAGCCATTCGCCGGGTCGCACCACGCTCGACGAAGCTTGCTTGCGCGTGTCGGCGTTGTCCAGCGACTGTATTCCGCTGCTCACCGCCACTGGCTCGCTCTGGCGCTCCACCACGCCGTCTGGCGCACCCACCTGCACGCTGTTCACTAGCAACAGACCTACGGGCGCATCTGCCTCCACCTGCACCACCAGCGTCAGCACCAGCGTGCTCTGCGGCGGCACCGTCAGTCCGCTCCACACCAGCACCTGTCCGCTTTGTGTGTAGCCTGAGGTCGCCTCCACCAGCGTCACACTCACGGGCAGCGTGTCCGTCACCACCACGCTGCTCACCGCCAGCTCGCCGCTGTTGCTCAGCGTGATGGTGTAGGTCAGCAGGTCGCCGGGGCGCACTGCGCTCGCCGACGCCTGCTTGCGCGTGTCGGCGTTGTCCAGAAGCCGCACGCTGCCGCCCACAATCGTCACCGCCTGGCGCTCGAACGTTTCGGCGCCCATAAACATCTGCGCCACATTCATCAGCACATCGCCGATGTTCACACCCACGCCTACCCGTGTCACGATAGTCAGCTCGCGGGTGCTGCGTGGTGGCACGCTCAGCCCACTCCACGCCAGCATGTGCCCGCTTTCATCGAGCTGGTTGTAGTCAGGGCTTGCCTCTATCAGCGTCACGCTCACTGGTAGCGTGTCTACCACCGTCACGTTTGCCACTTCCGCAGCACCGCCGTTGCTCAGCACGATGGTGTAGGTCAGCACATCATTCGCTTCCACTGCCCGCGCAGATGCCACTTTGCGCGTCTCGGTGTTGTCCAGGTCGCCCAGCGAACCCAACACCTCCACCGACCGCAGCCGCCAGCGCTCACCGCCGTCCGCCTGCGTGGTGTCGCCCTGCGCGTCCACCGCCGTCACCTGCCACCAGTATTCGCCTGGTTGTAAGCCGCTCAGCCCGTAGCTGGTGCTGGTCACCGCCGCGTTGTTCACCACGTCGCACAAGCCCCACGCCGTCCCCACGCACACGCGATACTCCACTGCGCTGGTCACCGTTGTCCAGCTCAGCACCGCGCTGCCAGTCACCACCGTCCCGCTCAGCGGCGCGGTCTTCTGGAAGTCGCCTGGACCGTTCACTGTGTCGTTTGCTGTTGTGAACGCCCACCACTGCCCGCCATCCGCCTGCACTGGCAGCCCGCTGCCCAGCGCGCGCACCTGCCACCAGTAAGTTCGCCCTGCTGTCAAACTCGCTGGCGTCCACTGCGTCAGGTTGCCCACGTTCATCCAGCCGCCGCTCGCCTCGCAGCTTGTCGGCGCGCTGTCCGTGCTCACACACACCTCGTAGCCCGTCGCGCCCGTGCTGACGAACCAGCTCAGCACCGCCGTCGCCGTCGGCACTTCGGTTGCCATGTGCGTGGGCTGATGCTTGCTGAACTCCGCCGGCGGGTTCTGGTTCACCGTCGTGAACCGCCACCACAGCCCGTCGTTCGCCGCCATTGTCCCGTTCCCGCTCAGCGCCCGCACCTGCCACCAGTAGTCCTGTGCTGGTTGCAGGTCTGTCACCGTCATACTCAGCGCGCTGCCCACGTTCAGCCAGGCGTTGCCTGGCAGCGCGTCGCAACTGTTCACCGCCGTTCCCACGCAGACCTCGTAGCTCAGCGCACCCACTGCAGGGAACCAGCGCAACACCAGGCTTGCCGTCGGCATCCCGAACGTCCCGTTCACCGGCGCGTCCTTGCTGAACGCTCCTGGTCCGCTCACGTTTGCCGTCGTGAAGTAAAAGTCCACCCCGCCGTCCGCGAACGTCCGCGTCGCCGTCACGTTGTTGTAAGCGCGCACCTGCCACCAGTATGCGCTGGCTGGCTGCAGCGTCACGCTGAACGGCAACTGGCTCACCAACCGACTCGTCACAAACCCCACGTCCTGGAACCCGCCGCCGCTCAGGTCGCACGTGCCCACCTGCGTGCCAAAGCACACTTCATACCCGTCGGCGTCGCTCGCCGCCGTCCACGCCAGTTGCACCTGCGCCGTGTCCGCCGGCAGCCCGCTCGCCCCGTTGAACGGTGTCGTCTTCTGGAACGGACCTGGCGCAGGCGGGTTCAGTGTCTTGAACTGCCACCACACGCCGTTGTTTGCCGGCGTGCAGCCCCCCGCGTTGCACGCGCTCACCTGCCAGTAATACGTTGTGCCGTAGCTCAGCCCGCTCAGCGCGTAGAACGTGCTGTTCGCCGTCGCTGTCACGTTCACCAGCGTGCATTGTCCATCCACCAGCCCCATACACACGTGGTAGTAGTCCTCATCGGGCACATCTTGCCAGGTCAGGTTCACGCCCAGCGGCTGTCCGGTCGCGTTGTCCGACGGATTTAGCTTGCTGAAGGCCTGCGGCGCGTTCGGCACGGTCGTGAAGGGCCACCACGCCCCGTTGTCCGCGCCCGTGCTGCCGCCAGCGTTGTGCGCCGTCACCTGCCACACCAGCGTCGCGCCCGCGGGCAGCGGTCCCGCCAGCACTGCGCTCGTCGCCGTCGCCGTGAGGCTGTAGCTGCAATCGCTGGTGAAGGCGCCCACGCACAGCGTGTAGCTCACCGCGCCGGTGGACGGCTGCCAGCTAAAGCTCACGTTGCTGGTCGGCACGTTGGTCGCGTTGAACGGCGGGCTGAGCTTGCCGAAGGCGTCTGGACCGTTCGGCAGGGTGGTGAAGCTCCAGAACGCCAGCGCGCCGCCGTTCGCAAACGTGGTGTATGTCCCGTTGGTCGCCAGCGCCTGCCAGTAATACGTCGTGTTCGGCTGCAATCCCAGGTCGCTGAGGACGCGGAACTGGTTCGCCCCCACGCTGGCATACTGTCCAGGTCCGCCGCCTAGCACGTCGCAGGTGTTCACCGCCGTGCCCACGCACACCTTGTATTCCGTCGCGCCGCTCGCCGCGCCCCACTGCAACTGCGCCGTGTTCGTGTTCACGTTGACCGCGCCGTTGCCTGGCGCCAGCTTGTTGAAGCCACCCACCGCCGCCGCCGTCTGGAAGTTCCAGAAGCTGCCGCCGTTCGCTTGCGTGCAGCTGGCGCTGTTGCACGCCCGCGCCTGCCAGTAATACAGCGTGCCGGGATTCAACCCACTGTGCGTCGTGCTGGTGTTTGTGCCGACGTTCGTCCAACTGCTGCAGCTCGGCGTCGTGCTCACGCAGTATTCGTAGTGGTCCACCGTGCCGCTCGCCGTATCCCAGCTCAGCGTCACGCTGGTCGGCTGATTGGTCGCCCCGTTCGCCGGAGATGTCTTGCTGAACGCGCCAGGAGGCATCGCCGTCGTGAACGTCCACCACGCACCGTTGTCTGCACCACCGTTGCAGCCAGCCACGTTGCACGCGCGCACCTGCCACTCATACAGCGTTCCCGCTGTCAGCCCACTCAACGCCGTACTGCTCACGTTGCCCACGCTCTGCCACGTCCCGTTGCACGACCCGTTCACGGTCGTGTCGTAGCACACCTGGTAGCTCGTCGCGTCGGCAACCGTCGTCCAGCTCAAGGTCGGGCTGGTCGCCACGCCCGTCGCCCCGTTCGCCGGCGCGGTCTTATTGAATCCACTCTGCGTCGGGACGGTCTGCGCCGTCAACGTGATGTCGTGCAGTGCTGGCGAGGCGTCCGTCTGCCGCCCAGACCACAGCACCACGCGGTAGCGCGCGTAGCGCCCGCTTACCCCGCTCAAGCTCAGCGCGTTCGCGCCGTTTGTCAGCGCGCCGACCTGCTGCCAGCTCGGGCTGCTCTGCACCGTGGCCAAGTTGTCGTTGGCGGCGATGAACACGGTGATACCTGTGTGCGCCGTGATCGCCGCGTTGGCTACCACCTGCGTCCACGCTGTGCCGTTCGCGCCACTGTCAATCACCGAGGATTCCAGATAGCCGTATTGCGTCCACGCCACGCCGTAGCGCGCGCTCGGCTCACTGTGAATGCCGTCACCCGTCCCACGCAGCTTAAAGGAAGCAGCGTTGCCAATTACTGAAGCGGTTGGCAGGCTGATCACTTGAGTCGTAGTGTAGGTCACGCCATACGGACCGCCTGTCTGCCCCCAATAAATCCGACTGTCAATTAAATAGTTGTCGGTATTCGGGTCGCGTTGCTGTGAGAATATCAACTCTGGACGCCCGTCGTTATTCAAGTCAGCAATGCTCACGCCACGCGCTGCCATTGTTTGCACAAGTGCTGTGTGAGCTACGGTGTATGTCACACCATACGTACCACCGACCTGACCCCAATAGATTCTGCTGCTATAGTTCCCGAAGCTGGTGAAGATAATTTCCGCTCTGCCGTCCGAGTTCAAATCAGCCACACTCACTCCAACCCCGCCAGCAGTGGGAAGGTCCGTCTTATCCGAAGTTGAGTACGCTGTTCCGAAAGACCCTCCTGGTCGTCCCCAATATACTCGCCCATACAACATGTAGCTGGTACCGTTAAAAGTGTTTGCGAAAATCACCTCCGGCCGGCCATCGTCATTCAAGTCAGCCGCACTCACGCCGCTTGCACCCGTAGTCGATAAGTGAGTCACTGCACCTATGCCGTAGGTCACACCATAAGTGCCACCTGTCTGTCCCCAGTAAATTCGACTATTGAGGTTGTAGTTGTTGCCGTCGTAGTAATTCGCCAGGATCACCTCTGGTCGCCCGTCACCATTCAAGTCGGCGACGTTCACGCCACGCGCCCCGCTGCTCGGCAAGTCCGTCACGGCAGCCGTGCTGTAGGTTACGCCATACGTACCCCCCGCCTGACCCCAGTAAATCCGGCTGTTGATATTGTAGGTGCTGCCGTTGGAGTGGTTTGCGAAGATCACCTCTGGCCGTCCATCACGATTGAGATCAGCAACGCTCACTCCCCACGCACCACTGGTGGGCAAATCAGTTGCCGAATCCATAGTGTAAGTCACCCCGCGAGTTCCGCCCACTTGACCCCAGTAGATACGACTGTGTGAGCCATCCTTGTTGGCAACCACCACCTCAGGTACACCATCACCATTTATATCTGCAACGCTAAGCCCCACGGCTCTGTATGCTGGTAGATCGCTTGCTACATCTGCGCTATAGGTCACACCGTACGCTCCGCCTGGCTGCCCCCAGTGAATTCGCGCTGCGGGGTGATTCGCAAAGACCACCTCTGGCCACCCGTCGGCGTTCAGGTCGGTGGAGTAGTAGTTGCCGTTGTCGGTGGCGTGGTTGCCCGCCAGGCGCAGGCTGGTCGCGCCAGCACACCAGGCTCCGGGTCCGGCGCACACGTTCGCCCGCAGGGCGAAGTTGGTCGTGCCGCTGGGCTGCGCACCGGTGTTGATGCCGCCGCTCCACTCGGTCTGCGTCCAGGTGAAGGTCGCGGCTTGCGCGGCGCGCGGGGCGCTAGGCAACACGCCGATGCTGCTGACGAAGGCGCTCACGACGAGCGCCAGGCTGACACCCCAGCGCAGCACCCGCAGGCATGCGCCCCTTCGTGCTTTGGCGCCTGCAACTGCTAGCTTTGTCCCATTCCAGGCGTGATGCGCATTGTGTTCCTCACACCCGAACCAGATCTGTCCGTCCATGATGTTGTCCTCCTCACAGCGCTACTTCATCTGGCGTTCATCTCTGTTTTATTTTTATACAAACTTTGCCAAGTTGTCAAGCATGATCAGGCATTCTTTCCCATTTTCAGCGGTCTTCGTCACCGTTTGGCTGCGAAGCACGTGGCTGCGCTGGCACGCCCTATAATGCAGCTCGTCTTGGCTACTGCTCCTCGCCATCGGTCGCTTGCGGATCACGTTGCGCTGGTGACGGGCGCTGGGCGCGGCATCGGGCGCGCCATCGCCCAGCGGCTGGCGCGCGAAGGATGTCACGTGATGCTCATCGCGCGCAACCAGCATGAGCTACACGCCACGCGCCAGCTCTGCGAGTCGGAGGGCGTCGCGGCGCTCGCGCGTCCGCTTGACCTGGCAGATGTGCATGCGCTGCCATCCGCGATTGATGCCTGCGTGGAGCATCTCGGCGGTCTCAACATGCTGATCAACAACGCGGGCTGGCATCAATTTGCCGCTGCGCTGGATGCCGACCTGGCAGTGTGGGACCGCCTGATTGACGTGAACCTGCGCGCCGCAATGCACCTCACGCGTCTGGCGCTGCCGCACATCGTGGCAGGCGCACAACAAGGCAAGCGCGGCGCCGTGATCTTCATCTCCTCGCTAGGCGGCAAGTTCAGCGCGCCCACCAACGCTGGTTATGCTGCCGCCAAGCACGCGCTCACCGGCTTCAGCGGCAGTGTCTTCGAGGACGTGCGCGATTTTGGCGTGAAGGTGTGCGCGATCTACCCTGGCTGGGTCAACACCGGGCTGCTGGCTGAATGGCTCAATCCAGCAGAGGTGATCCAGCCTGAAGACGTGGCTGAAGCCGTACATTTCGTGTTGTCGTCCGCGCCCACCGTGTGTCCCACGGAGATCGTGTTGCAGACGCAAAGCAGCCGGGCAGGGCGGCTCTTCGCGTGAGTGGCGCGACCTGTGCAGAATCTCAGAGTGATCGCTATGACCCTCGCTCTTGCCAGAATACGCATTGCCGATTTCTCGCGCGTGTTGGCGGGTCCGTATTGCACACAGATGCTTGCCGATTGCGGCGCAGACGTGATCAAAATCGAACACCCCAACGGCGGCGACGGCACGCGCCAGTGGGGTCCGCCGTGGGTCAACGGGCACAGCGCCTACTTCCTGAGCGCCAACCGCAACAAACGCAGCCTGACGCTCAATTTGAAGACGCCGGAGGGCGTCGCCATCGCGCAGCAGATCATCGCCCGCAGCGATGTGCTGGTGGAGAATTTTCTGCCCGGCACGATGGAAGCGCTGGGGCTGGGCTACGCACGGCTTCGCGCGCTGAATCCGCGCCTGATCTATTGCGCCATCACAGGCTACGGCCAAGACGGTCCCACGCGAGACGAGCCGGGCTACGACTTTGCGCTGCAAGCGCAGAGCGGGTGGATGTCCATCACCGGACCAGAGGACGGCGCGCCGCACAAAGTGGGCGTCGCGCTGGTGGACGTGATCGCCGGGCTGCACGCTGCAAATGCCATTCTGGTAGCACTCCACCACCGCGACCGCACAGGACAGGGACAATTCCTCGACGTGGCGCTGTTCGACGCTGCGCTGGCTTCGCTGGTGAACGTGGCGCACAACTGCTTCGCCACAGGTGAACCACCCGCGCGTTATGGCAACGCGCACCCCAACATCGTGCCTTATCAGGCGTTCGCCGGCAGCGACGGTCGCTACTTCGCCCTGGCGGTGGGCAATGATAGCCAGTTTGAACGCCTGTGCGCGGTGATCGGTCAGCCCGACCTCAGCGCCGACGCGCGCTTTCGCACCAATCCCGCGCGCGTGGAGCATCGCCACGCGCTCATCCTGCTGCTGGAGACAGCTTTTGCTGCTCGCCCGGCAGCAGAGTGGATCGCGCTGTGCAAAGCCGCCGACGTGCCCGTCGCTCCTATCAACGATGTGCTCTCCGCCTTCAACGAGCCTCAGGCGCAAGCCCGGCAGATGCGCCAGGAGGTGGACGGCTACACGCTGATCGGTCCGGTCGCCCGCTTCAGCGAGACGCCCGCCACGATCCGCCGCGCGCCGCCGCGTCTGGGCGAGCACACCGATGCTGTTCTGCGAGAATTGGGCTACGACGACGCGCACATCGCTGCGCTGCGCGAGAAAGGCGTGATATGAACCTGCTCCCGCGATCCACCTTCCACCCGCTCGGTGAGGCGTTCTACGAGTTTGCTGCGCAGCTCACGCCAGAGCTGCGCGCGCACGATCAATCGCGCACGTTCCCGCACGAGATCGTGCACCGCATCGCCCAGCGAGGCTGGCTGGGCGTGTGCCTGCCGCGCCGCTACAACGGCATGGGCAAGGACTACCTCGCGCTGGCTGCGCTGGCAGAAGCGTTGGAGTTCGCCGATTCCTCGTTGCGCGAGACGCTGGCAGTGCACACTGGCTTGTGCGCCCTGCCCATCTTGCAATGGGGCGACGAGGCGCAACGCGCGCACTGGTTGCCCGCGTTGGCGAGCGGCGGGCAGCTCTGCGGCTTTGCGTTGAACGAACCTAACGCCGGCAGCGATGTCGCCGCCCTGCGCAGCACGGCGCGACGCGATGGCGATGCATACGTGCTCGACGGCGAAAAGACCTGGATCACCCTCGCTACCGTCGCCGATTGCTTTCTGGTTTTCGCCAAAACGCAGCCCGATCGCGGCGCGGGCGGCATCTCGGCGTTCATCGTGCCTGCCGACGCGCCCGGCTTGGCGCGCGGCAGGATCGCCGACAAGCTGGGCGACCACGCCAGCGACACCGGCTGGTTGCGCTTGCGCGCCGTGCGCGTGCCGCTGGACCATCGGCTGGGCGAGGAAGGCGAGGGCTTCAAGATCGCCATGAGCGCGCTCGACCTCGGGCGCTATGTCGTCGCGGCAGGCGCGGTGGGGCTGATGAAAGCCTGCCTGCGCGACAGCGTCGCGTATGCGAAGTCGCGCGTCGCGTTCGGCAAGCCTATCGCAGAGCAACAGCTCGTGCAACACATGATCGCGCACATGCAGTTGCGCATTGACGCAGGCGAGTTGCTCACGCAGAAAGTGGGCTTGCTGCTGAACGCGGGTCAGCGCGCCACGCGCGAAGCCTCCGCCGCTAAGTGGTTCTGCACGGAGGCGGCGCTGGCTTGCGCCAACGACGCGCTGCAAATTCACGGCGCGGCTGGGTATAGCGACACACCGCACAACGTGGCGCGCTATCTGCGCAACGCGCGCAGCACAACGATCTATCAAGGCACCAGCCAGATTCACACCCTGCTGCAAGCCGCCTACGCGCTGGGCGCGCGGGAGGATAAGCCGCTGCGCTGCCCGCTGCCCAAGCCAGAAGAAGCAGTCTGATTGGATGCGAGAATACGGCGATGCTCACCTTTCACCTGGAGACCGAAACCTACGCGCTGTGTCGCCTGGACAACAACGCCGTGGCACAAGTGTCGCAGTGGCTGGCGCTGCTGCGTCAGAAGGACGCGGTAGTCGCCGTGTGCCCATCCAGCGCTGCGCCAGCGGACATGCCGATCTCCACCGATTGGCGCGCGCTTCGCATCGAGATGCCCGCGGATGCGTTCGTCACTCACGCGCTGTGCGAAGCGCTGCGACCACTGGCAGACGCCAGAGTGCAGGCGCATTTGTTCAGCGCGCCAGGTGCGCACATCATCCTTATCCCCGAAGCACAGCGCGAGCACGCGATCATCGCTCTCACGCGCTGGGGACACACCGTGCGCACCGCGCGGGAGCACGTGGAGGTGAAATGTAGCTGGCGCACGCCCGACGGCGGGCGCGTGGTGGCTGCGTTTCTCGGCGAGGTGATCACTTACGACCCCAGCCAGGATCGCTGGCTCATGCGGCTGGTGGACGTGCGCTTCCCCCAACCGCTGGATGAGCAGACGCAGCAGCTCATTGACGCCCAGATTGGCGCGTGGGTGTGGGTGCCGAGCGAAGCCCGACAAGGCTTCACCCTGCCGCTGAAATACGAGACGCTCACCGGGCAGGTGCGCTGGTTCTACCGACAAGACCCCCGGACCAGTGCGTCCTAAGCGTGGCAGGTTGAAGCAGAGGAGCTGCGCTCCTGCCGCTGAAGCGCGGCTGCGCGCGTTGAAGCCACGCTTCAGCACTCCACACGGCACACCACTAGAGAACGCACATAAACTTCACGGAAAGCCATGAACACCCTTCAGGCACTCCCTGCCCCGCGACAGGTCGCAGAGTGGCATCCGGCGCGCGTGGTGCTGCTGTGCGAGCCAAGCATCGAGACGTTGTTTGCGCTGCTGCAAGCCGACGCCGCGAACTTCCTGCGCCCCTTCTCACTCGCCGCAGGGCGCGCCGAGCATCGGCACTTTCGCCACATGCTGGAATCGCTGGGGGTGCGCGTGATTGACGCGCGCGAGGCGCTCTCAGCCGCACCACCCCAGCGGCTGCGCGCGTGGGCACGCCAGGCGATCACCCTGCGCTTCGACGACGCGCTCGACCCGCCAGCGCGCGCGCACAGCGAAGCACAACTGGCGCGCGCGCTGGAAGCGCTCGACACAGACGCTCTGGTGGACCTGCTGTTTTTGCGCCCACAGATGCACGTCAGCGCCAACCCTGCCGCGCTCGACCCCACCACGCGCCTATCGGTGCGCCATGGCGTGTGCCCTGCCGATAGCGCCTACTACGTGCGCGACCCGATCATCACCACCGCGCGGCGCGCGGCTGCGTGATCACCAACCTGCAGCACGCGGGTCGACAGGTGGAAAACGTCATCGCTGAACACGTGTTAGAGGCGCTGGGCGTCTCGCCTATCTACCGCGTTCAGTCGCCAGGTTGTCTGGAAGGCGGAGATTTCATCCCCTGCGGCGATTTTGTGTTGCAAGGTCAAGGCTTGCTCACCAACGCCGAGGGCATTCGGCAATGTCTGGAGCACCGCGTGTACGGCTTCGTGGAAGTGGCGGTCGTCGAGGACCCGCGTTGCCAGATGGACGAGATGCACCTCGACACCTACTTCGCCATGCTCGACCACGACCTGGCGGTCTGTTGTGAGACACGGCTTGGGGGCGCGGAGGAGCCTGTGGTTCACGTGTACTTGCCCGAAGGGACGCCATCAGACTTTCGCTACGTGCTGACGCGCTCCACGTTGTTCTCGCGCTACCTGCAAGAGAAAGGGGTGCACGTCATTCCGTTCAGCAAGCATGAGCAGGAGCGCTTTGCTGCCAACGGCTTGCTCGTCGGTCCGCGCGATTTGATCCTGCCAGACTGCGTCGGCGCAGGCTTCGTGGCGCGGCTGCAAGCCGCTAGCGTAACCACACGACTCATCCCGTTCGACGCGCTGATCGGCGGCTATGGCGGTTTGCATTGCGCATCCCAGGTGCTGACGCGCGGCTGAGAACAGTCCACACCACACATGGTTGGCGTCCACTCGTGCCCTGAGCCTGTCAAAGGGCACGGCGTTGCTCAGCTTGCACTTTTTTCACAAAATCCTATAATCCTCCAAGTCTGATCCTTTTGCAGGGATCGAGAAAGGAGTTCATCATGCTCATCTCAAGGCTTCAACCCACTACGTGCCTCACTAGCGCACTGACGCGATGGGTGCGACCTTTCGCTTTGGTCTGCGCAGCGACAGCCGCGATCGGGCTGGCACAGGCGCACGCGCAAACGACCATTACCGTGAACACAGAACAGGATGAGCTATCGCCCTCATCCTGTTCGCTGCGCGCAGCGTTTGCCTCGGTGAACGCAGGCGCTGCGCAGTATGGATGCACGTTTGGAGGCGCAGGCGTCACCTACCAAATCAATTTTGATGCTGTCGTCAACACCATCACACTCACGATCCCGCCTGGCGCAACCAACAACGATAACGCTGATGGCGACCTGGACCTGATCATGCCCACGAAGGTCGTCATCAGCGGACCTATCACCATTCGCGGTCCGATCACGTGGACAGACCGCTTGATTGACGTGCTCACGGGCACGCTGGAGCTGGAAGAGGTCACGCTGGAGGGCGGCAACGTGCTGAGCACGACGGCGGATGATTTGAGTGGATTCAATAGCTTCACCACGACGCTGATCGGCGCTTGCGAAGCGGCTGGCGGCGGCGCGGTGCGCGCGCTGGCAAAGCAGCAAGCTGGCGAGGCGCGCCTGGTGTTGAACAGCTCGACCATCCGAGATAGCCGCGCGGACGGAGACGGTGGTGGCATCTGCAGCATTGGCGGCATGGTGCTGAATGCGTCCGAGGTTATCAGCAACACTGCACAGGGCAACGGCGGCGGCATCTTTTTGCTGGCGCGGGATGCCAACATCACCAACACGTCGCTGATCTCTGGCAACCTCGCGCTTGGTGATGGTGGTGGAGCGTATTTCAGCTCAACCGTCGCCTACACGAGCAGCTTTGGCATCAACGACTCGCGTTTCGTTGCAAACAAGGCTGATGGAGGCAGCGGCGGCGGCATTTTCGTCGCTCGGGGCGATGGCGCGGGAGGCAGCATCGTCGGCGGTGACATCACTGACAATCGCGCCAACCAGCACGGAGGCGGCATTTACAACGAAAGTGGGATGGGCGTGAGTGCCTCCGAGATCCGCGAAAATCAGGCTTTGAATGGCGATGGCGGCGGCATTTACAGCGCCGGCAACATGGGAATAAACGACACCACCATTGCTGAAAATCAGGCGGCAAACGGAGGCGGCGGCATCTACAACCGTGCTACGGTCACCGGCACGGCTGGCATGTATGTGGGCGCATCAAACATCCTGACCAACACTGCTGGGCTGGGTGGAGGCGCCTACAACGACGTGCGCGGCTCGACCGCAATCAGTGGCAACATCACGTTCGATAACGTCCGAATTGCTGCTAATCAAGCCATCACCGACGGCGGCGGCGCGTACAACAACGGCAACTGGATAGGGCTGCAGAACGGCTCACGAGTGGAGAACAACCAAGCTGGACGCCACGGCGGCGGACTCTATCAAGATGGCAACTGGGCGACGGTCAACAGCGCTGTGCTGGCGTCTAACACAGCAGGCGCTGATGGCGGCGGCGTGTATGTAGCTGTGGGCAGCCAGATGGAACTGGACAGTGCTTCTGTGCTGACCAACACCGCTCAACGCGGCGGCGGACTGCACGTGGCTGGCAACGGCGTCAACCTCAGCAAAGTCAACTTCCAGTCCAATCTTGCCACTGCCGACGGCGGCGGCGTATACCATGCCGGCTTCTGGTCCAACGTTCAATTCATCACGCTCACAGCCAACCAGGCTCAGAGCGGTCATGGCGGCGGGCTGTATCTGGCGTTGCAAAGCGGCAGCACAATGACCAACGTCGTCGCCGTTAGCAACACGGCAGCCGTGAACGGCGGCGGCGCTTACGTTGGAATGCCTGGCATCACCTTTGTGGGCTCACAATTCGTCAGCAACACTGCTCAGAACGGCGGCGGCATCTACGTCGTCATAGGCACGCTGACGCTTGACAATGCCGACGTAGAGAACAACTCAGCCACACAACACGGCGGCGGTGTTTACAACGCGGGCAGCTACCTGCTCATCACTGCCACCACACAGGTGCGGAGCAATACTGCCCAACAAGATGGCGGCGGCGTCTATCAGGCAGGTGTGTGGAGCGACATCCAGGACAATTCGGTGATCGCCAGCAACCAGGCGCAGCGGGGCGGCGGCATTTTCGTGGCTACGGGAATGCGGCTGAACACCATCTCCGTGCTCAGCAACACCGCCCAAAACGGCGGCGGCGTGTATCACGGCGGCAGCTCCACCCTGGAAGTCATCAACGCCAGCCTGTTGCGCAACAACGTGGCAAGCGTGGGCGGCGGTGGCTTGTTCATCTCAGGCACCTACGCCTTGCTCAACAGCTCGGACGTGATCTCCAATCAAGCTGCCGAAGGCGGCGGCATCTACGTCGTCACCAGCCTGGACTTCTCCCGCGCGCAGGTGCTGTCTAACACAGCCACCTCCGGCGAGGGTGGAGGCGCTTTCGTGAACAGCGGCAGCTTCAGAGGCGATCACAGCAGCTTCATCGCAAACAACGGCGACGGCTTGCGCGCCATCGCTGGCTACGCTCAAATCTCCAACACCACCTGGAGCGGCAACGCTGGACATGGTGTGTTCGTCACCGGCACTGCCTATGTGAGCCTGACGCACACCACCATTGCCAGCAACACTCTCATCGGCATCTCCGCTAATGGAAACGGTGCTGGCGTGTTCGCCTCCATCCTGGCTTACAACGCAGGCGGGGACTGCGCAGGCAGCAACTTCTACAACGAGGGCTATAACCTCACCAGCGACGGGACGTGCGGCTTGACGGCGGCGAATCCGCTGCTCGGTCCGTTGACTGGCGCGCCTGCTTATCATCCGCTGCCGTCCAACAGCCCAGCGCTCAATCAAGTGCCTGCTGCCGCATGCTGGGTGGGTGACGACCAACGTTTCCTCGCACGACCTCAGGGGAGTGGATGCGACAGCGGCGCGTTTGAGCTTGAGGCAGCCGACCTGAGCCTGAGCAAGTCGGCAGAGCCAATGGTGGTAATGCCTGGCGACACCATCACCTACACCATCGCGGTGACCAACAACACTGCTGGCGTCACTGCCACCAACGTGGTGATCACCGACTTGCTCAGCGGCGCCACCTTCGGCGGCGTGGTGTCCAGCGGCGGCGCGGCGGTCTCGTCAGCGGCGAACGCCGTCACCTTCACGCTCAGCCAACTCGGCGGCGGCAGCAGCGTCACCATCATCTACACCGCCATCGCGGGCAACATCTCCCCCATCACCAACTCGGCGACGGTCTCCGCGGTCGGCACGGATGACCCGAATGGGGGCAACGACGGCGGCGGCGCTCTAGTCATGCTGCAGGCTGACCTGAGTCTGAGCAAGTCGGCGCAGCCGACGGTGGTGGCGCCTGGCGAGACGATCACCTACACCATCGTGGTCACCAACAACACTGCTGGCGTCACCGCCACGAACGTGGTGATCACCGACCTGCTCAGCGGCGCGAGCTTTGGCGGCGTGGTGTCCAGCGGCGGCGCGGCGGTGTCGTCAGCGGCGAACGCCGTCACCTTCACGCTCAGCCAACTCGGCGGCGGCAGCAGCGTCACCATCATCTACACCGCCACCGCAGGCAGCAGTTCCCCCATCACCAACAACGCGCTGATCGCCTCGCCTGGCATCTCCGAGACCGCACCTGGAGATGAAGCGGGACAAGCTACGGTCTTGCTGTTCGCTAGCCTGAGTCTGAGCAAGTCGGCGCAGCCGACGGCGGTGATGCCTGGCGACACCATCACCTACACCATCGTGGTGACCAACAACACTGCTGGCGTCACTGCCACGAACGTGGTGATCACCGACCTGCTCAGCGGCGCGAGCTTTGGCGGCGTGGTGTCCAGCGGCGGCGCGGCGGTCTCGTCGGCGGCGAACGCCGTCACCTTCACGCTCAGCCAACTCGGCGGCGGCAGCAGCGTCACCATCATCTACACCGCCACCGCGGGCAACAGCTCCCCCATCATCAACTCGGCGACGGTGTCTGCGACCAACGCTGCAAACAGCGCTTCCAGCCAGACAGTCGTTCTGCTGCAGGCTGACCTGAGTCTGAGCAAGTCGGCGCAGCCGACGGTGGTGGCGCCTGGCGAGACGATCACCTACACCATCGCGGTGACCAACAACACTGCTGGCGTCACTGCCACCAACGTGGTGATCACCGACCTGCTCAGCGGCGCGAGCTTTGGCGGCGTGGTATCCAGCGGCGGCGCGGCGGTGTCGTCGGCGGCGAACGCCGTCACCTTCACACTCAGCCAGCTTGGTGGCGGCAACAGCGTCACCATCATCTACACCGCCACCGCGGGCAGCGACCCAGTCATCACAAACCTCGCGCGCATCTCCTCGCCCGACGTGAGCGACACCGACAATGGCAACAACAGCGGCGGTGTCTCCGTCTCGGGCACAGTCAGCTTCAGCATCACCAAGTCGCAGGTTTACGTGGCTGGGCCGGGCAACACAGCGCTGCCCAACACGCCTATCACCTACACCATCGCCGTTACCAACAACGGACCATCGAATGCGAGCGTGGTGACCGTGACAGACACCCTGCCTGGCGGCATGACGCCGAGCAACATTACTGCGCCAAGCGGCTGGTCCTGCAGCAGCGTCGGCAGCACCGTCACATGCACTGCACCGATGCTCACCGCTGGTGCCTCTGCGAACATCCAGATTGTGGCGACGGTTCCGATGACTGGCGGCTTGGTGCTCACCAACACAGCTAGCGTCGCCTCTGCATCACCGTCAGTTGCGCCGACGTCATCCGATCCTGTGAGCGTGCAGGTGACGTATCGCTTGTATCTGCCGATTGTGCGGAGAAGCTCATAGCGCCTTCACGCTCGCCAGCGAGGCGTGGAGCGCACCACATAACGAAGGCGGGCTTGTCCTTGACAAGCCCGCCTTTTCTGTCCAGCGGATAGGCGATGCGCGGTGGAATTTTCGCTCACAACGACTCCAGCAGCCGACGGAAGCGGCGCGCCAGCTCCTGGAGCACTACAATTGCCATGTCCTGGTCCTCGCGCAGCGCCGCGAGGAAGTCCCAGCGCGTGAGCACCAGGCAGCGGGTCGGCTCCACGGCAATGACAGAGGCGGTGCGCAAGCCGTCGTCAAGCAGCGCCAACTCGCCGAAGAAGTCGGTCGGCACAAACTCGTTCACCACCGTCTGTGTGCCGTCGGCGCGCGTGCGCACGGCTTGTGCTCTTCCTGCGACAATGATGAAAAACCCCTCGCCGCCAGTGTCCTGTTTCACGATTGCCTCGCCAGGGCGAAACTCGCGCTCAACCACGCGGCGGGCGATCAGCCCAAGCTGACGCTGGTTCAAACTCTGGAAGAGCGGCACTTTTTGCAAAAAGCGAAGCACGTCTACAGATTCGCTCATGAGTCACTCCTTTTACAGGTTGTTGCCTGCATCAATCACACAAGCTTCAAACGGCGCGAGCGAGACAGCCGCGTCCAATTGCTCGCCCTCTCGTCCGTGTGAAGAGAAGATCACCTCGCCGCGCGCATCAGGATGCACCACCCTCTGCACCTGATCGGACATGTTGAGCAGCACCACGCAAGCGCTGCCTTCAAGTTGACGCGCAAACGCGAACACGTCTTGAGAATCCACATCGAGCGGCGCGTAGTCGCCCGCCAGCAGCGCTGGCGTGCGCTTGCGCAGGGCGATCAAGCGGCGATAGAAGTTCAGCATCGAATTGGGGTCGTCCTCCTGATCGGCGACGTTGACGCCCTGGGCATAGTTGGGGTTCACTGGCAGCCAGGTGCGCACGCCACTGGGGCTGAAGCCTGCGTTGGGCGCGTTTGCCCACTGCATCGGTGTGCGGCAGCGATCACGGCTGATGCGCGCCGCCATGGTGATGGCTTCGTCGTGAGAGACGCCTTGCTGGCGCGCGAGGTGATACATGTTGATCGCCTGGTTATCGCGCAGTTGATCGAGCTGCGTGATCATCAGGTCGGTCATGCCGATCTCCTCACCGTTGTAAAGCACTGGCGTGCCGCGCAACGTGAGCAGCAGCGCCGCGTTCACGCGCGCGATGGCGTCGTCGTGCACGCCGTCTCCGAAGGCGGTCTTCGTACGGGTGGTGTCGTGGTTGTTCAAGGTGTTGCAGGGCCAGGCGCCAGGCGGCAGCGCGCTCAGCCGCTGCGCTTGGTTTGCCCGCACCCATGCAGGTGTCAGGCGATTGGTGCGCATGAGCGGAAAGTTGAAGACGAGGTGCAATTCGTCGTTGCCGTTGCCGTAGTAGGCGATGTCGTCGTCCTCGCCGATCAGCACGCGGTCGCCTGGGTATTCATCGAGCAGCGCGCGCAGCTCCTTCATCAGGTCATGCACCTCTGGCAAGCTGAACTGATAACGAAACATCTCCATCAAGCCGCGCGTGAGCGCAGCCTGCTCTTCCGCGGTGCGGCTTTCACGACCGAAGCGGAGGATCTCTGTCATCGGCAACGTGGACTGGTGAGGGGTGAGGTGGGGATCTTCGAAGATGGTGCCGATGGCGTCGAGCCGAAAGCCATCCACGCCCATATCCAACCAGAACCGCACGGCTTGCCACATAGCTGCCTTCACTGCTGGGTTGCGCCAGTTCAAATCAGGCTGCTCTTTGAAGAAACAGTGATAGTAGTACTGACCAGTGCGCGGGTCGTATTCCCACGCCGAGCCGCCGAAGATGGAGTTCCAGTTGTTGGGGGGACCTCCATCAGGCGCTGGGTCTCGCCAGACGTACCAAGCACGGCGAGGGTTGTCGCGGCTAGCGCGCGACTCGACGAACCAAGGATGCTGATCAGAGGTGTGATTCAGCACCAGGTCGAGCAAGACGCGGATGCCGCGCTGGTGGGCTTCATCGAGAAAGCGGCGGAAGTCCTCCAGCGTGCCGTATTCAGGCGCTACGCCGGTGTAATCTGAGACGTCGTAGCCGCAGTCCACGTTGGGAGATGGGAAGTGCGGCGAGAGCCACACTGCGTCCACGCCGAGGCGCTGCAGGTAGTCCAGGCGCGCGATCATGCCTAGAAAGTCGCCGATGCCATCGCCGTTGCCATCAGCGAAACTGCGCGGGTAAATCTGATACACAACCGCTTTTTGCCACCATTTCAAGCTCAGGTGTGTCATGATGCAAACCTCATTGAATTAACTGATAGAAGGCGAGGATAGCTACCTCGACGGCAATCGTAATGCCAAAAATTTGCCAGGAGCGTGGCTTGCCCAGGTGCTGGCGGTGGTATTCACCTGTGAACGTGACAAAAGCGATGAACGCCATCACGAAGAGCGGCAACAGGCAATAGCCCACCACGTCTGCCAGTTCATAGTCGCCACCTCCCCATAGTCGTGCCAGACGGGCGTAGAGCAGATAGTATGTTTGCCGCAAGACGTAAACACACCACAACGCGAGGAAAGTGGTGGCAAGCCACAACAGCAGGGTGACAGCCGAGACCACCGCACGCCGCAGGCTGAGCTGTTCCGTTTCCTCGTGCACCCCTCTGAGCCTCCTCGATGGTGGGCGGGCTGGTGAAGGCGCCCGCCCACCCGCTTCAAATGCCTTGCAGCTTCAACTCTTCAGCGCGGTGACATGCCACCCAGTGATCGGGCTTCAGCTCGCGGAACTCGGGCGTTTTTTGCTTGCACAGGTCCACCGCGTAGCGGCAGCGCGGATGGAAGTAGCACCCTGACGGGGGGTTGGAAGGATCAGCTACGTCGCCCTGCATAATGATGCGCTCCGACTTGTAGAGCGGGTCAGGCTTGGGCACTGCCGAGAGCAACGCTTCGGTGTAGGGGTGCAGTGGGTTGGCATATAGCTCCTCGGCGCTCGCCATCTCTGCCACCTTGCCCACGTACATCACCGCGATGCGATTTGAGATGTGCTGCACCACGCTCAAATCGTGTGCCACGAAGAGATAAGAGAGGTTGAAGTCTTGTTGCAGGTCCTGCAACAGGTTCAACGTCTGTGCCTGGATTGAGACATCTAGTGCGGAGACTGGCTCGTCGCACAGCACCAGGCGCGGGTTTAGGGCGAGCGCGCGCGCGATGCCGATGCGTTGGCGCTGACCACCAGAGAACTCGTGCGGGTAGCGGCGCAGATGGTCAGGGCGCAGACCGACGCGCTCGAGGAGCTTGATGATGATCTCTTCGCTGGTGCCTTTCTCGTATTTGCCGTGGATCACCATCGGCTCGGCGATGATGTCGGCGACGGTCATGCGTGGGTTGAGCGAGTTGATCGGGTCCTGGAAGATCATCGCGATCTCCTGGCGCACCTTCGTCATCTCCTCTTTGGTCAGCTCAAGGAGGTTGACCATGCGCGGCGTGCCGTCAGGCGACAGCACTTTGCTCTTGAAGAGCACCTGTCCAGCGGTCGGCTCGTACAGGCGAATGATGCTGCGGCTGGCAGTGGTCTTGCCACAACCACTCTCACCCACCAGCCCCAACGTCTCACCTTCGCGCACGTACAGGCTCACGTCGTCCACCGCTTTGACGTAACCCACAACCTTGCGCAATAGCCCTTTCTGGATGGGGAAGTATTTTTTCAAGCCTTTGACATCCAGCAGGATGTTGTCGGTTGCACCGTTTTGTGTTGTCTGTGACATAGGTTTTCACTCCTCGTAGAGCAAACAGCGCACCCAGTGATCTTCGCCTACCTTCACCCAGTTGGGGACGATCTGGTCACATTTGCCAGGCATGAACGCGGGGCAACGCGGATGAAAGACGCAGCCAGTCGGCAGATGCAAGGGGTCAGGCACCATGCCCTCGATAGAGGCTAAGCGCTTGCCTGTCTTCGGACCGAGCTTGGGCACAGATTGCAGCAGCGCCTGCGTGTAGGGATGCTTGGGGTTACAGAAGAGGTCCACCACTTTCGCGCGTTCCACCTGCTTGCCCATGTACATCACCACGATCTCGTCCGCCATGCTGGCGATCACGCCGAGGTTGTGCGTGATGAACATGATCGCCATGTTGGCGGTCTGCTGTAGCTCGCGCATGATGTCCAGGATTTGCGCCTCGATGGAGACGTCGAGCGCGGTGGTCGGCTCGTCGGCGATCAACATGTCAGGCTCGGTGGAGAGGGCGATGGCGATCATCACGCGCTGGCGCTGTCCGCCCGAAAGTTGATGTGGATAGCTGTCCACGCGCTGCTCCGGCTTGGGGATGCCGACGCGCCGCAGCATCTGCACGGCGATCTCGCGCGCCTCCTCGCGGGTCACGTTGCGATACTTCATGATCTGCTCGGTCATCTGATCGCCGAGCGTCTTCAGCGGCAGCAGGCGGTGCAGCGTGACGGCTTCGTTGATGTGCGTGCCCGCAGTGTAAACAGGCGTGAGCGAGCTCATCGGCTCTTGGAAGATCATCGCGATCTCCCCGCCGCGAATCTGGCGGATCACCTCGCCGTCGGGGTCCAGCTTGGTGATCTCCACCACCTCCACTTCGTTCGATCCAGCCAGCTTCTTTTGGCGTGGGATGCGGTAGTAGAGGATTTGTCCGCCTGTGATCTTGCCTGGCTTGGGGATCATGCGCAGGATCGCGCGCGCGGTGACCGACTTGCCACAGCCGCTCTCACCGATGATGCCCACCGTTTGACCGCGCTTGATGTCGAAGGTGAGGCCGTCCACCGCTTTGACCACGCCACCGCGGATGTTGAACTCCACCTTCAGATCGCGCACTTCGATCAGCGTCTGGCGCGGGTCGCGGGCTGCGGCAGAAGAAGCAAGCGTTTCTGGAAATGCAGTCATGGGTGTGCTCCTCTTTAACGACCGCTGTAGGGATCGAGCGCATCGCGCAAACCATCGCCCAGCATGTTGTATGTCAGGATGGTCACCAAGATCGGCGGCACCACCCAAAGCAGCCAGGGCGTAAACCGAATCGCGCGCACAGTGGCGGCATCTTGCAACAGCGTGCCCCAACTGGTGAGCGGCGGGCGCAACCCCAAGCCCAGCCAGCTTAGCGCGGTCTCGGCGAGGATCATGCCTGGGATGGACAGCGTGGCGATCACGATCACGTGGCTCATCGTGCCAGGCAGCAGGTGGCGAAACATGATGCGGCGGTCGCTGGCGCCGAAAGACTTCGCCGCCAGCGCGTATTCGCGCTCGCGCAGCGAGAGCACCAGCCCACGCACCTGGCGCGCCAAACCACCCCATCCCAAAAATGCCAGGATGATGGTGAGCATGAAGTACACCGCGATTGGCGACCAAAAAGTGGGAATCGCAGCCGATAGCGCCATAAACAACGGGATGTTGGGGAAAGCCGCGAGGAACTCCGTGAATCGCTGCACGAACATGTCCACTGGACCGCCGTAGTAGCCAGAGATCACGCCTAGTGTGACACCCAGCGCCAGCGTGAGGAACTGACCCAGCAAACCAATCATGAGCGAGAGGCGACCGCCGTAAAGGATGCGTGTGAAGTAGTCCCGTCCTAAAGCGTCCGCGCCGAGCAGGAAGATGCGCGCGTCCTTATCGTCGGTCTGAAGCCCAAACAGATGCACGTTCATCGGGATCAGACCCAGCAGCATGTATTCGTCGCCTTGCACGAAGAGCGCGATGGGATACTTCTTATCCGTATCCGTCGCCCATGTGCGCAGGCGTCTGACTTGATCGATTTGTCGTTCCAGTCCGTACACGAACGGTGCCTGGAACTGACCGTTCTCGTCCACAAGACGAATGGGTGTTGGCGGCGCCTCGACGTAACGGCTGCGGTTCTCCAGCGCGTACGGCGCCAGAAACTCTGGTATGACCACGAAAGAGAAATACAAGACGATGATCAAAATGCCGCCAAGCACGCCCAAGCGATTCTTTTTGAAGCGATACCAGACCAGGTCCCAGTAGCTTTGACCCAATTCCTTCTTCTTTGTCACTGGGACAGCAGAGGGAGCAGTTGCAACAGCCATAGCTGGAATCCTCCTTCAGGGGTTCTCATTCCAGGCGAATGCGCGGGTCAACCCACGCCAGCAGCAAATCTGCCACCAAATTGCCGACCAGCAGCATGATGGTGAGGAACACGATGCATGTGCCGGCGAGATACATGTCCAGCTTGCGCAGTGAGTCCACAAACACCGGCCCAATGGTGGGCAGGTTCAGCACAATCGCCACCAGCGACGAGCCAACGATGATGGAGGGGAACACTTCTGCGCCGAGGATGGTGATCAGCGGGTTGATCGCAATGCGCACAGCGTGCTTCCAGATCACCGTTCGGTTCTTCAAGCCGCGCGCGCGCGCCGCCTCCACAAACGGTTGACCCAGCGTGTCCAGCAAGTTGCCGCGCATGATCCGCACCAAGCCGCCAATGCCCGTGACGGCGCTGATCAGCGCGGGGATCCACAAATGGCTGAGCAAGTCGAGCACCTTCCCAACGCTCCACGGCGCGTCACGATATTCTGGGGAGAACAGACCAGTGACCTCCTGGTTGAAGACGATGATGGCGAGATACAGGATGATCAACGCCAGCAAAAAGCCCGGCATCCCCAGCCCAATGAAGCTGATCACCGAGATGATCTGGTCGCCGATGGAATACTGCCGCACGGCGGAGTACACGCCCAGCGGAATGGCGAGCAACCACGTGATGAGCGTGGTGGCGACCGCCAGGATGACGGTATAGCCCAGCCGTGCGCCCAGAATGTCGCTGACGGGACGCTCAAACTCGAAGGATTCGCCAAAATCGCCGCGCAGGAAGTTCACCGCCCAGTTGAGGTAACGCTCCAGGAACGGTTTATCCAACCCATAGCGCTGGCGGAGCATCTCCACTTGCAGTTCTGCGCTGCGGTCACCGCGTGCGCGAAGCTGCTCCACCTTCTGCGTGAGATAGTCGCCTGGCGGCAGCTCGATGATCACGAAGCTGACAAATGACACCAGCACTACCATGATCAGCGCGTAGCCCAGGCGACGGATGATGTAGTTCACCATCTTGTCGTCCTCTCCTCAGTTTCGGAATCTCGGTCGTAGTAGAGGATTAAATCGCTTTTCGGCAAATCTGACAAATCGGCTGCGTCGCTGCACATCGCGCAGCCACAGAAATGAAAGGGGACCGACAACTATTGAAGCTTGTGGCGGATGGCTGAGAAGCCACCCGCCACAAGCAACCTCGCCGACTAGCCCACCTGTCGCGGGGATGCTCCCGCGCAGGCGTGCTAATGTCAGCCTCACTTGTCCATCCACCAGGTCGCGGCGATCTGGTTGCCTGGGGTTGCAGGCGCCCACGGACCGACCACGCCGTAGTCAAGGATGTTGCGCATGTAGTTCTTGACGATGATGGGCATCGGCTGATCGCCCGCCACGCCGATCACGAACGGACCCTCCTCGACGATGACGTCAATTGCCTCCCAGACCACCTTGTGGCGGTCTTCGATGCTCTTCGTCTGCAAGCCCTTCTCGTACAGCGCTTGCAGTTTCGCCGCTGGGCTGTCTGGCTCTGGCTTCACGCCGCAGGAGTACGGCTGGCCTTCCACCAGCTTGCACGCGTCCTTGCCGCTGGCATACCAGCGACCCTCCAGCGGGAACATGTAGCGGTTGACGATCGGGAAGATCCAGTCTGGATACGTCCAGATGTCAATCTCGGCGATGTGCGCGCCGCGCAGCATGTATTGACCCTCGTTGTTGCGGGTGTCTGCCTCAGGTTGACCTTGCAGGTTGTTCACGCGCACCTTGATGCCCAGGTTCTGCTCCCACTGCGCTTTCGCTTCAGCCGCAGCATCCACCTGCACCTTTAGGCTGCCGCCCCAGTCGGTGATGTCTATCACCAATTCGAAGGGCTTGCCGCTGGGCAAGGTGCGGAAGCCATCCGCGCCCTTCTTCATGCCGATCTCGTCGAGCAGGGCGTTCGCCATTTCTGGGTCAAATTCCGCGTAGGCTGAAGCCCAGCGCTTGTACACCTCTTGCCCTTCGGGGCTGGCGAAGTGCCAGGACTGCGGGCTGATCGTCGCGCCTTTCGGCTCGCCGATGCCGCCCCAGACCACGTCAATCATGCGCTCGCGGTCCAGACCGTAGGAGAGCGCCTGGCGGAAGCGCTTATCGCGCAGCAGCGCGCGAATCTCCGCCGCCATCTCGGGCGTGTCCTCCTCGTAGTTCTTGCCGCCCTCGACGTAATACTGGTTGACCATGTAGCCTGGCCAGGCGCCAGCGCCGTTCATGTAGTTCTCCAGGAAGCGATAGCCGCCCTTCTCCGCGTTCTCACGCAGCAGCGGAATCTCGTTCGGACCGCCGCAGATGCGGAACGCCGTGTCGTAGCGACCTTGCGCGCAGTTCAGAATGCGCACCTGCTCATCCTGGACAATCTCCACCTCGATGGCGTCAATGTAGGGCAGTTGGTTGCCTGCCTCGTCCACGCGCCAGTAGTACGGGTTGCGGGTGAACTTGTAGTTCTGCCCGTCGGCAGATAGCTCAGTGAGACACCACGCGAACAGGCATGGGTAGCCAGGCGTCAACCACCACTGATCCGCCTTTTGTAGATCGTCGTAGGTAGCGCTGGGGGTGTACTTGGGGTGGAACTGCTTCAGGTAGTGCGCTGGCTTCATCATGGGGTTGGCAAACTCCCAGAAGCCCTGCGCCATGTAGAACGGGTTCACCCACATGGGCTGGTCTGACTTCCACACCACGGTGTACTCGTCCGGGAACTCCATGTCAATCAAGGAGCCGTCGGATTTGCGCAGCCACGCCGGGCGGGAGATGCTGCCCTTGTAGTTCTCGTCCTTGACCATGTCCTCCCACCAGAACTTCCAATCGGCGGAGGTGTATGGCTGACCGTCAGACCACTTCAGCCCCTTGCGCAGCTTGAGCGTGAAGGTCTTGCCATCTTCTGACCACTCATAGCTCTCAGCCAAGCCAGGCTCGTAACCAGTCAGATCCGCCTTCCACTTGATCGGCGGCTCAGAAATGTATAGCAACACGTTGCCCACGCCAGGCCACCAGCTCGCTGTGCGAATGGTGCCACCGTACTTGCCGATGGCTTCGCGCACAGGCGTCACAACGGGCACTTCGGGCAATCGTTCTTTCACGGGGGGTAGCTTGCCCTCTTTCACTAGCGCAGCCAGCTCAGGGGCTTCGTTGTACTGCGCTTCTGGAACGGGCGTCGGGACGGGGGTGGCGGTTGCTTCCACCGGCTGAACGGCGGGGGCGGTTGGTGCCGGCGGCTGGGTGGGTTGAGGCGCTGGCGTCGGCTGCTCGCCACCACAGGCAGCCAACACAAACGCCGCACCAACGAACAGTGAAACGAGTTTGGTTCTATTCATGGCTTCCATTCCGATTCTCGAGTGTCTGGATGTCGAGTTGGGAACTCCTCTGTCGTAGGATTCAGGGTAAATCGAATGCTCCAAACACGGAGCAAGTTGGGCAAGAACCACACAGGTTCTGCCTGGACGCTATGCATACATCACACTGCCCATCTTCGATAGGCATCACCTCCTGCTTGGCGATCAGTTTACGAGCAATTTTCTCCTGCAGGTCATCCTGCAGGAGTAAATCGTTTTAGAAAATATAAGCCTTTTAGCCCGTTTTGTCAAATCGGTTTGCGTAGTGTGCAAACACCTTGCAATCAGAACACAAACCTTGCCGTGCTTTTAACATTCATAGTTCACTGGATGGCGTCTGACCTGACTGACAGGTGTTGCAGCGTTGCGCGGCGCACGCGCTGCTCGATCACGTTGACGCCAAGACCAGGCTGCTGCGGCACGCGCAACGTGCCGTCCGCCTCCAGCGTGAAGGGCGGGTCAATTAAGTCTTCGGCGTAGTAGCGATTGCTGGCGCTCAGATCGCCCGGCAGCGTGAAGTTCGGCAGGGCAGCCAGCGCCACGTTTAAGGCGCGCCCGATGCCGCTCTCCAACATGCCGCCGCACCACACTGGCACGCCTGCAGCAGCGCACATATTGTGAATGGCGAGCGCGTGCGTCAAGCCGCCGCTGCGCCCTTGCTTGATGTTGATGATGCGACACGCCCCCAACGCAATAGCGGCGCGCGCGTGATCGGGCGAATGGATGCTCTCGTCCAGGCAGATGGGCGTGTTGAGCTGAGGCTGCAGTTGGCTATGGTCGTAGATGTCGTCGTAGTCGAGCGGCTGCTCGATCATCATCAAGCCCAGGTCGTCCATCTGCTTGAACACGTTCACGTCCTGTAGGGTGTAGGCGCTGTTGGCGTCCACCATCAACGCGGCTTGTGGGAAGGCGCGGCGCACAGCGCGCGCGTCAGTCACATCGCGCCCTGGCTTGATTTTGATCTTGATGCGCTGGTATCCCTGTTCGAGAAAACCCGCCACGCGCTCCACCAGCGCCTCTGGCGAGGGTTGAATGCCGATGCTCACGCCGACTGGAATGCGGTCGCGCGTGGGGAGTCCCGTCACCTGGCTGAGGTAGGCAGCCAGGCTCAGCCCAGCCTGTTGCGCGGCGATGTCCCACAGCGCTGCCTCCAGCGCTGCCTTGGCAATGTTGTGGCCGCGCACAGCGCGAAAACGCTGCACCACGTCGCGCGGGTCGCTGAAGGGCGCCCGAAAGGCGAGCGGGATCAGATAGTCTTTCAGGATGTGCCAGGCGGTGTGTTCGGTCTCATAGCTGTAGCCAGGACCGTCGCCCGCCCACTCGCCCCAACCCACCACCCCGTCGCGGGTGATGGCTTTGACGAGCAGTGTGTGGCGCTCTGTGGTGACGCCAAAGCTGGTCTCGAATGGCGCCAGCAGCGGCATGGCGATGTGAAACATCTCGATGCGTTCTAGTGTGATGCTCATCGTGTGACAACTCCTCTCGTTCTGTGCTGAGCAGACGTGTGCGGACGCTCTGGCACAGCTGCGACAGTTCAAACAAGCTGTTCGTCTAACAATTCCCAGCCAGCGCCGTCACTCGCCACGCATGGATACACGCGCGGGGTGAGGCTTGTGCGTTGCGGATACTGCGTGTGGATGTTGGCAGTCAGCGCCTGGACGCACTCTGCGCGCGTCAGCGCAATGGCGCAGCCGCCGAAGCCGGCGCCAGTCATGCGCGCGCCGAGCACGCCTTCAGTGGCGCGCGCGATCTCGACTACGGCGTCCAGAGCGGTGCTGCTCACTTCGTAGTCGTCGCGCAGGCTGTCGTGCGACTGGTTCATCAGCACACCGAAGGCTGGCATGTCGCCGACGCGCAGCGCCTCTGCCGCCTGGAGCACCCGCTGGTTCTCGCGCACCACGTGTCGCGCGCGGCGCGCGATCAGGGGCGGCAATTCCGTCCAGCGTCGCTCCAGTTCTTCGGGTGAGACGTCGCGCAGCGCCCGCACGCCGAGCGTCTGCGCTGCGTGCTCGCATTGCGCGCGTCGTTCGTTGTAAGCGCTGGCTGCCAAGCTGCGTGGAGCAGATGTGTCCACCACGACGATGGCGTATCCCACTGGCAACGGCACGGCTTCGTGAGCGAGGGTGCGGCAATCTATCAGCAGCGCATGACTGGCGCGCCCCAGCACAGCAATGAGCTGATCCATCAACCCGCATTGCACGCCGACGAACTGATTTTCCGCGCGCTGCGCCAGCCGAGCCGCATCTAGCGGTGAGAGGCACAGCGTGGGCGTCACCGCGGCAAACGCCATGATCGCCGCCAACTCCATAGCAGCCGACGAGGACAAACCGCTGCCGATGGGCACGTCGCCGCCGATCACAGCATCGAACCCGTTGAGGGCGTATCCAGCGCGCTGCAGCACATCCGCCACCCCAAGCACATAGTGGCTCCAGTGATGCCCCTCGGCGCGCCGAATCTCGCCCAACGAAGCCACAAGCGACTCCCCATAGTTAGTGGAGAACACGTGCACGCTGGCATCACTGCGCGGCGCACCCACGATGACGACTTCGCGATCAATCGCCATCGGCAAGACGAAGCCGTCGTTGTAATCTGTGTGTTCGCCGATCAGGTTCACCCGCCCTGGCGCGCGCGCCAGGAAAGCAGGCGGGCGACCGTATATCTGGCGGAACGTCTCTTTCAGCGCGTCGATCTGCATCGCATGGTGAGTGTAATCACAAACAAAAAAAGCCGAGCGGCTACACACCACCCGGCTGCAACACAAACTCAACCGTGCGCGACGGACTCACGGGACAAACAGTGTCACCTGCTCCAGCAGCGACGCCAGCGAAGCCAGCACCAACCCTACTGCCGATGCCATCATAAAGAGAGCGATCAGGCGCACGAAGCGCAGGGTGTCTGTCTCGCCGAAGGCTGCGTCAATGCGTCCTGCCAACGGCAGCTTGAGCGCCTTGTCTTTGGGCAAGAGCAGGAGTGCGTAGCCGCTGGCGAAGAGCGCGCCCGCAACAACGAGGGCGAAGAAAATACCGGTGATAGCTGGACTCATAATCAAACACCTCCTGAGTGAGATAAGTGCTGTGCGCAGGGATGCGCACTCATTATTTTCTCACAATCGCGCCACAAGGGGCATCGCGTTCACCGTGTGTTCAGGCTTGGTTGAACAGCGAGCCACACGCCGCAGCCGTTGCAAGGCTCAAGGGTACAGATATGGCTCAGCAGGCGCATCGCTCACCTGCACGTCTTCCGCAATGATCAGCGGGATGCGTTCGCCAGCGAACTCTGTCACTCCGAACCGTCCGCGCACGCGCACCCATGTATCCAGCGGCAACTCCGCCGCGCGATCAGATTGCACCAGCAAGCCAATCGCTGCCGCGTCCGCCACGCAACAGCTCACCACAAACCGCGACACCCAGAACTCATTCGCGCGGTTGCGCGGGTCGCGGTAGACAAAGCCGATCACGTCTGCTGGTTTGCCGCTGAAGGCAGCAGGATCAGCAGCGCGGGCAAATTCGCGCAGCCAGTCCAGGATGTTTTCTGGCTGGCGCTGGGCAACGGACACAGCGCCAGGGCGATCTGGCGCGAAGCGACCGATGCCGCGCGATTGTATGGCGCTGGCACCCAGCGGTTGGGCTGGCGCTAGCGCGCTGAACATCACAGGGGTCAACAACAATCCCACGCCCAGCGCAGTTGAGAGACGCGAACCCAACTGGCGGCGCCGCGCGAGGCGGTTGAGTGTGGCTACGTCTGTCAGCTCAGCGGCGGCGGACCGGCGCGCGTCGAGTGCGCTCCACAGCGCGCTCATCGCCAGCGCAAGGAACAACATCACCGCTAACAACGAAAGCCATGCAAAACGCGGGTTGATGTAATAGCTGAGCGTGCCATCGGCAATTTTGCCGTAGAAGAGCAAGCCCAGGCTAGCCAGCACTGCTGCACGAAGCACGTACTTGATCGGCGTGCCTAACATCTTCTCTGGCAACAAGGCTAACACACTGCGCAGCTCCCATGCGCCGAACAATTTAGGAAGTGATCAGTTGAGACATCGCTGTCGCGCCCACCCCCACGACC
>FWWL01000868.1_pt1 | contig 49974 bp, 61 predicted proteins | sample 2228331 | NCBI WGS metagenome assembly FWWL01 (sample SAMEA103939775, study PRJEB20133) | metagenome | reverse complement strand
AGGTGAACACACATGGCAAGAAATAATCAAAAAGTAGTACCTCAGGCATCAGCAGCTCTTGACAGGTTTAAATATGAAATAGCAACTGAAGTAGGTGTTAACCTGAAGGAAGGTTACAATGGGGATATCACTGCTAGAGATGCAGGAAGAATAGGCGGTCAGATGGTAAAAAGGTTAATAGAGACTGCTGAAAGAAATATGGCTGGAACAACTACAACTACAACAAGAACAAGGTTCTAATAGAAAGGAGAGCGTAAAGCTCTCCTTTTCACTTTTTATATGTAACTAAAAAGACAAAGTATCATATCATGTAATTAAGGGGTTGTTCATGCACTCATTAATTCATGAAGGGAGGCTATATAATGTCTCGCAGGCATTCACATAAGAGCTATAATCCAATACCTCAAGCCGTAGTACCACCAGCACCTGCACCAACACCGGTGGTTCCGACCGCAAGCAGTCTTTATAAGTCATTGCTATCAATGCTGCCGGCCAAATCAGGAGCACCTGCACCTATTTCAATTCCTGCACTGCCAATAGGAGATATATTCGGTGGAGTCAGCAATACCGTAAGAGGGTTGGTACTGAATGATAACTGGTGGGTTGTGCTGCTTATTATCTTTCTATTTTTTCCTAATATAAAAGACAAAATGTTTGGCGGTCTATTCAAGGATTAGGGCTCTGATATGCCATCAGGGCTTTTCTTTTCTTACCCGGCACTGCTTTCCTTGGCCTGCCTATTTTTCTTCTGCATTCGTATCTTTATTTCTACTGCAATAAATACAATTAAGGGGAATATAACCTGAAAAGGAAAAGCATAATATGGCCAAATATCCATTGCCCATTCAAACATCTCCATTATACTCTCATAAATCAAATATGCCAGGTTAACCATCAATAGTGCTATAGGGGACACAAGTATCCTGTAATCCTTAAAGCCGAACAGCTTTGTTATCCCTTTTGCCGCAGCAAGCAGGCAGATACATATTTTTATAAAGCCTGATAATAAAAATACAATTGATACTGATATTTCAAGACGCTGCAGGAAATTTCCAATATTGACTCTGCTGATGGCTGTATACGAAGGAAAATAGACAGCCCCGGCTGTTTCTGCACCCAATACCATTATGTTTCTCATAGCAAGGATTGCTACAATTACTCCACCTATTATTAGTCCTTTTATGTATACTTTAGAGATGGTTTTATGTGAGCCTAAGGAATCAAAAATTACCAAGAATACTACTAATTCTCCAAAGGGAAAAGAAAAAGCTCCAAAAGCCCCCTGCAATACTGGCTTGAACCCATCTCCCATTATAGGCAGTAGATTTTGCATGTCCATATTGCCTAAAGTTAACAAATACAAAAGAATTATAAGGAAGAATATAAATATTATGAAATACCCGCAACATTTTGCAATAGTCTCTATTCCACTTTTTACGCCTAGGACACAAATCAGAGAAAAGATTATTATGGGAACTATTTTAGGTGTCTCAGGCAGAGCTACTGTGTTCATAAATTCACCAAAATTTCTAAGCACAAGTGCTCCCAAATGGATGAAAAACCATATGAATGGCAAGCTGAAGATTTTTCCCAGTACTTTACCGAAAACCTCCTCCAAAATATCATATAAATTTTTTCCAGGATATCTGTAAAGTATCTGGGCATACATAAGTAAAACCGGTATACTCAAAATTAGAGCAATAAGAATGGCTATCCATACATTATTCTTAGCTTTACCAGCTGTTCCCATTACTAAAGTGCTTCCAAAAATGAAGAGTATCAGTAAATTTACTCCTTGCCTGTCTGAAATGATTTCTTTGTTCATGCTTCCCTCCACTAGCTGCCGAAAATTGATATTATGAAAGTCCTTATTGGATCTGCAGGACTAGGCATATTGTCAACATAACCATTTGCGATGCCCACTGCACACGAAATTGCCATTAGTGACAAATATAATATAAGCTGCCTTTTGTTTTCAAATTTAGAAAAAGACTTAGTATCCAGCATCGCTACGATCGAATAAGATAATAGCATCATAGTCCACATATCCTTATTCACCTACCCTTGTTGGCTTGTGGTTAGTTCCGCTGCCTTTTATCCGTACATCTACTTCCACGATAGATTCCATACCGATAAAAAATTTATCCCATTCCTTTTCAATACTCTTCCATACACCGGGCATACTGCGCTTAATTTTTTCCCCATAACCCAGAATGTCAACTTTATATTCCTTTTGTGCCTTCATTATCATATCCTCCAAGTGGTTTTTTATCTGCTTTTCTGCCTCTTTCTGCAATATCTTTCTGCCCTTTTCCCCAATAAAATCTGTGGTACCCATTATTGATCCGATATTCACATCTACTGTCAGCTTTACTCTCATAACTAAGCTGCCATCTTGAATCTCCGGTTTTAACTTCGTCTTGCTTTTGAATATTTCTAAGGATACATCTGTATCAGTTCCGTTCACTTTCTCAGCAACAAACAAGCCCCCCTTAAGTTCATTACGTATCCATAGCATGCTCTTAGCCTCATAATCGTCTAAATAACTTGATAAATGGTTGCCCTTGATGACTGCTGCACCTGATAAATAAGTGCCGGTCTTTCCTCTAACATCAATAAGTCGTATTGTTGCAATTGTAGGAGCTGTCTCTTTAGTAGCAAGCATATCCAAGAATTTATACAACGGTAAAGCTGGATATCTTGATACAGCCCTTTGTGCTCTAAGTGCGTTATCAATCTGAAATGATACTATGCTTTCGGTCTGGGGCTCGGTATAAAATATAGCATTTGCTGTCTTTTCCTTGGACAAAACCACCCACAGGTCCTCTCTCATTTCCGCATCCCTGTTCAAGAAGTCTAAAACATAACTTATTCCTTCTTTGGCAATATCCTCGCTGATAATAATAACCTTAGCATGGCTCCAGTAAAGTTTTTTGCCTTGAATGGGTACAATCTTTCTAACTGCGTCAAAAAAGGTGTCTCCCGTTGCCTCAATATATACAGGGGTTAAGTTTGACTGCTTTTCACCCTGCTTCGGGCTTACTACTTCAACAGTAACAAGAACCTTGTCCTTTCCAGCTTTGTCAATTGCTACTCCTGAGACTATGGCAAGCTGCTCCACCTCCCTATAGTTCCAACAGCCGGACAATAGATAAGCACTCAAAATTATTATTAGAACTAGAATAAGGGTTCTTATTTTTTTCATATTAATCATCCATTCAGAGTTCAACTTTTTTGTCTATTGATATTCTTTGCTGCCAGCAGCTTAGGACGTTTCTTTAAAATCCACCATGGAGCTCGGACCAGCGTATCCTTTTGGTCCTCAGCTTTTAGTGAGCTGGCGAAAAGCATGTATGGTATACCGAAGGATTTCATTGAAGTAAGGTGAATAAACATAACTATTACACAGAAAATATATCCGTAAAGCCCCATGAAAGCTGAGGAAAGAAGAAACAGCAGTCTAGTGATAATAATAGCTTGCTCCATTTTAGGTACAAGAAAACCAGTTATACCTGATGCCGCTGCAATAATGATAATAGGTGCACTAATAAGCTTTGCTTCCACTGCAGCTTGACCTATGATTAAAGCTCCTACAATACTTATTGTCTGTCCCACAACAGCCGGTATTCTTACTGAGGCTTCTCTCAATACTTCAAATATAAATAGAATTAGAGCCATTTCAGCAATTGTAGGAAGAGGTATACCTTGTCTTGCGGCTGAAATACTTAGTATCAGAGGTGTTGGAATCATCTCTTGATGAAAAGTTATAACAGCAGTATATATCGCAGGTATACTAGTTGTTATAAAGAAGCCTATAAAGCTTAATAACCTATTAAATGTAACAAAGTAAAAGTTATTGTAATAATCTTCGTTTACATGAAAATACTCAATAAACAGATAAGGTAAGGTCAACACGAAAGGACTTCCGTCACAAAAGATTGCTAATCTTCCCTCCAGAAGCTTGCCTGCAACTACATCCGGCCTTTCGGTATGACCAATAGTCCTATAGGGTGAATATTTTTCATCAGCTATCATCTCCTGGATATAGCCTGAATCAAGTATTCCATCAATATCTATAGCATCCAGCCTTTTTTCAACCTCTATAACAACCTCAGGGGATATTATATTTTCCATATAGCATACACATACTTTTGTTTTTGTCAGACTACCAATATCTCTGAAGTGCAGCTTCAAGCTGTCACTCTTTATTTTCGATCTTAAAAGGGATATATTGGTAAGCAAGGACTCATTGAAGCCTTCTCTTGGACCACGGACTACTTTTTCTGTATCAGGTTCCCCAATTTTTCTTCTGTTGATGCTTAAGGTATTCATTGATATTGCTAATTCATAGCCATCAATAAAAACAACTGTATAACCACTTACCAAGTAATTTAATAAATTATCATAGCTGCTTGTTGTTTCTACCTGAGCTGAAGTTATACTATTTTTCAACACTGATGGCAGATAGATATCTGTGTCTGACTCTGTTTTATTCATTTTTAATAAAGGACTTATAATTTCAGAGTCAATTCTTGCCAAGTCCACCATGCCATCTATAAAAACAGCAAGACATTCTACATTCTTAACACCGCCAATTGAGAATTCTCTAAAAATCAGCGACTGGTCTTGCGTGAAAGTGTCTTTTAGCATTTTTATATTTTCTTGGAGATTATTTGAAACATTCATTTTGCACCTCTTGTGCATACATTTATTAACAAAAAAGGTATATGCATATATATTATGCATATACCGAATGAAAACTATTCCAGAATACTTCCTGTAAAATACTAATAAAGGTTATAATAAGCTCTTGACTTGGCTTGGTTTTTTATATATAATAAGTCTGTGTCACAGGGGTATAGCTCAATTGGTAGAGTAGCGGTCTCCAAAACCGTTGGTCGTAGGTTCGAGCCCTACTACCCCTGCCAAAATAAAGTTAAGCAATCGCAATTTATTTGCGATTTTTTTATTTTTTGCATATTTATCAATAGAAGCTCTTCTGGGTAACTCCCCATTTTCTTAATGTCACATCTTCACCGATCCAAACGGGCGTTCGTACTGATACCATGTCATACAAGGCCGTTACATCAGTATTTATCATTCTGATGCAGCCTTTTGAAACCGCTTGACCAATGGAATATGGACTATTATTGCCATGAATGCCATAGTAATTGCCTTTTCCGGGTGAAAGACCAATCCACCTCTTGCCAAGGGGGTTTTTAGGAGATCCTCCTGCTACCGGCTCTGCATTACGCCCTCCTGTCCAGTATGGGTTCTTTCTCTTGAGATATACATAAAATTTTCCCTCAGGAGTCCTGTAAGTATCTCTGCCTATTGCTATAGGATACTTTCTTATGACAGTTTTACCGCTATATAAAGTAAGAGTTCTTTTTGTGCGGTTAATCGCAATCCAATGGCCGCTGGATGGGGCATTTGCAATGATGTCGGGAGATGTGTAATTGCTGTTGACCATCAATCTCTTTATCATAGCACTCTTGAATTTTTTACCTTGAACACCGTCCGCAGTTAGGTTGCAATCGCTTTGAAATCTTAGTGTCGCATTTCTTAAATTAATGTTCTTATCCTTATAGTCATACTTATAATAACCCATAGATTTCAATGCTTCTATATATTTGTAGCTGCTCAGAGCAGAGATGACTTCCTCCTCCGGGCATGCCACGATTTCTTCGATCAGCTTTGTATCAGGTTCTCCATATACATTAAGCATAAATAATGAAAGTATCACAATAACAGCAATAAGTAATAATTTTCGCATTCAATCCCTCCTTAACGACATCAATATTAATATTATTTGTTAATTGAGTTTTGTTATGTCTATAATAAAGGATTTACACAATTTGCATTTATAAGAAAAAGTAAAAAAAATAGTCTGTTGATAATTCAACAGACTATTTTAATTTTTTTAATTAGAACTCAGCAGATTTGACAGTTCTGGGGAAAGGTACTACATCTCTTATATTGCTTATACCTGTTATATACATTATCATTCTCTCAAAACCAAGTCCGTAACCGGCATGCTTTACACCGCCGTACCTTCTTGTGTCAAGATACCACCAGTAATCTTCCTTGTTAAGTCCCATTTCATCCATTTTCATTTCTAAAACATCAAGCCTTTCCTCTCTCTGACTGCCTCCTATGATTTCTCCAACTCCTGGCACGAGAAGATCCATTGCTGCTACAGTTTTGTTATCTTCATTAATTCTCATATAAAAAGCTTTTATTTCCTTTGGATAATTGGTTACAAATACAGGTTTCTTATATATCTGCTCGGTAAGGTATCTTTCATGCTCTGTCTGTAAATCCGTACCCCATTTTACAGGATATTCGAAGGTCGCACCCGACTTCATCAGTATGTCGACAGCTTCTGTATATGTAACAGTAGCAAAATCTGAATTTATAACATTATTGAGCCTTTCAAGCAGTGTATTGTCTATGAAACTGTTGAAAAACTCCATTTCTTCAGGAGCATTCTCAAGTATATAGTTGATTATATACTTTACCATATCCTCGGCCAGCTTCATATTATCAGCCAGTTCCGCAAAGGCTATTTCGGGCTCTATCATCCAGAATTCTGCTGCATGTCTTGCAGTATTTGAATTCTCTGCTCTAAAGGTAGGTCCGAAGGTGTATACGTTCCTGAAGGCCATGCAGAAGGTCTCTACGTTAAGCTGACCGCTTACAGTGAGGTTTGCAGCCTTACCGAAGAAATCCTTGGAATAATCAATGGCTCCATCTTCTGTCCTGGGCGGGTTATTGATATCCAGGGTAGTTACCTTGAACATTTCTCCGGCGCCTTCAGCGTCACTGCCTGTGATAATTGGGGCATGGACGTATACAAAGCCCTGATCCTGGAAGAACCTGTGAATTGCATATGCTACCAGTGATCTTACCCTGTATACCGCGGAGAAAGTATTTGTCCTTGGCCTAAGATGTGCAATCGACCTTAAGAATTCATTTGAATGCCTCTTTTTTTGTAGCGGATAATCCGGAGTTGAGAGTCCTTCAATGACTATCTTTGTCGCTTTTAATTCAAAAGGCTGCTTAGCTCCGGGAGACTCTACAAGCAAGCCTTCAACGCTTATGGCGGAACCTACAGAAAGCTTTGCTATATCATTGAAGTTTTCCAAGCCCTCTTCGAATACCACCTGAAGGTTCTTGAAAAAGCTTCCGTCATTCAATTCTATAAAACCAAAATTCTTGGAGGTTCTCTCAGTCTTCACCCACCCGGATACCATGATATTCTTATTCAGGTACTCTCCAGTGCTTCTGTATAACTGTTTAATCATTGTGTTGCTCATGTTTTTTCCTCCTAACTGTGCAATACGTTATGCAAATTATATAGAAAACGAACCGCTTGAGGGTTCGTTCTCTTAGCCTATTAATATATTATATACATAGTTGTATATTTTTACAATATATTCATGCTGCTTTTATACTTTAAGGTCAACTTTTACGTTTAATTTATCACTATTCTCTCTGAGAAGGGGATATACATGCTCTTCAAGAAACTCCTCAACCTGCTCTGGCGCTCTGCCTATAAAGTTTCTGGCATCCAATAGCTCCTGCATTTTATCTGGATTTAATTTGAAGCTGTCATCCTTTTCTATAAGACTTATAAGGTTGTTATCCAACCCTTCTTCCTTTACCCGTCTGCCCGCCTCAATAGAGTATTGTCTTATTTTTTCATGCAGCTCCTGCCTGTCTCCGCCCATCTTTACTGCTTCCATCAGTAGATTCTCAGTAGCCATGAAAGGAAGCTCATCGTCAATATGGCGTTTTATCATTTTTTCGTATACCACAAGACCATTGGATACATTTATCATTATATTGAGTATGCTGTCTATTGTAAGAAAAGTCTGTGGCACCGCCAATCGTTTATTTGCAGAATCATCAAGGGTTCGCTCAAACCATTGGGTTGCTGCAGTAATGGCAGGATTGAGAGAATTTACAATTACATACCTGGCCAGTGCTGCTATTCTCTCGCATCGCATTGGATTCCTCTTGTATGCCATTGCAGAAGAGCCTATTTGGTTCTTTTCAAAAGGCTCTTCCAACTCCTTAAGACTCTGCAGCAGTCTCATGTCATTACTGAACTTATGAGCTGACTCTGCTATTTGTGTCAGGACGTTCAATACCTGACTATCCAGCTTTCTGGAGTAGGTCTGGCCTGTAACAGCATAGCTCTTATCAAAGCCCATCTTGGCTGTTACCCTTCTATCTAATTCTTTTATTCTTTCATGATCCCCATCAAAAAGTGCCATGAAGCTTGCCTGTGTACCTGTAGTACCCTTTACTCCCCTGAGCTTCATCCTGCTAAGCTGGAAATCCAGCTCTTCCACATCCATAAGGAAATCCTGAAGCCAGAGGCAGCATCTTTTCCCAACGGTGGTAAGCTGCGCAGGCTGAAAATGTGTAAAACCCAAAGTGGGAAGCTGCTTGTATTTTTCTGCAAAACCTGAAAGGTTATTTATAACATTAAGGAGCTTAGTTCTTATTAGCTTCAAGCCTTCTGACATCTGTATGACATCTGTATTGTCACCTACAAATGCGCTGGTGGCTCCAAGGTGTATTATGGGTTTTGCTTTAGGACACTGGAGGCCGTATGCATAAACATGTGACATGACATCATGCCTTGTCTCTTTTTCCCTTTTTTCAGCATCCTCATAATTAATGTCATATATATGCTCATTTAATTCATTTATTTGCTCCTGCGTTATGTTGAGACCAAGCTCCATCTCACTTTCTGCCAGCGCTACCCAAAGCTTTCTCCAGGTAGAGAATTTATAGTCCTCAGAGAAGATAAAGGACATCTCTTTACTTGCATATCTGCTTATTAAAGGGTTCTGATATTCCTTCCTATCCACTGTAATATACCTTCCTATTTAAGATTTTCTTTTATAAAGCCTTCAAAGATGTCGAGTCCGGTTTTGATGATTTCCATGGAGGTCGCATAGGAGAGCCTGATGTAATTATCAGTTCCGAATGCTGCTCCAGGGATAACTGCTACATGACCCTTTTCAAGCATTATCTGCGCAAAATCAAGAGAGGAATTAAGCTTGATGCCGCATAATTCTTTTCCTAGATAGCTGCTAATATCAGCATATACATAGAAGGCACCCTCAGGCTTAATGCAGCTGAGACCTTCCATAGCATTTATTCTGTCATACATATAGGTTCTTCTTTTTTCAAACTCCTGCACCATGCTTACCACATCATCCTGCGGTCCGCTTAAAGCTGCGGTTGATGCGTACTGTGTTATGGAGCTGGGGTGCGATACAGCATGGCTCTGTACACTGGACATCGCCTTTATTACCTTTTCATTTGCTGCTGCATATCCAAGTCTCCAGCCTGTCATGGCATAAGCTTTGGACATCCCGTTGATCACAATTGTCAGCTCTTTAATCTCAGCACCTAGAGAAGCAATGCTTATATGCTTTTTCCCATCATATACTAATTTTTCATATATTTCATCGGATATTACAAATAGATTGTTTTCCACTGCAACGTCAGCGATATCTTGAAGCTCCTGCTCTGAATATACTGCACCAGTTGGGTTGCTAGGTGAATTAAGAAGTATTGCCTTGGTTTTTGGATTAATAGCCTTCAAGAGCTCTTCCTTGGTCAGTTTGAAATTGTTCTCCTTTTTTGTTGAAACCAATACCGGTAATCCATCATTTAGCTTAATAATCTCAGTATAGCTAACCCAGTATGGCACTGGAACAATAACCTCATCTCCAGGATTAAGGATCGCTGCAAATGCATTAGAAAGCGTATGCTTGGCACCACTAGATACTATTATTTGATTAGGCTCATATTTAAGACCATTGTCTCTTTCAAATTTTGCACATATGGCTTTTCTTAGATCAAGTGTACCTTGTGCTGCGGTATATCTTGTGAAGCCTTTTTGAATAGCCTCTACTGCTGCATCATTTATGTATTTTGGTGTATTAAAATCAGGTTCTCCTGCACCAAATCCATAAACTTTGATTCCATCTGCTACCATTTGCTTTAGCTTTGCATCTATTACAAGTGTCATCGACGGAGCAATATTTGATATTTTTTTAGAAAGTCTGATTTCCATCTCGTTCCCTCCAGATTTTGCTATCAGCAGCTTCTTTAAGCTGCTGAACATATTTATAATCAACCGTACAATTTCCTATTATCGGTTCATTATTCAACCTAATGCCGTGGCAGTCAGAACCACCGGTAATCAATAGATTCCTAGCGTTCGCAATGGCAAGTGAATTCCTCACAGTCTCATCATCATGCTTTGTATGATATGCCTCAATACCATCTATTCCAAGGCTTATAATCTTTCCGATAAGTGCTTTGTTCTTAATTAGTCCGGGGTGCGCTAATATTGATACCCCTCCTAGTTTCCTTATCATTTCTATTGCTTCCTGACAGCTGAGCTTATACCTCTCAACATAGGCGGGACAGCCTTTCCCGATGTACCCTTGAAAAGCTTCCTTTATATTATTGATATAGCCTTTTACAATCATTGCTCTAGCAATATGCGGCCTGCCGATTGCTCCAGTACCAGCTATATCCTTTACCTGCTCTAGTGTTATATTAACACCCATTTCATTTAATTTGTCTACTATCCTTGAAGCCCTTTCGTATCTGGAATTCTGTATTTTTCTGAGGGTCTCAAGGAACCATTCTGCGTTGTAATCAATGTAATAACCGAGTATATGAATTTCCTCTTCTTCATATAAAGTACTAAGCTCAATTCCCGGCACTACCTCAATTCCATATTTAGGTGAAGCCTCTATAGCTGGAATGATTCCATTGACAGTGTCATGATCAGTTATTCCAATCGTAGTCAATCGCTTCACCTTAGCCCACTTCAACACCTCTTCAGGGTTCAAAAGCCCGTCTGAAGCCGTTGTATGTATATGTAAGTCAGCCTTTTGCATATCAAGCCTCCTGTACAGTCAAAGCTGTACCAACTATTATTAAATACAGTATATGATATATATTTCACCAACAAAGAATATTATATCATTTTTTCTAACCAATAGGAAAGTATAGATTTCCTTAGTATTCCACTTTTCGTAGATGAGTTTCATAAATGGCATCCTAGACAAATAAAAAAATAATACCTGCTATTAATTAAGCAGGTATCGAAGTTTATCTGGGTTCTATTATAAGTTTTATAGCTGTCCGCTCTTCACCTTCTATCTCAATATCTGTGAAGGCAGGTATACATATTAGGTTCATTCCTCCAGGTGCTACAAATCCTCTAGCGATTGCAACTGCTTTAACAGCTTGGTTCAATGCTCCGGCGCCTATAGTCTGTATTTCTGCGGAGCCTTTTTCTCTCAACACTCCTGCCAAAGCTCCTGCAACAGAATTAGGGTTCGATTTAGCTGATACCTTTAATACTTCCATGTAAAGCCCCCCTTAATTAATAGTAATTAACCCAAAATATTCTAATATAATATTCTAGTTGTTAATTCTACAAATTTTTCAAAATTCCTCTTTTTTTCAACAATTTAGAATTTTGAATTATTTTAGGGGGAACGTTCATATAACCCTATTTATGGCTTTCACAGCATTATTATCATCAAGCTCTATTTTAACTGCTCCAAGGACAATTTCACCGCTTGCAACTTCAAATCTTGCAGGCATGCCGGTGATGAACTTTCTTATTACAATGTCTTTTTCAACCCCAAGTATGGAATCCTTGGGGCCGGTCATACCGGTATCAGTTATATATGCAGTCCCGCCCGGCAGTACCCGCTCATCAGAGGTTTGCACATGGGTATGGGTGCCAAGCACTGCTTTTACTCTTCCATCAAGATACCAGCCCATAGCTAGCTTCTCGGAGGTAGCTTCAGCATGGAAGTCAACTATTATAATATCTGTATTATCCTTTATTTCTTCAAGTATTTCATCTGCTATTTTGAAGGGACATTCGATACAATCCATGTAAACTCGCCCGCACAGATTGATTACTGCTATTCTTTTTCCATCCTTTTCTGTTACTCTAAACCCTTTACCCGGAGTGCCTTTTGGATAGTTAGCAGGTCTTACCAGTTTATCTGATTCTTCGATAAATTGAAATATCTCTTTTTTTGCCCAGGAATGGTTGCCCAACGTGATCATATCAACTCCCATGCCAAGCAGCTCATCATAAGTACTTTTGGTTATACCAACACCACCTGCGCTGTTTTCACCATTTACAATGGTAAAGTCGATATCATTTTCTTTAATTAGCCTCTGAAGATTCTTATCTAGATAGTTCCTACCCGGTCTTCCAACGACATCACCAATAAACAAAATGTTCATATGTACCTCCTGAATTGGTGTTAAGTGCTATTTGCATCGCACCGTTACCTCGCCTAATATAACTAGTATGATTAAAAAAGGCGGCAACATGCATTATGCATGTATTGCCGCTCATTTTCTATTTTGCATATTCAATTGCCCTAGTTTCCCTGATAACATTTACTTTTATCTGACCAGGGTATTCAAGCTCGTCTTCAATTCTCTTAACTATATCTCTGGCTATATAGACGATTTCGCTATCGCTTACATCCTCTGGTTTAACCATGATTCTAACTTCTCTACCGGCTTGAATAGCAAAAGATTTTTCAACTCCAGTAAATGAATTTGCTATCTCTTCGATTTTTTCCAAACGTTTAATATAGGATTCTAATGTTTCTCTTCTTGCTCCTGGTCTTGCAGCGGATATGGCATCTGCTGCCTGAACAAGCACTGCTTCGACGGTTGTGGCTTCAATATCTCCATGATGGGCTGCCACAGCGTGAATTACTTCAGTGGACTCCTTGTATTTCTTACAAAGGTCAGCGCCTATTTGTACATGAGGGCCTTCTACTTCATGATCTACTGCTTTTCCTATGTCATGTAAAAGACCTGCTCTTTTCGCCAGCTTGACATCTACACCAAGCTCTGCAGCCATTGCTGCTGCGAGATGGGCTACTTCTATCGAATGCTTCAAAACATTCTGTCCATAACTTGTTCTGTATTTTAATCTTCCTAAAAGCCTTATAATCTCTGGATGCAATCCATGTACACCAGTATCGAAGGTAGCTTGTTCTCCCTGTTCCCTAATGTAGTTATCTACTTCCTTCTTGGATTTTTCAACCATTTCTTCAATCCTTGCAGGATGTATTCTTCCATCTACAATAAGTTTTTCAAGGGCAACCCTTGCAACTTCTCTTCTTATTGGATCAAAACCAGATAAAATTACTGCTTCTGGTGTATCGTCGATTATTAGATCGATGCCTGTGAGTGTTTCTAATGTTCTAATATTTCTGCCTTCACGTCCTATTATTCTGCCCTTCATTTCATCATTAGGCAGTTGTACAACAGAAACTGTGGTTTCGGCAACATGGTCAGCTGAACACTTTTGAATGGCACTTGCAACAATTTCCTTGGCTTTTCTATCGCCTTCTTCTTTTGCCTTGGATTCAATATCCTTGATCATCATTGCAGCTTCATGCCTGATTTCTTTTTCAATATCGTTCAAAAGTAAATGTTTTGCCTCGTCTGATGATAAGCCCGATAATCTTTCAAGTTCCTCCACCTGTTTCTTGTAGAGTTCCTGTACTTCCTCGTGGGATTTTTGAATTTCTTTTTGTTTCTTTATGTTTGCTTCATCTCTTTGTTCCAGGGTTTCAACCTTCTTGTCCAAAAGCTCTTCCCTCTGAAGCAATCTTCTTTCAATTCTCTGTATCTCATTCCTTCTGTCTCGAGTTTCTCTTTCCAATTCTCCTCTAAGCTTATGAACCTCTTCCTTAGCTTCAAGCACCAATTCTTTTTTCTTTGTCTCCGCTTGTCTCTCGGCCTCAGTTACTATCTTTTCAGCTTGAGTTTCAGCATTTTTTATCTTGGATTCAGCAATATATCTTCTAACTAAATACCCAACAATAAAGGTAGTTAGCGCAATTGCTATATAAATTACAAATTCGATAACATTTTCACCTCCTTGTATTATTGTTATTCTCGACTATCGGTAACGGCTTCCACAAAACCCTTTTCAAATCATCATTTACATAATCATCAAAAACTTATAAGAACGCACCACTCACAATGATACATCACATCAAAATAATTTTATATCTTATACAAAATTTTGTCAAGTTATTGTGACAATTCAAACAATTTAAGAACGATTTGCAAAATTCCGAGAATTTTGCTGGTAAAGTACTATTCTTCAGTTTCCTCCAGATCTAAATCAGCAATAATTTTCCTGCATACATCCATTGTATACCCTTTTCTATAAAGAAAGCCCAAAAGCTTTGATGCCCTTTCACGCTTATCTCCTTTTATACTTGCTGCCTTTTTTTGTGCAGCTTTCATAGCAGATGCATAATCGTCGATTTCAGCTTCTTCAAGCTTTTGCTGGATGGTATCGTTATCTACGCCCTTATTTGCCAGCTTATAATATAAGGTGCGTTTGCTGATGCCTGTAATATCCTTAGCGCTTCTTATAAAGCTCTCGCTAAAGCTTTCATCGTTTATATATCCTATTTCCTTAAGGTACTCCAAGGCTGAGCATATTGCTTTTTCCGGGTGCTGCTTTTCCTTAAGGCGCCTTTTAATTTCTCTTTCTGTTTTTGCTGAGCGCGTCAATATATAGAGTGCTGCTCTAAGCGCACTCTTATACTGTATTATTTCCAACTTTTGATTGAATTCATCCTCATTAAGCTCCATTCCTTCAGTAAGCTTCAGCTCTTGTTGTATGTCCTTATCTATAGAGCTATGATATTCGCCGTCAATATATATGTTGCATCTCTGAGTGCTTTTCTTCTGGTCCTCTATTTTAGTAATCCTCATAAATTTCACAACCTTATAATAGAAATTAACCTCCATCCTTAGATAGAGGTTATTGTCTTTTTAGAAAATACTATTTTTTAAAATTCATCTTCATCAGCTGCATCTTCTGAAACTGCCGGTATAGCTTTCGATTGTCCCATGTTGAACAATTCTCTGAGCTTAGTTTCTATTTCTTTTGTAAGCTCAGGATTTTCTTTCAGGTACTGCTTAGCGTTTTCTCTACCTTGTCCTATTCTTGTATCTCCATAGGAATACCATGCTCCACTCTTAAGTACTACGTCGTTGTTTGCTGCAACATCAAGTACACTGCCTTCTCTTGAAATTCCTGTGCCATACATTATATCAAACTCCGCCTGCTTAAATGGCGGTGCTACCTTATTCTTAACTACCTTGACTCTTGTTCTGCTGCCAACTACATCGTTGCCTATCTTAATATTCTCAATTTTTCTTATATCAAGTCTTACTGAAGCATAAAACTTGAGTGCTTTTCCTCCTGAGGTTGTTTCAGGGTTGCCAAACATAACTCCGACTTTTTCTCTAAGCTGATTAATGAAAACTACAGTAGTCTTTGATTTGCTGATGGCTCCAGCAAGCTTTCTAAGTGCCTGAGACATAAGCCTTGCCTGTAAGCCAACATGAGAGTCGCCCATTTCTCCATCTATTTCTGCTTTTGGAACCAATGCTGCAACAGAGTCAACAACAACTACATCAACAGCTCCGCTGCGAACAAGTGTTTCTGCTATTTCAAGAGCTTGTTCCCCTGTGTCTGGCTGGGAAACAATAAGGTTCTCAGTATCAACTCCCAGGTTTTTAGCATATATAGGATCCAAGGCATGTTCTGCATCTATAAAGGCTACCTCGCCGCCATTTTTCTGCGCTTCAGCTATTATATGAAGTGATACTGTGGTCTTTCCTGAGGATTCTGGTCCATATATCTCAATTATTCTTCCTCTTGGAACTCCACCAATACCTAAAGCTATGTCCAATTCAATTGATCCCGTGGAAACAGCTTCCACGTTCATTTTTGTAGATTCACCAAGCTTCATTATTGAGCCTTTACCGAATTGTTTTTCTACTTGGCCTAAAGCGAGTTCTATCGCCCTCTTTTTATCATTCATTATGGCGCACATTAACTGCAACACCTTCCTTTCATAACGTATGCCTTTATCAGCATATCGAACAAATGTTCTTATGTTTCTATTATATTATAAGGATAAATATTAGTCAAGAATATTACATAATTTTACTATTTTTTCTTTAAGCTAAGCAGTTCTCTTCTCAATAAATCAAGTGCCCTGCTGCTGGAGTTCCATTTTATTCTTTTCCTGTTTCCATTGAATAAGAATTTATATGCTTTTACAGTGCCATCCATTGCGATTCCAACATAGCACAAGCCCACAGGCTTTTCCTCACTTCCGCCGTCTGGTCCTGCTATGCCTGTGATAGAAAGTCCGATATCAGTGCCATTGACTCTTTTTGCACCTTCAGCCATTTCTTCAGCAGTTTGACTGCTTACTGCACCATAATTATTTATGGTAGCTTCTTTTACCCCCAGAATCTTAATCTTGGATTCATTGCTATAGCTGGTAATCCCATACATAAGACTTAGGGAAGCACCCGGAACATCAGTCAGGCGGCTTGAAATCAGCCCTCCTGTGCAGGATTCTGCAAGAGCTATAGTAAGCTTGCTTTCTGTCAGCAGCTTTAAAACCACTTCTTCCAAGCTTTCCTCATCACAACCATAAATGTTTTCTCCAAGTACTGCTTTTACTTTTTCCTCCATTTGATCAATCAGAAGATCGGCAGCTTCTAGTGTATCAGCCTTTGCAGTAATTCGCAGATGTACTTCTCCCTCCTTTGCATAAGGTGCGATGGTAGGATTAGTCTGTGTCTGGAAAATTTCCTTAAGCATATCCTCTGCAGCTGATTCTCCAACACCTATTACTCGAAGCATTTTGGACCTAATAGTGGAATTCACCTTTGTTTTCAGATAAGGCAGTACCTTAGCTTCGAACATAGGATATAGCTCTTTAGGCGGGCCTGGAAGCATTATCACAATTTTCCCGTCCTTCTCAAGCAAAACCCCGGGAGCAGTGCCATTATCATTTTCAAATATTGCAGCACCCTCTGGTATATATCCCTGTTTGAGGTTGTTCTCAGTCATAGGTCTTCCCAATGCTTTGAACATACCTTTAATTTTTTCGATGCTGGCTTCGTGGGGCAGAATCTTCAGACCTAATGCGTCTGCGACCCCTTCCTTGGTAAGATCGTCTACTGTGGGACCCAAGCCACCACTGGTAATTACCAGGTCACAGCGCTTCAGACTTGACTTAATGGTGTCTGAGAGCCTTTGCAGATTGTCTCCCACTGCCAGATGGTAGTATACGTCTATTCCGAGGTCAGCAAGCTTCTGTGACAGATACTGGGCGTTTGTATTAACAATGTTGCCCAACAGCAATTCAGTACCTACAGCTATAATTTCGCTTTTCATTTTTAACCTCCTTGTCTCCATTCCATATGCATAAATGTGAAAAAAGGCTTTAACCTTACAGATTTAAGCCTTTTTATTTGTTTGCTACTGCTTTACCTTTAACAATACCTGCATGTTCTTACCAAAATAATCAAGTCCTGATAGTATCGTAATTATAAGTGCGGCATAAACCATTATTATATCCATGGGAAGATTTAGAAGACTAAAGGGATAATTACCCAATAACAATATTGCTATTGCAATAATCTGAGTCACTGTTTTTATTTTGCCGTAATTGCTCGCTGCTATAATGACATTCTGTGCTGCTGCCAGGCTTCTAAGCCCTGTGACAGCAAATTCTCTTGTAAGTATTACAAAAACTATCCAAGCTTCTATCCTGCCAAGCTGTATAAGCACCACAAAGGCACCGGTAACCAGCAGCTTATCGGCTAGAGGATCCATGAATTTCCCAAAGTCAGTAATCATATTGTACTTTCGTGCAATATATCCATCCAATTTGTCAGTAAGAGATGCTGTAAGAAATACTGCCAATGCAGCTTCCATATGATAAGGAAATTCAACCAGCATAAATACCATGAATATAGGAATCATAAATATTCTTATTAATGTAACTTTATTTGCCAGGTTCATTTGTTCTCTCCCCCACCAAATCGTATTCGTAAGCTTTGTTGATGTGTACATAGCAGAAATCTCCGGGTATCAAATCCTTGTCGGATTTGAAGTAGACCTTGCCGTCAATTTCAGGTGCATCCATATAGCTGCGCCCAAAGTATTTTCCTTCGGAAAAGCCATCTATCAGCACTTTAAAAGTTCTTCCGATAAGTTTCCTGTTGTTCTCCTGGGATATATCCTTTTGAAGCAGCATAATTTTGTCCAGTCTCTCCTGCTTCACTTCCTCTTCAACCTGATTGGGCATATCATGAGCTGCGGTATCTTCTTCCCTGGAATATGTGAATACTCCAAGTCTGTTGAACTTCACTTCAGACACAAAATCATAAAGCTCTTCAAAATCCTTCTCAGTCTCACCCGGGAAACCAACAATAAGTGATGTCCTAAGTGTTATATCAGGCATACTTGTCCTAAGCTTTCCGATAAGCTCTAAAATTTTCTCTTTACTGCTTCTGCGGGCCATTTTCTTTAATATAGCATTGCTTGCGTGCTGTATTGGTATATCAAGATATTTGCATATTTTTTCTTCATTTGCAATGGTTTCTATCAACTCATCGTTGAATTCATCAGGGTATGAATACAAAAGTCTTATCCACTCTATACCTTCAATTGCAGCAAGCTTTTTTAGAAGCTCGCTTAATCTGTATTTTCCATAAAGATCTATACCATATCGGGTAATATCCTGAGCAATTATATTCAGTTCCTTAATTCCATTTCTCGAAAGTTCATTTGCTTCTTCGAGAATATCTTCCAGCCTTCTGCTTCTATATCTGCCTCGCAAGGACGGTATGATGCAGTAGCTGCACCTGTTATCACAGCCCTCTGCTATCTTTAGGTATGCAGAGGCACCAAAGGTGGAAATACGTCGCGGAAGCTTATCAATATCAACCAGCTCCTGATGTCCATATCTGACTACCTTTTCACCCAGTAGGGTTCTTTGTATTACATCGGTTATATCCTTATAATCTCCGGTGCCGATAACAGCATCAAGCTCAGGCAGTTCCTTCATAAGCTCTTCCTTGTAGCGCTCCGCCATACATCCTGAAGCTATTAGCACCTTACAGCTTCCATTGTCCTTGTAATTGGACATTTCAAGTATTGTGTCAATAGATTCTTGTTTTGCACCCTCAATAAATCCGCAGGTGTTTACTATTATTACCTCTGCTACACTCGCATCGTTTGTGATTTCATAATTATCATTAAGAATACTCTGAACCATAACCTCAGAATCTACAAGGTTCTTAGAGCATCCCAGAGATACAATTGCTGCTTTCAGCTTCAAAAATTTCTCTCCCTCCAATGTCTTCTGTGCCATGTAATAGATTTCATCATAAGCATTAGGTCACAACACTAATGAAGTGCGTTATTATCATTTTGATTGACTGGATATTTGTGATGTTAATAAGCACTTAACCTATGAAAAGTATATTATATTAAGCTACAGGTGTCAAAGCATTATATCATTTCATCCAAATCTTCCTTGCTTATAAGAACCTTTCTTGGTTTGCTGCCCTCGTAACCGCCAATTATCCTTCTTTCCTCCATTTGGTCAATAAGCCTTGCAGCCCTGCTGTAGCCTACTTTCAATCTTCTCTGGAGCATGAGTATCGATGCCTGTCCGCTTTCTACAACTATTTCAATGGCGTTCTTTAATAGAGCATCAACATCTGCATCTTCATCAAATTCGACACTATGGTCTATCTCTTTCATTACCTCGCTGTTAAAATTCACAGGCACCTGATCCTTGATAAAGTTGACAAGCTTTTCAATCTCTTTCTCAGATACAAAGGCACCCTGCACTCTCAAGGGCTTAGCTTCTCCAACAGGGTAGAACAGTGAATCACCTTTTCCCAGCAGCTTCTCAGCACCTCCCATGTCTAATATGGTTCTTGAGTCTATCTGAGAGGATACTGCAAAGGATATCCTTGAAGGAATATTGGCTTTTATAAGTCCTGTTATTACATCTACAGAAGGTCTCTGAGTAGCTACAACAAGATGTATTCCTGCAGCACGGGCCATTTGTGCCAGCCTGCAAATAGAATCCTCCACTTCACCGGGAGCAACCATCATCAAATCTGCTAATTCATCAATTACAACCACTATTTGTGGAAGCTTTGAGATTCCTTCCTTGTTAAGACTATTGTACCCATATATGTCCCTAACATTATTGGCAGCAAATCGTTTGTATCGATCTGTCATTTCCATAACAGCCCAGTTTAGAGCCCCTGCTGCTTTTTTGGGATCAGTCACCACCGGAACCAAAAGATGAGGAATCAGCTTGTAAATGCTAAGCTCAACCACCTTAGGGTCAATCAGCAGAAGCTTTACTTCATCCGGCGTAGCTTTATAAAGAATGCTTGCTATTAATGTGTTTATACAAACGCTCTTTCCCGATCCTGTAGAACCGGCAATCAGAAGATGCGGCATCTTTGCCAAATCCGCTACAATATTCGCACCGGCTACATCCTTACCTATAGAAAAAGATATCTTGGACTTTTGATTCTTGAATTCTTCTGACTCAAGGACTTCTCTTAAGAGTACACTGGATACATCCTTATTGGGTACTTCGATTCCTATTGCAGCCTTTCCGGGTATCGGAGCCTCTATCCTTATACCTGGTGAAGCAAGACTAAGAGAAATGTCGTCTGCCAGGCTCAGAATCTTGCTTACCTTTACACCGGGACTAAGCTGAAGCTCGTATCTAGTGATTGTCGGGCCCACAGAAACCTGTGCTATAGTGGCACTCACGCCGAAATTCTTAAGGGTGTCCTCTAATATTTTAACGTTAGACATAACTTCTTTTTTTGCATTACCTGTCTTGTTTTCAACCGGTAGATTAAGCAGACTTAATGGGGGCAGCTTATAATTAGCATATTGCAGGTTGTTTATCGGAATTATAACAGGAACTGCTTCTGCTTTTGAAGCTTGCTCCTCCTGTGCTGGTTTATCTTTAAGCTCCTTATGCTCTTTATGCTCTGCAAAATCTTTAACCTTTTCATTAGCTTCATTTTCCTCATTAGGTTTGAAGCCTTTGTTAAAATGCTTAGTAAAATCCAGTATCTTGATTTTCTTATCTATATTCTTTATTCTTTCTTCATCATCAATTTGTAATAAATCAGGCACTTCCTGCTTTTTTACAGCAGTTTTTTTCTGAAGCTCCTTAGTAACCGCCGTTTCCATGCTTTTGCTCTTGATACCTGCAAAGATGTTCAAAACGGTCTGCTTTATGTATTCAAGAATATGCGAGAAGGATATCTCTGTAAACATAAGGACTGCTATTATGTAAAGTGCTGTTACAATAGCTATAGTGCCTACCATTCCGAACAGCATAATAAAAGCAAAACCTACCAAACCGCCGACAGCGCCTCCTCCTGCATTTAGGGAACCCAACTCATAGGAATATTTTATTGCATCCAGCCATTTTGAGTTAGCACCTTCAACTACCTCGTAGTTGGCTATAAAAAGTGCAATCAGAGTAGCAAGTAAAAATATACAGAAGGAATAAAACTTGATGTTGACCTGCATTGCAGTTCTTCTATAAACCATAGCCAGCCCAAGTATGATTATCAAAACCGGAATTATGTAAGCACCGAGACCAAACACTCCAAGAATAAGGATTCTGATCTGTTCACCCACAATGCCTGAGTTTTTGCTGAAAAGGCTTATATATATGTATATACTGGCCAATATCAAGGATACGCCTGCAATTTCATACTTTATATCGTTCTGTATAGTTTTCTTCGACAAGATATCACCTCATAAGTACATTATAAATTTTGTCTTTTACTCAAATTCTAATGTTATTATATCCTTATTTGGCAGTAGTTGCAACTGAACCATCATTTAATATAGGTTGCAGAGCTTGTAAATACACTATGCTATGTAAAAAAACTGCTCCGCGCATTATATGCAGGAAGCAGCTTTTATTAAGCTTTTTTAATGTTTTTCTGTTTCATTCTTTGAAGCTTTTATTAGGCTTTGGAGTTTGGTGACTGCTTGGTGAAGCCCGCCTATTTCTTTTATTAATCCATATTTAACTGCTTCGGGACCTACAATTACTGTTCCTACATCATTGGCAAGCTCACTGGTTGTGAACATAAGCTTCTTTATAGTTTCTATATCTATATTGCTGTGCTCCACTATAAACCTTATTATGCGCTCCTGCATCTTATTAAAATATTCAAATGTCTGCGGTACGCCTATTATTAAGCCATTCATTCTTATTGGGTGTATTGTCATAGTTGCAGTTGGGGCTATGTAGGAATGGGTTGCCGACACCGCCAAAGGCACTCCTATGCTGTGCCCGCCGCCTAGAACCAGGGAAACAGACGGTTTGCTCATGCTTACAATAAGCTCTGAAAGTGCCAAGCCTGCCTCAACGTCTCCTCCTACTGTGTTGAGTATCAGCAGCAGTCCCTCAATCTCGGGATTCTCTTCTATTGCAACAATCTGAGGGATAATGTGCTCATATTTGGTTGACTTGTTTTGGGGCGGAAGCACTAAATGACCTTCAATCTGGCCAATTATTGTTATACAGTGTATATTGCTCCTGAATTGTGGTACTCTTGTCTCGCCTAGTTCCTTTATGTTTTCAGCGGTCTTATCCTTATTTTCATTATCTGCCTCTTCAGCCTCTGATGTTCCAGCAGATCTGAATCCATACATATCATTCAAGCAAATCACACTCCTGCGTTTTATTTGTAAGTCATTCTCGATTTGAATACTCATTTATATAATATTTTTACCTTAAAAAGAAACGGTATGCAAAAAAATAAGCAAATCATAATGATTTGCTTATTTAAATAATTTAAGTTATTCAAAAGAGTATTATATGTTTGGTTTTCCCAACTCAAATTCCTGATGCAGTGCATTGACTGCTGCATTGGCATTTGCACTGTCTACTAGACAGGAAATAGTAGTATGAGAGTCAGAGGTCTGAAGTACCTCTATGTTTTGTTTTGCCAAAGCACTGATTGTCTTTGCCATAACTCCGGGAACACCTCTCATTTTGTTCCCTATTATTGTAACTTTGCTGCAGTGGCGCTTAAGCTCATAGCTGTAACCAAATTTGCCAAGTATCTTCTCAAGCTTTTCGACATTTATATCCTCTACTATGAACACCTTGAAATCAGGATTGACATTTATCATGTCAATGCTTATTCCTTCTGCCGCGATTGTGCTGAAAAGTAGGTTATCGTTTTCGTATTCACCGCCTGAGCCATCAAAGCGTATCCTTACCCTTGCCCTGCCGCTTACATGGGCTATGGCTGTCAGCAGTTTGTCACGCTTATCATATCTATATCTTCGATTCTTATCGCAATTTGTTATCAAGGTGCCTGCCGAATCAGTCATTGTATTCTTGATAAGAAGCGGGATACTGCTCCTCATAGCTACTTCCACAGCTCTAGGATGGATAACCTTGGCACCATACTCTGCCATCTGGAAAACTTCATTGTAATATATGGTATCCATAACCATGGCATCCGGTACAATTCTTGGATCAGCGGTCATAACTCCCTCTACATCAGTGTATATTTCAACTGCTTCAGCATTAAGCGCTTCACCAATTATTGCACCCGTGACATCGCTGCCACCCCTGCCGAGGGTCGTTATCTCACCTTTTTCAGATTTACCCTGGAAGCCTGCTATTACAGGTATTATATTTTTCTCTATACATTCATATATGAATTGTGGATCTACTCTTAATATTTCCGCATCTCCGAAGCTCTCATCTGTTATTATACCGGCTTGCCCTCCTGTGAGCACAAGGCTTTCATAGCCCCTCTTCTTTATTGTGTTAGCCAGTATTACACAGGAAATAACCTCTCCACAGGACATAAGCATATCCATTTCTCTCGGATTACTGCTTACACCAACGGAATTGGCAAGATTTATCAAAGTATCAGTCGCATATGGATCTCCGCTTCTTCCGATAGCAGATACAACTACAACTGGAAAAAGCCCTCTTTTTACTGCACTGTCTATCTTATCGACTACCATTTCTCTTCTTTCCTGGGTAGCGACGGAGGTTCCCCCAAACTTCTGTACGATTAATTTCATGAATATATCCTCCCTTAGGCGGATTTTAAATTAGATATTCTTATTCCTGAATTTCTTATGGTTATACCAACGAAATATATAGAAGCTATAGAACACCTTTTCTAAAAATGCCGATTTGCACTTGTTTCTATATTATTTAAAGTTCTCAATATTATTTAAAATTCTCGATTATCATGGGCTGATACTGCTTGCCTTCCATTGCCATCTCCACTGTAGGTGCCAGAAGCTCCATTTTCGCAATCAGGGAATTCCTCTTGGCTTCTGGATTATCCTGCCCAAAGGGAATAAAATAGTAATACTTGGAATTCAAGAGTACTGCCAGATTCTTTGCATTCAGCCCTAGTCCATCATTGGAAGAGATACCAATTACAACAGGCTTCCCGTTCCTTACATGGGACTTAGCTGCCATAAGCACCGCCGTGTCTGTTATTGCGTTTGCCAGTTTTGCTAAAGTATTGCCTGTAAGCAATGCTTAATATACAAATCTACATTTCTATATCTGTTGCACTAAAATGCACTATCTCATCAAAAATTGCCTTCTCCTCAATTGTCAGCTGCTCTCTTAATTTGGTAAGAACCACAGGTATAGATTCTGCTGAGTTTTTAAGCTGTATATTGTCTGGAATGTCCGCACTGTATACTACCTTGTTCCTTGTTTCTTCAATATATTTTATATCCTCAAGCATCAGTTCATCGGCAGTTATGTCCCTTCTCATAATAGAGACAAGGGATTCGCGCTGCTTAATACCGACTTTTGCTTCTAACTGCTTGCATTTTTCTTGCTGAACTCTCTTAATTGCTTTTTCGAGTATGATCCACCTTCGGATAAAGAAGCTAAGCTGCTTATTTTCCTTGTTAAGCATAATTTGCTTTTGTATTGATACATAGGGATTGTTGTAGCTTGACTCGTATTTTGCTGCTACGTATTGATTGTAGTAATCAGGATTCTTATTTAATATAAGGTCTACAAAATAATCTGCAATGGTCTTGTAGCCTCTGGATGATCTGATGTTGTCAAGTGAGTGCAAGTATGGACATATTCTCTGGGGGTTATCCATACCAACCTTTTGAAGAAATCTCAACAGTATGTCAACCCTGCCCATAAAGTATTCTTCCAGTAAGCTGCAGCATATCTTTTCCCTTATAAGTGCTGCCAGCTCGTAATGATTGTTGAACTGCTGCTCAATAGATGCAATTCTTTGCTTAAATGCCTTTTGCAGCCTTTCCAATGCTATTTCTCCAGAAAGCACAAGGCCGTTAAGTTCGTCTAATATTTTAAATTCTTCTTCTGAAAGTCTTCCTATCTGCGGCTTGTAGGCAAGGTCATGCTCCACCTCAGCCCATGCATGCATCAGCGCAGAGGCAATCTGAATTTCTACTTGGGCATGTGCAAATCTCTTATTGTTTTCCTCAAGCTTTTCTTCTTTAATCTTCACTCTGTAGTGAACTGCATCATAGCCTGTGAAACGTCTTTTGAAAGGATCGTCCTGATGAAGCTTTTGCTCTGCATTTGGAAATCTTTTAACTCTTTCCGTATTGAATTCCGACTCTATGAGCTTTCCAATTTCCTCTCTGTCCCCAGGAAAGTAAATGGCTATTCTAACTCCTGAAAGGTCTACTATATCCCTATAAATCTGGTCAATGTTCTGATATTTCTTTACTGAGTTCCTTTTAATCAGCTTTTCTTTAAGACTATCCGGCTTCTTGGCACGATAGGTCACTATTGCTCTTATTCCGCCTCTTTGAATTATTGTTTCGCAAATCATCGCTACCTGGTGTGCAAGTTCGTTGTAAAAATCATACTCTTTTGCGTATCTCTGCAGAAAGCTATCAATCAGACCCATATATTATCCCCTTTTTATGTATTAATTCCTAAACGTCTTGTATGTGAAAGTTACTTACATTAAAATTATACCAATTATCAGGTTGACAAACAACATGCGTAAAGTGCGAAAAAACACATCGCACTTTTTGCAACGAAAAGGTTATAATACTATTTTCTGCTGACGTGCTTATTATCCCATATCACCTAATATAATTATATAAATCTTTGAAATGTCAGGTGAATATATGGAAAATTTGAATAAGCAGAAGGCAGCGCTATATATAAGAGTAAGCACCGAAGAGCAGGCTCAAGACGGGCAATCAGCCTCTGCACAAGCAGAAACCCTGAAGCAGTACTGCAGTGCTTTTGATATAAAAGTATCCGATGTGTATATGGATCTTGGAATTTCCGGCAAGAGCCTTAAGGACAGGCAAGAGTTGAAAAGGCTATTGCAAGACTGTGAAAGAAAACAATTCAACCTAGTGCTGGTATGGAAAATCTCAAGATTGTCAAGAAACCTTAAAGACTTGCTTTATTTGATAGAAATTTTTGAAAGGAACAATGTTCACTTTGCCAGCTGTTCCGAAAAGTTTGACACCTCAACCCCTGTAGGCCGCATGACACTTCAATTGCTTGGTTCCATTGCTGAGTTTGAGAGAAATACAATTATAGAAAATGTAAAGCTTGGCCTCAAGGAGTTTGCAAGAAATGGTGGAAAAGCAACCTCTGTGCTTGGTTACGATAATGTTAACAAAAAACTTGTTATAAATGAAAGCGAGGCAAGTATCGTCAGGCTTATATTCTGCCTATACACTGACAATGATATGAATTTTTCCACTATCGCAAAATACTTGAACAGCTTGGGTTATAAAACTAAGCGAGGCAGTGAATTCAGAAGCAGCAGCATCTCTTATATAATTCATAATCCTGTTTATGTTGGAATCAACAGGCATCGTATTAATACTGATAGCGAATACAGTGTAGCGGGTGAACACGCGGCAATAATTGATGCTGCGGAATGGGATAAAGCCGAGTGTAAGACTCCAAGATTGAAGACAAGGAAGGTTTCTTCAGCTCACAATGATTCACTTCCATTTCCGGTGACCTGTACCCAGTGTGGTTCACCACTTAGAATATTCTATGCATATTCTAAAGGAAAGAAATACAAATACCTGCGTTGTAACAGCTGCTGCAACTATGTAAATGCAGCAAAGCTGGAAAAACTTATTTCGGAAGAGATCCTGAAGCTTATGAATGACAGAAGTAAACATGAGGCCGTTTACAGCCTTATCCTCAAGGCATCACCGGCCTATGAGCCCCAAAATGTAGAAATGAACTCCATCGAGTATGAAATCAATCGCTTACAAAAAAGCAAAGCCCGCTATCTTAACCTTTTTGAGAGCTTCAAGCTCTCAGACACAAAGGCTTTCATCGATAGAATAGAAGAAATAGAAGCACAGGTTAAAGCTCTGGAAAATAAACGGTTTGAACTTATCAAGGCTGCTCAGGCTTCCATTAAGTCCTTTGACTATGCAGAGTACCTAGAGGAGCTTAGGGATAAACTTGCTGTAATGGAACCGGTTGTGCTTAAGTATTTGTCGGCTTGCCTTATTAAGTACATTGAAGCTTATAGGGGAGAAGTGAAAATAGTTTTGTATTTATGAAGCCTTCCCTGTACAGGGTGCTATTACTAATACATCTACCAGCTCCTTCGGTCCTAATGGTTCTGCAGCAGCTATGGTTTTTATTGCAGTATGCCCGGTTAATTCTTCAAATTTAGCTACCCACTCTTCAGCCTTTCCGAACCTTGTGTCCATGGTAGCTGCGTTTGTAGAAAATATTGGGTATACATTTGCCTTCTGCTGTACAAGGTTTTCCACTACCGGAACCAACTTATCGAAGGTGCAAAATGATCCTGTTATTGCTAATCCAATATTTAAGCCTTCTAGCTTCATAATAAGCTCCTCTCATCTACTATCCTCTAGAATTTTATTAATAGTATCATAAATATAAACCGCCGCAGATCTGCATGCAATTTTCCCCGGTATTCCAAGTGCGTGGACTGTTTTTATTCCCTTTTCTGCTGCATATGCGAAATCAATTCCACCAGGGGTTGATGCCAGGTCCAGTATAAACACTTCTTCTTTGACCAAATCAAGCAGTCTGCAATCCAACATCATTGAAGGAACTGTATTCACTATTACATCCATCTCTCCAAGATACTGCGGAAGTTGTTCAATTGGAACCGCCTTCATACCTCTTGCATTTATCCAGGTTAAGTCGGAGTCTTTTCTTGCTTCCACATACACCTCAGCCCTTAAGTCCTTCAAATACTCTGATAAGAGCTTGCCTATCCGCCCGTAACCAAGTACGAGTACCTTACTTCCGAACAAAGTATCCCTGGTCTCGTTTATGATTAATGATAAAGCTCCTTCAGCTGTTGGGATGGTATTTAGAATCTGATAGCCTTCATCGTTGTAGTAATCCGTATACTCAACTCCGTATTTTTTTGCAAGCTCCTTTGAATAGTTGTTAATTGCTCCAAGCATCAGTTTCTTACCTGCTCCGAGTTTTTTAAACAATTCCTCGATTTCAATATCAACGCTGGAATACTTTGAATTGATTTTGTGTACTTCCTTAGAAAAAGGTATAGGACAGACTACTACATCGGAATTATCCAATGCTTCTTCCATGTTCATATAGTTCTTTACGTTTTTTATTTCCACCTTATCCATTCCGTAAGTGCAGATTTTCATTCCGTTTCTTTCAAATATTGCTGCAAGTTCGACAAGCCTGTCATCACCGCCAACAATAAGGAATCTTGAGCTTTTCATATTAATTCCTCCATTATACAAAACTAGTATATAATATGTCATTTTTGCCATACTCGTGATTGTCCCACATTAATGCTGGTTCAACCAATTTTTAACAAACAAAAAGAGCTACCGGCATCGCTGGTAACTCTCAACTGCTTATTTCAAAATATCTGCAAAATCTATTATTATCATGTCATTGCCTATTTTCTTTATTCTTTCCCAGGGAATCTCAATATATCTCCTATCGATAAAAAAGGATAGTGAGCCTTTATTCTCAGGGACTATTAATGCTTTAATCTTACCAGTCTCTCCATCCAGGAGCAAATCGCAGTCTCCTAGGTATCCTAACCTTTCGCAGTCCGGAAGAGACACTATTTCTTTCCCGCTCAGCTTGCTGAATCTCATGGTATCACCTCACCAATAAATTAAATATAAAAGCCATACTTAAGTATATTAATGAAGTAGACAAATATTCCTAATTTATGTCCCTGTTGAACCGAAGCCGCCGATACCTCTTTCTGTCTCTTCCAGGCTGCTCACTTCCTGAAGCTTTGCCCTCAATACAGGAAGGAATACTATCTGAGCTATCCGGTCTCCTGACTTAACAGTATAGTCGCTGCTGCCGTGGTTGATTACAGGACAAATTATCTCACCGGTATAATCAGAGTCTATTACACCAACGCAGTTTGCAAGGGATATCCCGTATCTGCTGGATAGGCCGCTTCTGGGGAATACGAAGCCGCCGATACTGCTATTGGGGATCTGTATTGCTATACCGGTTTTCACCATTACTATTTCACCCGGCTTTATTAAGATATCTTCGGGTACGCAGGCACTTAAGTCCATGCCTGCCGAGCCTACTGTAGCATATTTCGGAGCCTTCGCTTCCAAGCTTTTATCAGTGCTTGTCCTTATGTACTTTATAATTATCTCGTCCACTGCAATTCCTCCTAAAAGGTACATCTAAACTCCTGCAAAGGAATTTCTTATTTAAACATATTCTTGATATCAGTACCGTTATCCATACTGCCAATTACTGCAGCACCCATGCTGTCTGTATCGAATATATGCTTTATTATCCTGCTGACGCTTTCCATATCTACATTATTTATTCTTTCCAATACTTCACTAGGAGAATATATCTTATCCAGCAAAAGCTCTGATTTGCCAATTGAAATCATTCTTCCGCTTGTGCTTTCCAAACCCAGTATATAGCTGCCCTTGAGCTGCTCCTTTGAGTCGTAAAGCTCCTCTTCTGTAATTCCTTTTTTCTTTATTTCTCTTATTTCTTCCATTATAAGCTCTGCTACGCTTTTTAAATTGTCAGGCTTTGAACCAGCATAAATGGAAAACAACCCACAATCCTCAAAGGAAGAAGGATAGGAGAATACTGAATATGCAAGGCCTCTGTCCTCTCTGATTTTTTGGAAAAGCCTCGAGCTCATTGCGCCCCCGAATACATTGTTCAGAATCAACATAGGATAGAAGGCCTTACTTTTGATATCAACGCCGTTGAAGCCCATGCAAAGGTGCACCTGCTCTGTAACCTTGTTCCTGAGTGTATACTCCGGTTCAAAGCTTGGCATGATGATGTGTGCTGAGCTATTATCCCTCTGCTCTGCCTTTTCAAAATATGACTTTATCTTTTTGACCACTTCATTATGTTTGATATTTCCTACTACTGATATAACGATATTCTGAGGAATGTAGTTTTCATTGAAGTAATTCACTATTCTTTCTCTATTAAGATTATCCAAGGAATCCTCAGTTCCGAGAATTGACATTCCCAGAGGGTTTCCTGACCATACCGCCTGACTGAAAAGGTCATGTACAAGATCCTCTGGAGAATCGTCATACATGCTTATTTCCTCTATGACTACGCCTCTCTCCTTATCTATTTCCTCACTATCAAAGTTCGAGTTGAAAAACATATCCGCCAGTACATCCAAAGCTATATCAAAATGCGTATCGAGAACCTTGGCATAAAAGCATGTACATTCCTTAGAAGTAAATGCATTAAGCTGTCCGCCAATTTTGTCGATGCTGTTGGCAATTTCTTTCGCTGATCTGTTTTTTGTTCCCTTAAAAAGCATATGCTCAATAAAATGTGAAATCCCGTTATTTTCGAAGTTTTCATATCTTGAGCCCACTTTAACCCAAATGCCGATGGAAACAGAATTAACATAAGTAATTTCCTCTGTAACTAATCGTATTCCATTTATCAAAAGTTCTTTTTGAAACATTGTTAACCTCCTGAAGTATATAGTATTCTAAACTGTACCTCTCATTATATATAAAGTACCATTTTTTTTCAATTATTTTCGATTACATCACTTACTGTTGTTATTTCATAGCCTTGGTTCTTTAAGTTTTCAATCATTTGCGGGAGAGCTTCTATGGTGACCTTTGTCGGATGCATAAGCACTATTGCACCGTTATGATGCTTTTTTTCCAAGCGCTGAAGTATCTTGTTGTAATCTCTGGTATTCCAGTCTATTGTGTCTATGCTCCACATAATTACCTTATACCCCAAGGCTTCTGCAGAGGCAATAACAGTGTCATTAATATCACCGTAAGGTGGTGCAAACAGTTCTGTCTTGAAGCCGGTGATTCTTTTTACTATTTCTTCTGTTCTTTGTATCTCCTGTTTGTTTGCTTCAGGAGTCAGCTTACTGTGGTACTGATGCTTATAGCCGTGATTGCCCAGTTCATGCTGGTCCTTATGTATGGTTTTTAGTAGCTCCTCATTCTTCTCTGCCCATTGGCCTCCGATAAAGAAGGTTATTTCTATTTTGTTGTCTTTAAGCAGTTTGAGCATTTGCGGCAGATACTCTTCTCCCCAGACCACATTGCAAGCGAAGGCTATCTTTTTTTCATCTTCAAGCCCTTTATAGATTGGCTCATAATAGTTCATTGTATTTATGCTTATCATTCGCAGCGCAGCTATGAAAAAGAACAGAAATGCAAGCATTACTAATATTACTAGAAGTTTTCTCTTATTGATTATTATTAACCTGGATTTCAAGTCTATCCCTCCAAATTGAAATATGTGGGTATAGTAATTCATATTCAGAGAAGAAGTCCATAATACAGGTATTTGAAACATAAAAATATTTAGCCTGTGACACGTGTATTGTGTTTCATAACTGGTAATGAAAAAACGACCTTTCGGTCGTTTAATCTATCTCTTTATCTTCTTAATTATCAAGTCCAGGCCCCAGGACAGTAGATACCCGAATAATGCTACTGCTGCATATATAGCCGCATATATAAGTCCTGAGCTATTAAACCGCAACAGGATCACTATGGCTGCAGCTAGTGCTGAAATCACCGGAGCAGCCGCTATAACCAGTCCTAAACGATGTGATAATATTCCGGTTATAAGTGCTGAAGCAGGAAAGAATATTACCAAAACAAAAGCCAGCTGGCCTAAGTCATCCGGAGAAGTAAAAGGTGCCAGCATTATCGAAAGACTGTAAAGTGCAATCGATACAATTAGAATTATTAAAAACCTAAGATAATTTCTGTTATTCACTTAGTCCACCGCCTATTTTCTATTTATAAAATTTTGCTTAAGCTATAACAGTCGAATAAAACCTTCATTGTTATTGGGATAAAGAAATCGACTGAAGAAGCTTTATCTGTTAGACGGCTGCTTTTATCGATAAGTTCCTCACCCTCTTAACTTGAAAACAACAATTCCCGCAATCATAATAGCAATTCCAAGAAATTTTGTGATATCAAATCTTATTATCGGGGTGTTGAATAATCCGAAGGAGTCAATTATAGTAGCAGCAATAAGCTGTGTGACCAGCAGTATGGCTACGCTATAGGTTGCACCTAGAGCAGAAATGGCATTCATAACACTGAATAGTATTAAAACTCCCAGCATACCTCCGAACAGATACAATTTATTTGTTTCACCAAGTCTTTTATAGCTGCCGCTTCCCACAGCCATCATTATAATAAATGTAAATACCAGACCGGTCGCATGAACAAAGGTGTTTGTTTCCCAGAATCCTATCTTTTCACTTAATCTTGTGTTGAATACTCCTTGTAGGCTTATAAATATTCCTGCTGCTATTGAAAATAATATTCCGTTCATGTCACAACTCCTTAATAGTAATGTATAGCTTTATTATAACCATACAAATTCATTTATTCCAGAAGCTTTCTCTTCTATTCTTATTTCCTCTGCCTCCAGAAAGTCCGCAAACTGCTTAAAGCACTTATGCAACTCTTCCTTTAGCTTTTTATTCGGCTTAACCCCAGGTTCCCACCACCAGTTTTTCACTACCAATGTCTTGCTGCTCTTATCCCAGCCAGGCTCAAACCGCGCAACAAAGCTATCTCCATAAAGCACCGGCAATACATAATAACCGTAGCTTCGCTCAAAAACAGGCTTATATACCTCCCATTTGTAATCAAAATCAAACAGCTCCTTTATAAGCTTCCTGTCCCAGATCATATTATCTAAGGGAGCTAAAAAAGCAGCATGCTTTGTAGGTTGTTTACTGTTCAATACACTGTCTAAAAGCCCCTTGTCCTCACTTCTGATATACATAGGATATTTTACACCCTCTACCAGCACCTCTAAAATACTTTCAGCTTTTATAAGCTGCGCAAAGGCATCATTTCGCTCCTTGCTTTTTAATCCATCTATTCCAAGCCAGGCATCCCCTGCTTTATTCCACAGCATGCCTATACCGCCGATTCTCCTTAGTACATACCATGAATAATACTGACTGTCAGTAATGTTGGGATCAGATGCGAACAACAGTTCTTCAGATATATGGCGATAAGCAAAATCATATATTCTACGTGTGTATGCCTTGTGGTGTATGATGAGCTCACCCCAGAAATACATGCTTTCCAATGCCGCCCGTGATATGCTTGTGGGCGCCCAGGACCAATCAACAGTCTCTGAATAGTCCAAATCCATTGAGGACACCGGCCCTCTCTCTTTAATATCATTACGTATTTTATCCAACACTTTGCTGATAGGCCTGTCACTGCGTCCATATCTTTGTTTTGCTGCGTCCCTCAATCTGCTGAAGTATGGCCAATCCTCTATACAATAAATAGACATATTCTTATCCCAACTGTCTATAAGCTTTCGCTCTTTATAAAGCAGCTCTTGGAGCATCTCAGGCTTAAAGTCCTTAATTCTTGATTGCAGTACCAATTCATGATTGTGTCCAACTATATTCAGTGGATCAAACTGTATACAGCCTACCTTCCTTATATAGCTCAATATCCCGTTCCTTCCGGCGAACGTCTGTTTGCCCGACAAACCATGATATGACAGTAGAAATTGCCGTGCCTGATGTTTTGTGAGTATTATTGAGTTCATAGATATTAATACCTCAATTTTTTCATTTATTGGTAAGAGCGCAGAGAACACCCGTTCCCATGCCAATATTATTATATATTGTTATACCTGTAGCAGCTTAATGCCAGCAGCACGAGGGCAGGTATGTAGAATATCCAGATTAAGCTGTTTATCAATAACCAAAGGGTTCCTGCCTTCATTATGGCATCTAGCCCAACCAGCAGGTCGCAGCAGTAGAAGCACATCATTCCCGCAGCTACCATAATTGAGTTCCTTTTGGGGAGCAATGCAAGAATTCTACTAGTCAAGCCTGCCCATAATGATATACTCAGTATAATTCCATATAAGTATACAACTATGAACGTTCTGTAACTCGTTATTAGGGAGGCGAACAAAAATGGGAACACTAAAAGAGTAAACATTATGGCTAAGCCTGACCAGACTAATTTCTTCTTTTGTTCCTGACTCCCATGGAATAGCTTAGAACTTAAGCCTGAACTATTTCTTATAATCAGCAGGGTTTGGCACACTGCGAACATTCCTACTCCAATTACCCTCTCTCCCAAAGCAAAAGCAGCCTCTCCTAAAAGGATAAAAATAAAAGCTGCTTTGATCCTCCTGCTATCTTTTGAACTTAGCCTGTCCTTGCCTACGCTCCAAGCTATAAATGCAGCAAGTATAACATTTATTCTCTTCAAGAGGGCACTAGGATAAATGTCATAGCTGTAATTATGAGTAAAGAACCTTGAAAAATCAAGTATTACAAACCAGATGCTCAAGGCCAGTATTATAAATAGAATTGTAGAAACAAACAGTTTCTTTCCATTTGTCATACTCTTCCCTGCCAATTAAAGACTAATTATGTGATTATTCTATTCCCATACCTTCCAAATGTCTGGAACATATCCTACAGTTGCCTGTCTTCCATTCCGTACAATAGGTGTTATGTACAGCTTAGGGTTTTCAAGCAGTATTTCCTTCTTTATCATACTGCTGTTTATCTTGCCAAGATTCAGCCTTTCATAATCCTTTGAGTCCTTATTAATGAGATTAGCCAGACCTACAGCAGTCTCCACACTGTCCAGCTCCCTTTTGCTGAGACTCTTCATTGTCATATCAATGTACTGAAACTTAATATTTCGTTCTTTGAAGTAGCGTTGTGCCTTCTTGGTATCAAAGCATTTGTCTACTCCGAATATTTGTATATTCATCCTTAAGCTTCTCCTTAAGTATTAATCTCCAAAATCATTTCATACTGCTGAACATAATTCTCGAATCCGAAGTTATTCAGGAATTCCTTGAACACCTCTGCTTTGTCATCTACATTTATGACTGCAGCCCTATTTGCTTCAGTATTCTTAACAAGTTCAGCCATTATACTTCTGCCAAACCCTTTGTGTCTGTAATTCTTATCTACGCATATCTGAGGAATATCCCCTGTTCTTTTTTCAATTATTCCATAGCCGACTATTTTATTATCACACCGAACTACAGAATATATAAAATCTTCCGGCAAGACACAAACAGAGTCAATGGAATTCTGCCAGGAGGGCTGAAAATCCCAAAACTCCTTTAACCCTTCCCATTCAGCGGCTGTAAAGCCATCAACCTGCTCTACCCCAAAGGAATTTTGATATTTATAGTTACATTTATCAAGCTTAAAGCATGAAAAGCTTCTAGTAATTTCAAAGCCCTGTTTTCTATAAAGCTCGTAGGCCGATGTATTCTGCTGTAGTACCTCCAATAAATATTGCTTCACTCCATGGACTCTGAGAAGTTCCATAACTTTACGAAACATATTTGTAGTCAGGCCTTGTTTTCTATATTCAGGGACAACGCCTGTTCCTGTGTCGTATACAGTAGTCTTTCCTTCCCATTCTCGGTACCCGTTAAGAATGAAGCCTACTAAAGTCTCCTCTTTAAAAACACCCATAGATTTTTCGGGGATATAACCCCGCCTACTGAGCATCTGCTGAAGCTTCCAAGGGGGTAAATCCATTTTTATCTGATAATCTGAGAATGCACTAACAAAGGTTTGATGTAAAATTCTGTCATCTATAGCTTCTAATGTTTTGTAACTAAACATAAGTAACCCCCTATAGGTTATGTTTATTTTCTATTTTTTTACCCAAAACCTGCATTCACCTTCCGCGATGCACTCCAATTCACCATTATTTGCTTCAATAACCCTTCTCGATGGGATATTCGCTGCATCACATACTATAAGAGCTTCAATAACAGCAATAGCCTTAGCTTTTTTTAGAAGCTCTTTCAAAATGATAGTGCCATATCCTTTACCACGCTCTGTGGGCCTTATACAATAGCCTATATGCCCGCCGTGGGCACGCAGGAAGCTATTTAAACTGTGCCTGAGCTTTCCTACGCCTACAGGCTTTGAATCAATGTAAAGCCAATAAATAGTTTGTGGCACATATCCAGGTGGAAGATTAATTCCTTTTGAGTAATCTATGTTTTCTTTAAGATAGCTGGAAAACTCCCCTGAACTTATTCCATATGCACTATTCATAAAACCGTTTTCTCCGGGTCCTATTTCTCTAAGCATATCAAATACATCCATACCATCTTTAATAGATAGCTCTCTTAACTCCAGAAGCATCTTAACACCCCTCAAAATAATCTCCATATTAACTTAAGCTCAATAGCTGCAGGATTATTTATCTTTATTCCTGATATATATATGCTTTATCCTAGAATTACTGGACTCTCTTTCCTCTATTTGGAAACGTTTTAAGCTCTTAACCAGAGGAGTAAGCTTGGAAAAGCCATAGTTTCTGGCATCAAAATCAGGCTGTTTTTTAGATATCAGATTTCCTACATCAGCCAGGAAAGCCCAGCCATTATCATCAGCAACATCATTTACGGATGTAGCGATAAGGTTTATAATTTCATCTCCAATATCTAAGGAGCTGACCTTCGGCTCATGCTCAACAACACCGGCTTTGCGGTTGTCATTGATGTCTACTGCGTCATTCTTCACAGGTGCATTTATAATTTCAATATATATAAACTTATCACAAGCAACAATAAATGCACTTGGAGTTTTCCTCTCTCCTATCCCAAAGACCTTCATACCTGCTTCACGCAGTCGTGTAGCCAGCCTTGTGAAGTCGCTGTCGCTTGATATTATGCAAAAGCCTCCAACCTTTTCGGAATACAATATATCCATTGCATCTATGATTAAGGCTGAGTCAGAGGAATTCTTCCCAGAGGTATAGCTGTATTGCTGTATTGGAGTAATTGCATTTTCCAATAAGGAATTCTTCCAGCCTGACAGCGTCGGTTTTGTCCAGTCTCCGTAAATCCTCTTTATTGTTGGCGTCCCATATTTAGCTACCTCCTCCAATATCCCCCGGATATTCTTATATGGAACATTTTCCGCGTCAATAAGGACAGCGAGTCTTAAATCTTCTGTACTTGACATTTGTTTTCTCCCTTCAATATAATTTACGTTTCAAAATATAAGAGGCTGCTAATCCATATGCGAAGTATCGGCCTCTAAGATCCATCTGATTTCTCCGTTTGTTATCTCCAACACAGTCAGGCAGGTGTCATGCATATAAGGAGGTCCCCAGAAGTCCTCAAGGGGAATATCCTTCAATACCGAATATATTGCTTTTTTTACTGCTGCATGTGTAACTATTAAGACATTCTGGGCTGAGGTATCCCCTGATACTTCGGCAAATAGTGCACCAACCCTGCTTAGCAGTTCTTCATAGCTTTCGCCGTCAACGGGCTTATACAAGTGAGGCTTATGCCAGAAATTATACTTTTGAACTGGATAAAGCTTCTCTACCTCTGAATTGTCTACGCCCTCCCAACAGCCAAAGCCCATTTCCTTTAAGTCATCCTTGACTACAATTTCGGTATTCTTGCTGCCCCTAATATATTTTGCCGTATCAAGTGCTCTTCCGAGGGGGCTGCTGTAAATACAATCAAATTCTATATTCTTAAGACTCTCACTTAACTTTTTTGCGTTTGCTATTCCCTTCTCAGTCAGGTTGGAATTCTGCCATCCCTGCATCTTACCTGCTCTATTCCACTCTGTTTCACCGTGTCTTGTAATGTATATTCGCAAAATACTTTCCCCTTTGTAATTATATATCTTATATTATACCATGACTTAATCCAGGCTTGTCCGTCATTTCCTAATTATCAGCCGGCTCTTGTTCCATTTGTTACCGGTCTCTCGGGCTGCGCCAATACAGGTGTTATGCCATCTGCATAGCCTATGTCAAATAACATCCCCTCAGAGAGCTCTCCTGCCATTTTCTTAGGTGCCAGATTAACAACAAAAAGTGCCTGCTGTCCTTCTATTTCCTTTGGATTAGCCCTTTCACCCTTCATCCCTACGAGTATTGTTCTTTTAAAGTCTCCAAAATCCACTGTAAGCCTTACCAGCTTATTGGATTTCTCTATGTCCTCAACATTCATAATTGTCCCGACTCTAATATCAAGCTTCTCCAATAAGTCGAATTCGATATTCGGTTTCACAATTGTATCCATTAACATTTCTCCTTAAGTAAAATTTAGCTTAATACTATTAATGCATCTTTCGGCAGATAATCAGAAACATAGGATATCCCCTATTTTCCCCTGATGAGCTTTTTTTAATATTGTTATAACAGATTTTATCGCTTATTATCTCAAAACCCGCTTCAATCAAGAGTTGAGTCAGCTCAATCCTGTCAAATCCGTTATGACCTGTAAAATCGTCTTCATGAAAGGAACCATCTTCCTTATCCAGGTCTGCTATGCATAAGTATCCCGCTGGCCTCAGCAGCTTGTGAAAGGCCTTAATAATACTGTCTGTATCCATTATATGATGTAATGTCATAAGTGTATATATCAGGTCGAACTTATGTTTGGGCAGTTCGTCAGTTGTAAGATCTATTCTTAGGGTCTTCATATTTGTAATTCCATGCTTTTCGATTTTATCCTGCAATACCTTAAGCATTCCTTCTGAGCTATCCCCCAGCCAGATTTTATTCAGGTTTTGCTGCAGGCTCATGCTAAGCAATCCAGTTCCACAGCCATATTCAAAAGCCTCCAGCTCGCTCATTCCCGGTATAGAACTTATAATTTCTCCTGCAACAACCTTTGCTCTTTCCAGTCTTCTTGGCTCAGCATCCCAATTCAGTGCTAATTCGTTAAAGTTCTCCAATCCTATATTCTCCTATCTCTTAATATTATGAGTTTACAGCTGCTTTAATCCATTCAGCTGCTCTCTCAAGCTCTCCATCTTTTAGCGGACCCTCGGAATCCCTCACATAAAACCCTTCAGGCTGTATTATCAGCTTCCCGCCCTTTTTCACAAGCTTGTCAGCTATCGGCTTGGCAGCATACCCGAATATTTTAACAAAACCGTTTAGCACTTTGGAATTTACATCTGTGGTGTGAATTCTTGTGTCAAACGCAGCTACATTAATTCCCTTGAGACCATTTAATGGAACTTTAATGAGAAAATCAACTATCGCCTTTGTTGGTTTGAATGCTCTTGTTGGAGAACCAACTATCAGCAAATTTACACCAACTAATTGGTCTATATTAATATCGTTTATCTTTATGACCTGTACATCCTGTTGAGTGCCAAGAGAATCACCAATTGCCTTGGCTATTTTCTCAGTATTGCCAAAGATAGAATCATACAGTACCAATGTTTTCATTATTAATTCCCCCCAATTTAATTCTCAATCTCACAAGCAATGAAGCTTCCATACTTCTAAGTCCTTTTTCGCAGTTTCAAATATTTTCTCAAGGCATTGACATGCATCGGGTAAAAACTGTTGCATTGATACTCAAGTATATTCTCAAGCTCTTCTAATGAGACCCATCGGAGAAATCTTGTCTCATTTGTACTTGTGACTAAATCTCCTTTTACCTTGCATATAAATGTCTGAACCATTATGGGATATGTACCTTCAATATTCTGAGAGCTTGCAAAGGGTTCATAGCTTAACACCTTATAGCCGTTGGACTCAATCACCATAGAGCTTGTCTCACCCTCAATCTCTACTACTTCAAGGCCTGTTTCTTCCTTTATCTCTCTTCTCAGACAATCATAGATATTCTCAAATTCTCTGATTTTCCCTGCCGGTATCTCGATAAGTCCTTTTTCTAATGGTGCATCATGTTTATAGCGTTCTTGTACCAAAATATGCTTAATGCCACTAATGCTTTTCTCAATTATACCACCTGCGCCAGGCATCATAAACTTCTCTGCGTCAGTATTATCCTTACCAGTTTTCATAGTGTACTATCTCCTCCAGCTTTTTTCTGGAGCGAGCTTTAGGAGCTTCATCGGCATATCCAAGGGTTAGAATACATACTACATACTTGTCTGATGGTATATTTAAAATAGGTCTTATTTCCTTCTGGGTGAACCAGGCAACCCAACAGGTGCTCAAGCCTTGATTATCAGCTTCGAGCACAATATGCTCTACTGCAATTGATGTATCTCTGATAATCTGCTTCAGCTCTTTCTGGGAGCTGTCCTCATCTAATGAAATTTCGATATCTTCTTTTACCCTGCTGCGAATGTCAGCTACACATGCTAAAAAAATCGGAGCTGAAAGCATCCATTTTTGATTATGTGATGCCTTGGCTAGCTTTTGTTTTGACTCCTCAGATTTTACAATGATGAAATGCCAAGGTTGTGTATTATCACCAGATGGAGCAAGCCTTGCCCCTTCCAATAATTGAATTATTTTTTCATCCTCTACCGGCCTGTCAGAATATTTTCTTATACTCCTACGGGTTTCAAACTGTTTTAGCATACATGCCTTCCTCCAATTTTGCCATTAATATAGCTCAGTACCATTCCGCCAGCTATATTAAATTATACTTTAGCTTTGTTCAAAGACCATTCTTCACGAGTTACAGCCATTATGCAATAATCTCTGTAGTCCCCTTGTTCCAATTTATATTTCTTTAATACACCTTCCAACACAAAGCCTGATCTTTCTCCAATTACCTTCATTCCTGCATTCTCAACCCGTGTTAAGAATTGTATTCGCATTACATTCTTAGTATTAAAAATGTAGTCTATAAATAGCTGTAGACACTCTTTCCCAAAGCCTTTTCCTCTTACAGTGCTTTCTGCAATCAAAATCCCAATTTCTAAAGTAGTTGCACTTCCGGGAACTTCTCTGTAATTCATAACTCCAATTGACTTGCCATTACTATCTTCAAGCATTGTATAAAGCTTGGTTTTGTCTTTTAGCAGAACCTCCATACCTTCAATAAAAGACTCCTTATGTATCAATTGAGCATCCATAAAACCGCCCATATTGTCCTGATTGCTCATCCAAGTATAAAACAGCTCAAGATCAGTTTTTTCTAGTGGTCTTATCCTAATATTTTCTCCTATTAACATACTTACCCCCTAAATATTATTACAAAGCTTATTTCTTTTTAAAAATATATGTCACGAAATATCCCCTGTCATCTTCTTTTTCAATAAACTCTATAAGTTCAAAGGAGCTGTTTAATACATCAAAGTCAGTGGGCATAAGTAAATCTCCTTTTCTTATCCTTTGATCAGTCCTATGTTTATGTCCAAATCCGGATATAAATAAAATTCCATTATGGGATATATGCTTCTCAAGCTCCTTTAATTGTTCTTGATTTAATCTATAGTGATTGATCAAAATGTTATCAACTACCCTCATATGCTTTAACGAACCGGAAACAGTCAAATCGATTTGTTGTGTTTCTACGATATAATTCAGCTCTTCTGCAAATCTCTCCAAGCGTTCAAGAGCTTTACTGCTAAAATCTATACCGGTCACTTTAAAATTGTTTTTGAGAAGAAACAAACTGTTTCTTCCATCTCCACATGCTATATCAAGAACTGTGCCTTCTTTAAAATGCTTTATATTGTTCACCAACGAAATTTCAGGATCCAGAGGTTTATCTCCTCTTTGAATGAATTTTTCATCCCAGAATTCCTTATCTCCCATATATTCCACAATGACTCCCCCTAATAAATGCTCCAACTGTAAAAACTATAATTGATGCAGAGCTTTCTCATAGTCCTTTACAAAATATCTTTTGCCCTTCTTCACTATTTCGTGTCCCTCTAGCTCAAGCAAAAACCTTTGCTGATCTATACCTTCAGGATATTTTTCATTAAGCTCGCCGTCCTTTTTCAAGGTGCGCCAATAAGGTGTTATATCGCAGCTTCCTAAAGCTTCTCGTTCCTTTGATGCGTTTGCAGCTATATTTATAAAGATTCCGGCCGTGAGCTGGCAAGTGAAATCAGCTTCGTGCTTTTTTGCAAGAAATGCTCTGATTGCTTCTGAGGTAATAAGCTTACCTTGGGGTATTTTTTTCATTACCTCATCATATTCGATAGGAGCCGCAATGACCATATTGCCTGTGCCAAAGCGTTTTGCCATTTTATTATCACAGTCTAAAAATTCTACCTTTGGCAAATCCTTAGTGTTATTAAGCTTTTCATTGAAGGATTTTTTCAAATGACTCCACTCCCCTTCTGTAAACCCTCTAAATTTATTTGACTTCCCTACTAATTACTAGCTGGGGAAGTATTAAGTGCCATCAAAAGTTCCTCATTACTAATACAATTCAAGGAAACCGGATCCCTTGGTTCAGGCTCATGCTGCCTAAGCTGGAGCTCCCACCAACCTACATCATGCCATTGTCCAAATTTATAGCCTACATTGTTATAGTGAGCGATTTTCTTAAAGCCAAAATACTCGTGGACACCAATACTTGCTTCATTGGGCAGACATATACCGGCATAAACATTATAATACCCTTGCAGCTTTAGAATAGATATTAGTGCAGTATACAATGCCTTGCCTATTCCTTTCCCTCTGCAATCCTGCCTTATATAGATGGAGATGTCTACCGACCACTTATAAGCGGCTCTTTCACGATGCTTAGAGGCATAGGCATAGCCTAAAATACAACTTTCCTCCTCAATAACAAGCCACGGATTGTTTACTAATACACCTTTAATGCGTGACTCCATTTCTTCCTTAGAAGGTATAATCGTCTCGAAGGAAATGTTGGTATTTTGTACATACGGGGCATAAATATCAAGGATTTGCTCAGCATCATGTATTGCAGCAATTCTAATTACCATACTAATCACCTATTACCTTTACCAGAACTCTCTTTTGACGTTTGCCGTCATACTCTCCGTAGAATATCTGCTCCCAGGTACCGAAATCCAGCTTTCCATTGGTAATTGCAGCTACAACCTCACGGCCCATCAGCTGTCGTTTTAAATGTGCATCTGCATTATCTTCGTAACCATTATGTCTATACTGGTTATGAGGTTTTTCCGGTGCTAAAGCCTCCAACCACTTTTCAAAATCCTGATGTAGTCCGGATTCATCATCATTAACAAATACGCTTGCAGTAATATTCATAGCATTTACCAGCACAAGACCTTCTCTAACCCCGCATTCATCAATGCAAGCCTGAACTTGTGAAGTAATATTGATATATCCCCTGCGGGTAGGCAGGTTAAATAGCATTTCTTTACGATAGGATTTCATAATTCATTCACTCCTTCTAAGGTTCTGTATAACATTTGGTTAAATGTCTTCTTTAATGAAGTCCCTTATTGCATTAATGACAACTTTTATATTTTCTATTGATTGATCTACATTACCATCAACTTCAAAGGAGTGGCCGGTTTCTGGTATTTCCAGTACTGTGATGTTATCCGTATTTGTTATTTTACCTATACATTTTTCCGAGTAGAAAGGATCTTTTGTACCATATATTATTAAGGACTTATGCTTAAGAGTTTTTAGATACTCATAGAAATCAGATATTTCAAATGCAGGGGTCAGCCATACTAATAAAGAATCCTCGGTAATAATTCCATCACTAATATTTTTTCTAATATGAGCTGTACCCAATGACTTACTGATAAATATTTTTCTTTTATATTTTTCAAGCTCATGCTTAATTTCGTTTCCAATTGCTACAGAATCATAATAGAACCACTCTTTTTGCTTATCAATTGGTAGAATATTTATCTCTGAATTTTCACTATATCTCGTATCGATTCCCAGAATATCAATCTTCATATCTGTAAGTAAGTAACCAAGATAGTCAAATACAGCTGCATTTAGAAAGTAACCTCTCCCCGGATACAATACTGCGATAGTATCGTTATTATTAAAAGCAGTTATTGTCTTTATTTCTTTTTTATCATAACCGATTATTTTCATATTTTATCTCCCTTCACTCGTTATTCTACCTAGCGGCCTACGCTCACGACGCCACCGAGCTTCCAACTCGAAGATACTATTCAACCACCTTAAAACCAAGGTCCTTATATAGTTTTATCGCACCGATATTTTCTTTCTTAACATTTAAATACAGTTCTTCGTAGCCTCTATTATATAAAGCATTCATACTTGTAATGATAAGTGTACCTGCCATTCCCTGTTTGTAATACTTCTTTCCGGTAAAAACCTCTGTAATTAAGGGTTTCCGTTCAAATAGGTTCAACAGTATAACTGATGCCACTTCATTATTTTGCTCTACCCAAAATGATGCTTCAGGGATAAATTTGCCATACCCATGGTTGAAAATATTCTTTACTTCTGTGAAAGCTTCCTCAAAGGTATCTTCCATCTGGTCTACAGTATCCATATATGCATCCAGCATTGCCCTTGCGATTCTTTCCATGTTGTCGTCGACTACATTTTTAATACGGTGATTTGTCATACTCTGTTTCATTTCAAGCTTGCAAACCATTTTGGTTCTTTTGTCACACATATCGACAACTCCTGGCTAATTTATTCTCGTTTATTTCCGTATTTCAAAATATTTTGATTCAACACCGGCTTCAACAAATTCTTCAATTTCTACAAATCCTGCCTTCTTTAACAGGCCTATTGAAGCGTAATTATTGGAATATGTAAACGCCCCTATTTTTTCTATATCAAATTTATCGAAAACTTCCTCAATAAATATTTTTGCAGCCTTTGTTGCAATACCCTTCCCCCACAGTTCTTTTTCAAAAATGACAATACTTAACATAGCCATTTTCTCATCACTTTCATCTATACAGTAACACCAAATATCACCAATGTATTTTCCTTCAAAATAGATTACCTTGCCGTAGCTTGAGGCATCTTTTTTGAGGGACTTCTCAAATAATATCAGTGCTTCTTCAAAGGATTTAATACTAATAGGAAATAATCTTTTTATTTCTTCATCCTGAAGCTTATCCCAGAAAAAAGCAACATGGTCAGCCGTTCTTTTCTTTAACACTATATCCATAAAATCATCCTCACAAACTAAAAGCTTGCCTAAGTATTCTTATCTCTTAGCAAAAGCAATAATATTTCCGTCATAATCTGAGCAATAAGAAACATAATCTCCCCAGTTCCTTATTTCACCCTTACTTATACCTTGTCCACCGAATTCTATTGCTTTATCATAATAAAAGTCGGGATTATCTACAAATAAATAGACTTCACACCTGGGTAGTCCTTGTATTTCATTCGGGTTTCCGACCTTGTTATCCAATATTCTAACAATACCATCCCCCGGCATAATACCTAATGATAATTTCTGTGTGAGATTGAACTCTGTCATTCCAGGCACATCTAAGGTAGGGCTGATGCCTAGTATGCTTGCATAAAGAAGCTTTGAACGCTCTTGGTCTTTCACATATAAAATGATCATAACTCCATTATCTAATATCATACCATATATTACCTTTCAACTCTGAAATGTATATAAACGCTTATTGTTCTGTATCATAGTATCCTCGTATTAGAGCCATTGTTTGGTGATATCATATGTTACTCTAAGGATACGCTAATTTCTATAATCGAAGCATCAATTTCATCAATAATCTCTACAGTAACCTCATTAACAGTCGCTCTAAATGTATCAGTAATATTCTTTGTCTCATTAATTGCCAATTCAAAAGCTTCTTCGCTCTCAAAGCTTCCGACCGTCATATGTGGTAAAAATATATCTCCCTCTAACCACTCAGGAAAATGCTCTTGTAAGATACCAGAATATAATAGTTTATGCAACTCAATAATCCTATCACTACCCTGTTGAAGGTTTAGAAACAGATATTTGCCAAAGGATCTAGTAGGGGTAATTCCATTAAGAACTACCTCAAAGGGTTTGTATCCCATTAGTACTGACGAAATATGCTCTCTTAGTTGACTAGTTTCTATATCGCTGTCAAAGGGAAATACAAGTGTAATAGAGGTCTCACATGATTCGCAAGAGGATCATAATTTGTTCTGACTTCATTAATAATGTTCACATTCTCAAATTGAGGAAAAATCATAATACATCTTTTTATCATAGTTACCCCTCTTTAAAATTAAACATAATATAAATCCGTACAAGGATGCGCGGCTCACTTCAATCAATGTAGTTACCAGTGCAATAGCTTCTGTAGCCTAAGGCGCACTTGCTCCTCGCTCTTGCCTACTGTGCCGCGTTGTGAGGGCACTATTAGCTGAGTTATAGAATAGAATATGAATCTGTTTAAAATGCACTCTTTATCTCCATTCGTAGCGACACTTTTGTGATTCACCTATCCCATATGCATCAGATGTATCAGGTATATCAATTATTTCTATCAACTTAGCGCCAATAATTTCACATGTCCTTCTAGATGCATAATTATCAGGGTTACAAGTAATAATTAACCTTTTCATTCCAAAATCATCTGCAACCTTTTTTATGAGATTACAAGCCTTTGATGCAAATCTCTTACCCCTATACAGTTCTTCCACACCATATCCAATATGACCAATATAATTGACAACTTTCTCTGTGTCTCCCAGCCTTAAATTAATATGTCCAATCTTCTCTCCTGTTTTATGAAGCACTATATTAAATCTATATGCTGGAACAAATCCCTTTGTAGAATCTCCAGAATACTTTTCATAAAGTACAATATCAATTTCTCCATCACATAAAACATCATACTCAATGTTCATAAATAAACCTCCAATTATTCTATCCATAACATTTCTTAAAGAAGTACCTAGAGCAAGCATATTATGCTTCCGATTGCGGTGCCGCACTCACGACACTACTAAACCGAACCATTTAGGGATCCCCCCTAGCAGAGCTCCGCTCCCAGTGATGGGGTGTGTCTGCCTTGTTACTATCCATGAGTCAATACTTTGGTAATATTTACATTGTAGATTGTATCTTAATTACCTCGCTATAATTTAGAATTTGCTCGAATATATATTTCAGTTAAATACTAAATTGTTACAGGAGATGTATATTATGAGCATTTTAAGAATTAGTCCAACACCAATACTTCCCCCAACAAAATCATCCACATCAGGATATTCAAATTGTGGTGGAAATAATAACGGCAATAGAAGCGGCAATGAGGATAATTATAGCGGTCTAACATTTCAAGATATTCTTAAACAAAAACTGGAGATTCAATCTAAAAAACCCAACAATACACTTTCGTTGTCATTTCGATAAGTTTTTAAAATCTCCAGTAATTATTAAATATACGCCAATGTCTCCCTATTGTATATTTAGTTTTGTTTGTTGAAAATAAGGAGAAATATTATTAAACTGCTTTTCAAACTGACCTGTCAGATAACAGTCTCGCACTTACGATGTCGCTGGACAGAACTCCGAAGCCTGTCTCCCTGGCTGAGCTCCGCTCCCGGTGAAGGGGTGTGGTTGCCCTGCTTCCGCTCTAATGCAAATACGTCCGGCAATCCAAGGCACGCCTAGCCTCTACCCCAGCCCGCCGTGCCGCAGCGTGAGGGCTTTGTTAGCGGAAATGCAAAACAAACTACCACCAGCATTCAAGATCTAAGTGTTTCAACATCAATCGACCCAGGCTAGTAAGCTTATAACCACTTGCCTTAATCATTCCTGTCTTATCATCAAACTCAGGAAATTCTCCCTTTTTAGGAGCTTTAAAGTTTGGGGTTAGCAGCCCTAATTCCACTAAGGTTTTCCGATATGTAGAGTATATAGCTTCATGATCCAATTCATTGCGTTGAGACCCAAGGTATGCATGCGGGCCGTGCAGTATTTTACTGTGCAGTTCATAAAACTCATCTGATTTATTTGGATGAATGCCATAAGACTGTAAGATAATTATTTCAGCATCATTAAGTCTACCAAATAAACTTATTAGCTTTTTCTCTTCTATATGATGTAGCCCGTATAGACTCAAACTATTCTTTATTAATGATGCAATATGTTGCATTCTCTCTTCCGTCAATGATCTAGAAGCTAAGCTCATTCCGTCTTCAAGAATATCAATGTACTCTTCTGTATGCATTCTTGTAAAATCGATCGTCTCTTTCATATCAGCAATTTTTGCATCAAGATATTTTAGAAACAAGACCACTCTATCAAGTCTTTGTTGCGGAATAATAGAACCAACAATTTCTCCTATAAGAGACCCTATAACTGGAAGACCTCCAACTGCTCCTTTTGCTAAAGAAGTGAGTGTATCAACACGATTATTATTTAGTTCACTAATATGATCAATATCATCAGAGTTTTTCAATTCAAAACCTCCCATCATTAGGCATACGCAGCATGTCCGCTAACGGTTCCGCACTCACAACTTCCTGAACCGGACCCCTGAACCCTTCCCCCTGTCGATGCTGACACCCGGTGAAGGGATGTATAATCAAGCCCTAATAAGGAAGCCTACAATTTAGCTTACCTTATGCTACTGCCACATGAGTGCATTGTTCGATGTGTAGTGCCCCGTGATTCAGAGGCCATCCATGGACGGTAGCCCCTCAAATCCCCACGTTAGCTCACCCGAACCTTTAATCTGCATAGTTTATATGGATAGTGAACCACCATAACTTCATATACTGCTTATTTTCTTAGAAACTTATTAATATATTTATCTATATCTTCTTTTGTCCTAATTATAGAAATTTTGTGTTTATATGGCATTAATCTTTCTTTCACGCCATCAGAACCATTTTCATAATTTAGCGTCCATTTGAACATACATTTAAGCATTTGTATGTTAGGAGCATATCCGCACTTTTCTAAATGTAGATTTTGCTTAATCCATCTTAATAATATTCTTTGACGTCTTATTGATATAGATGGCTCTAACTGTATTATTGAATCAGCCTTTTGCAATGCAATCTCAAAATAAGCTCGACCTGCATCTTCAACAATCCATCTATCCTTTAACAGTACCATGTTAATCATTCTATCTCTTTCCTCTTCTGATCTTTTCCGATTGCCAACACGGGAAGTTGGGTCTAGTTCATACACAATTCTATCCAGTTCGCAACAGTCGAAACCAAAGTCCTTTGACAATTTTCTTGCAAGGGTAGTTTTTCCACTACCCACAGGACCGATAATGTATATTTTACTGCACATATTAAACCTCGTAATACATAAATAGTCTTATACTCATCTTTCAAGCTAATAAGCAATAAATAATCCTCCAGAGACCCTCGTTCACGGTTCCACCATGGACGGTGGGTCATATACTACATGTCGGATAATGGGTTCGCACTCACGACACCTCTAAACCGGACCTGCAGAGCCTGTCCTCTTGTCGGAGCTTTGCTCCCGGTGAAGGGGTGTGGTTGCCCTGACTCAGCTCCACAGCAAATGCGTCCGGCAACCCAAGGCACGCACGCTTCTTGCCCTTGCTTGCCGTGCCGCAGCGTGAGGGCATTGTTTAAGTGAAGTTGGTCGCCCCCATATTCAGAAGTCGCCATGGACGGCGACTCCTCAAATCCCACAAAGCCTTTCATTATAATTTTCCCAGTTTAGACTTACTACAGGTCTCTATGAATCTAATCTTAGTTAAAGTTTTTTTATTAAAGTTTACTTCTATATATGGTATTTTTCTGTCCGATTTCATTCTATACTTTACGAATTTATTATTGAGGTCTTCTTCTACTAAAAACACCATTCTATATTCCTCTTATTTGGT
>FWWL01001722.1_pt1 | contig 49987 bp, 45 predicted proteins | sample 2228331 | NCBI WGS metagenome assembly FWWL01 (sample SAMEA103939775, study PRJEB20133) | metagenome | reverse complement strand
GGCGCGGGTGAAGATCTGACCGATGTCATCAAACAACCTTTGTGCTTGGTTGGCCCAGGCCTCATCACCGCTGATTTCATAGAGCCTGAGGCAGGAATTGGCCAGGTTGCCTTTGGCATTGGCGGCGAGCATCGGGTCGCCCTGTTGCCGGGCGTCCTCAATCAGCGCCTGCCAGCGGGTCAGCACTTCGGGCCACAGGTGTGGATGGTTTTCGGCTCTTTGTTGCAGGGCGATGGTTTCCTGAAAGCGGCGCTGGAGTTCGCTCTCGGCGTGGTTTCCGATAGCGCGGGCCAGTTTTTCCTGCAGGTCGGGGCGGTCTTGCAAGGCACGTTCCAGGTCTTCCAGCGAGCGGATTTCGACGCCGCTTTGGGCCAGTTCCTGCAATACTTCGCGCAGTTCGGGGGGTATATCCGGCGGCAGGCGTTTCTCGGCAAAGGCGCGGGGGATGCCTACCTGGCGGCAGCGTTCCAGCAGGGCGCGGTGTTCCTGGAAGAGCCTGACGGCGTTTTCGTTGTTTTGCTGCTGCGCGCCTTTGATCAAGTCGTCCAGCAGGGTCAGGGTGCGGTCTTCGAGCAGTTCCGGGTGGGCTTCCAGGATGCGCTGGCTCTCATCCCAGGTGTCGGCCTGGATGAATTGCTGCAGGGTCTCGAGCAGGGGCATGGATTCAGTCAGGCGGCGGGCCTGCTCCTGCAGTTGCTGAAATTCTTCAGGATTCTCGTGACGCAGGCGTTCCAGGGCTTGTGCCGCCTGTTGCTGGAGTTGCTCCAGGGCCTGCTGCGGGTCTTCGCTCAGCGCCAGCGGCAGGAGGGGACGGGGCACGCCGGGCAGGCCGCGCGCCAGCCAGTCGTTGCGCCAGGCCGGGCCGAGGGTCTCGCGCAGGCGGGCCACCAGGGCGCGGGCGTGTTCCTGGTCCTGTTCGTCGGTGGTCTGTTGGGCGGGGGAGAAGAGCAAGACCTCACCCCCGGCCCGGTAAATCAGCAGGGGGGCATCAGCCTGGCCGATGGGGCCACAATTCGGGCAGACGATTTCGTGAATCGTGCCGTCTTTGATTTTCTCCACCAGGTCGGGGCGCTCGGCGATGTCTATGATGAGGTAGAGTTCGGCCTGCAGGGTCGCCCCGCAGCGGGGGCAGGGGAGGGAGATGGGTTGGGAGAAGGAGTTGGGCATGGGAGGTCTCCGGGAAGGCAGGTCAATCGGGACGGGCAGATCCGGCAAGGGAGCGACAGCGGAGCAGGAAGGCCGGCCAGCAGGGATCGATCGAGACAGGTTGTTCTGCAACCTGATTTTCAAAATTATACAACATTAAGGTCTCTTGCGCGTCGGCAGAGTCAGGCAAAGGTGAGGCGAAAGGGATCCGCAGATTACGCAGATTACGCAGATTGCGTAGATTACGCAGATTGCGCAGATTGCGCAGATTATGCAGATTGCGCAGATTGCGTAGATTGCGCAGATTACGCAGATTGTGTAGATTATGCAGATTGCGCAGATTGCGTAGATTGCGCAGATTACGCAGATTGCGTAGATTATGCAGATTGCGCAGATTGCGCAGATTTTTTTGACGTGGCTGCATTTGGCGAGGAAAGCGGCGGGTGTTTCCTGACAGGATTTGAGTGCACACTGGCAATATGCGAAGAAAAGGGTGTGTCCCAATTTTGTCGGGATTTTGGGGACGAGTCAGGCGATGGAGCGGAATGCGGCGCAGGTCTCTTTCCAGGCGTCTTTACCACTCATGCCTCAGGCGTTCAGACGGCAGTTCAACTGCCGTCCGAACGGGCCAGGCCGATGACCGGGTCATCTGCATGGGAAGCGGTTGGGAGGACTCCGTTCCCTCTCGATTTTACCCAAACATCACCCATCCACCATGCTCCCCCTCCCCCGACGTTTTTGGGACACACCCCAGGCAAATTTTCGTTGACAGCAGGCCCTCCTGAGGGTATAATACCCGTCCGCTTCTGCCCTGGCGTTCTGGCTGCCGGGGCGGATGTGTGCATACCGGCTTCCCCCTGGCCCGGCGAATGGCTGGACTCGCAGGGACCCGGGCGAAGTGAAACCGTGGAGTGGAGTATGAAATACGCAATTGTGGAAAGCGGCGGCAAGCAGTATCGCGTCGCCGAAGGCGACATCGTGGAAGTCGATCGCCTGCCGGTCAACCCCGGCGAACGCGTCACCCTGGATCGCGTCTTGCTCCTGGCGGAAGGCGAGCGCTATCAGGTCGGCACCCCGCTGGTGGAGGGCATCGTCGCCCGGGCCACAGTGGTGGATCACGTTCGGGGCGAGAAAGTGCTGGCCTTTCGTTATCGCCCGAAAAAGCGCATTCGCGTCCGACGCGGGCATCGCCAGTCCTACACGCGTTTGAAGATCGAGTCCATCGGGCCGGCGGGAACCGCCTCCCCTGGAGCGGAGGAAACGCCGGGGGCAGCGCAGCCCGTAGCGGGTCCGCAGGAAGCGCAGGTTTGAGTTCAGAAAAAGGTTCGGAAGATGGCGAAGCGTCCATCTCCGTCCTGAATCAAGGAGGTAGCAGCAATGGCACATAAAAAAGGTGGCGGCTCCAGCCGCAATGGACGGGATAGCCATTCCAAACGGTTGGGCGTGAAGCGCTACGCCGGTCAGTTTGTGCGGGCCGGGAACATTCTGGTGCGTCAGCGGGGCACGCGCATCAAACCCGGTCGCAACGTCGGCCTCGGCAGGGACGACACCCTGTTTGCCACCATAGACGGTGTGGTGGTGTTCGACACCGTGCACGGCCGCACGCGCGTCAACGTCCTGCCGGTGGTGGAGTAAGCCTATGAAACCGAATATTCATCCCACATATTACCCGGATGCGCGCGTGGTCTGCGGCGCCTGTGGGGCAACCTGGACCACCGGCTCGACCAAAAAAGAAATCCGCGTGGACGTTTGCTCCAATTGCCATCCCTTTTTCACAGGCCAGCAAACGCGTATTCTGGATATCGAAGGCCAGGTTGACCGCTTCTTCCGCAAGGTCAAGGCCGCCCAGGATCATCTGGAGCAGAAGAAGGCCCGCGAGGCGGCGAAACTGGAGCGCCCGGTCAGCGACCTGGAATTGAGTGATCGCGCTACCCAGGCTTTGATCGCCGCCGGCATTCAGACCATCCCGCAATTCCTGGCCAGACTGGCCGAGGGCGAAGAGACCCTGCTGGCGATTCATGGATTTGGCCGCAAAGCCCTGATCGACGCCCGCAAACGCCTGCGCGCCATGGGCTATGAGTTGCCCGGAGAGAGTCAGACCGAATCATAGCGTTGTCACCCATCGCAATCTCGTGTAAACTTACGGGCAGGGTGAACCCTGCCCGTAAGTCTTGCCTGGCCCACCATCCAACCCGGACGGATATTGCGGAGGAAGGACATGCGTCATACTCATGGTCTGGTGGAAGTGATCTGCGGATCGATGTTCAGCGGCAAGACCGAAGAACTGATCCGCCGTCTGGTGCGAGCGGTGATCGCCCGCCAGCGCGTCCAGGTCTTCAAACCTGCCATAGACGTGCGCTACGCGCTCGAAAAAGTCACCTCTCACACCGGCGCCACCTTCGATGCCATCCCGGTACAACAGGCCGCCGACATCCTGACCCACCTCCATCCCGAAACCACCGTCGTCGGCATTGACGAAGCCCAGTTCCTGGACGTGGCCGTGGTGGAAGTAGTGCGTCAACTGGCCGAGCGCGGCATTCGCGTCATCATCGCCGGGCTCGACCTGGATTTCCGCGGCGAACCCTTCGGCCCGATGCCGATCCTGATGGCCCAGGCCGAGCGCGTGGATAAATTGCACGCCATCTGCATGGTGTGTGGCGAAGAGGCCTCGCGCACCCAACGATTGGTGAACGGCAAACCGGCCCGTTACGATGATCCGGTGGTGATCGTGGGCGCCTCTGAGATGTATGAGGCGCGCTGTCGCCGCCATCACGAAGTGCCCCGCTGAGCGTTCTGATCGAACCGCCGGCCCCCCCTGGCTCGATGGATATGTTAGAGATTGTCTCCCTCCCTGTTTTCCCGAAGGCCAGCTTATGCGCGACTATCACGAGTTCCTGAAAGAAATCCTGATTGATAGCCACACCTTACAGGCCCGCATTGCCGAACTGGGCGCCGCCATCAGCCGTGACTATGCCGATTCGCAGGGCAACCTGATCCTGGTGTGCCTCCTGCGAGGCGGAGTGGTCTTCCTGGTGGATTTAATGCGTCACATCAGCATCCCTCACACGGTTGACTTCATGGCCATTTCCTCCTACGGCGTGGGCAAACGCGAGTCCGACGGCAACGTCCGCCTGACCATGGACCTCTCCACCAGCATCCGCAACCGGGACGTGTTGATCGTGGAGGACATCATTGATAGCGGCCATACCATCGCGGCCGTGATCGATCTGCTCCAGACGCGTCAACCCCGCAGCCTGAAAGTGTGCACCCTGCTTGACAAAGCCGAACGCCGCGAAGCCGACGTGCCGATCCACTATTGCGGCTTCGTCATCCCCAACAAATTCGTCTTCGGCTACGGCCTGGACATTGACGAATACTACCGCAACCTGCCCTTCATCGGCGTAGTGGATTTGGAACGCTACTCGCCCGAATAACTCCTGAGCATGGACAAGCCTCCCGCTTCTCCGTATGCTGGTCGCTGGGTCGCCCGCCTGCGGGGACAGATCATTGCCCAGGGAGGCACGCCCGAACAGGCTCTGCGGGCCGCGCAAGCCAGTCGCTTCAAAGAAACGCCTGAAATCGTGTATATGCCTCCTGATCCCCCTCTGGCGCTCTCCCCTCTTCTGGAGAACCTCCGCACCGCTCTCCCCGACCAGGAACTCTACCTGGTCGGCGGCGCGGTACGCGACGCCCTGCTCGGCCGCCTCTCTCTGGACCTCGATCTGGTCGCGCCGACCCAGGGCATTCCCCTGGCCCGACGCGTCGCCCGGGCGCTCTCGGCGGCATTCTTCCCCCTGGATGCCGATCGCGATACCGGGCGGGTGATCCTCACCCTTCCCGACGGAACGCGCCAGAAACTGGATTTCTCTTCCTATCGCGGCCCTACCCTGGAAGACGACCTGCGCCTGCGCGATTTCACCATCAACGCCCTGGCGCTGGACCTGCGCACCATGACCCTGCTCGATCCCCTGGGTGGGGCGGCTGACCTGCGCGCACGTCGGTTGCGAGCCTGTGCTCCCACAGCAATGCGCGACGATCCCCTGCGCATTTTGCGTGGCGTTCGCCTGGCAACGATGTTGGGCTTCACCATCGAAGCCGAGACCCGTCGGGCCATGCGACAGGCTGTCCCTCTCCTGAGTCAGATCTCCCCCGAACGGCTGCGCGATGAACTCTTTCGCCTCCTGGAAAGCCGCCAGGTTTCTGCCTCCCTGCGGGCCCTGGATATGCTCGGCGCCCTACCCCAGATTTTGCCCGAATTGCCTGCCCTGAAAGGCGTGGAGCAACCTACCCCTCACATCTACGACGTATGGGAGCACACCCTGCACGTGCTCGACGAACTGGAGCGCCTGCTGCTGGCCCTGGCCCCTGACTACAACCCTGACGATACCTCGGACCTTTTCACCGGCCTGCTCTCCTTGCGCCTGGGGCGCTACCGTCAGCGCTATGGGGAGCACCTGGCCCAATCGCTGCACATCGAACGCTCCCTGCGTGGCCTGTTGTTCTTCACTGCCCTGTATCACGATGTAGCCAAACCCTACACCATGACACGCGACGAAACCGGCCGCATACGCTTTTGGGGACACGATACACAAGGCGCGGCCATCGCCCAGGCGCGTGCCCGCGCCCTGGCTCTGAGCAACGATGAGATCGATCGCCTGGTGACCCTCATTCGCCATCACATGCGCCTGCACTATCACTTCAGCCGCAAGGAAGGCGAAAACCGTGATCCCTCCCGGCGGGCCATCTATCGCTTCTTCCGCGATGCCGGCCCGGCCGGTCCAGACCTGATCCTGCTTGGCCTGGCCGATCTGCGTGCCACCCATGGCCCCGCTCTGAAACAAGAAACCTGGGCCGCCGCCCTAGACGTGTGTCGCATCTTCCTGGAAAACTACTGGGAGCGCCCTGAAGAGGTGGTTTCGCCACCGCGCCTTCTGGATGGTCACCAACTGATGCAGGCCCTGCACCTGCCGGCCGGCCCACTGATAGGCAAAGTGTTAGAAGCCATTCGTGAAGCCCAGGCCACAGGTCAGGTCAGCACCCCTGAACAGGCCCTGGAGTTTGCCCGTCGCTGGATAGAGGAGCAACAAACAGAATGAACCTGGTCTATTTTGATCTGGAAACCCAATACACCTTCGACGAAGTCGGTGGTCATCGCCCCTCGGCCCTGAAACTGGCCTGTGGCGTCACCTGGTCCACCGCGCGCCAGGATTTTGCCGTATATTGGGAGCAAGACGTGGCCGCCCTGCTGGCCGAATTACAATCCGCCGATCGGGTGATCGGCTTCAACCTGCTGGCGTTTGACTACGAAGTGCTTCGTCCCTACGCCCCTGGCGAATCCTTACGCCGCCTCCCTACGGTAGACATGCTGGTCGATCTGCATCGCACCCTGGGCTTTCGCCTGAGCCTGGACTCGCTGGCCCGCGCCACCCTGGGCATCACGAAGATCGCTGACGGCCTGCAGAGCGTGGAATGGTTCCGACGTGGGGAATTGGAAAAGGTGGCCGAGTATTGCAAGAGTGATGTGGAGATCACCCGTCGCCTGTATGAGTTTGGGCGTGAAAACGGATTTGTCTACTACTACTCCAAACTGGGCAGCAAACTGAAGGTGCCTGTCTCGTGGCGTTGAGGTTTGTTTACGATATGGAGGTAGCCTATGCACACGTTTACAGTTGACCAGCGTGTCCTGGCCTATGAACGCATCGGCCGGGGCGAGCCACTGGTGTTGATCCACGGGTTTCCCCTCGATCACACCATTTGGGAGAGAGTGGTTCCGTTGCTGGAGCAGGAGTTCGACCTGATCCTGCCCGACGTGCGTGGCTTTGGCCAGAGCGACGTGGGGGCGACACCGTTCCATATGGACGATCTGGCCAGCGACGTGGCCGCCCTGCTCGATCACGTGGGTCTGGAAGCGGCTTTTCTGGCCGGGCACTCGATGGGTGGATACATCTCGCTGGCCTTTCTGGCAGCCTATCCGCAGCGGCTGCGTGGTCTGGCTCTGGTGGCTTCGCAGGCGGCCGCCGATGCCCCTGAGCGACGCGCCGCTCGCTATACCCAGATTCGCCAGATCGAAGAAGAAGGGATCGGATCCGTTGTCGCCTTCATGACCGAAAAACTCACCCCTGACGAGAACCTGCGCAAAGGGCTGCACGACTTGATGAAAAAGCAACGGCCTCTGGCTTTCATTGGCGCTCTGCGTGCCATCGCTGAACGTCGTGAAACCCTTAGCCTGTTGCAGCAGGTCACTTTCCCTGTGGTTGTGATCCACGGGCAAAGCGATGCTCTGATCCCAATTGAACGGGCGCACGAGGTGAAAGCGGCGGTTCCCCACGCCCATCTGGTGGAATTGCCTGGTGGAGGACATATGCCGATGCTGGAGTTCCCCCAGGCCGTAGCCGAAGGGCTCAAGAAGTTAAAAGAGCAGGGCAGATAGTTCCGTCCTGCTCCAGCCGTCTTCCCCGGCAGGATGATAGATGGTCTCAGGAGCCTTCCGCAGGCGAGGGAGAGATGGAAGGCTTAAGCGACCATCCAGGCGCAGACATATCTTCGGTTTGCCACGCGTTACTTTCCCGTCGCCTGATCAGGTGGCTCAAGTGGGCGGCCAACACATTCCCTGGCACGGGCTTCACCAGATAATCATCCGCGCCGCTATCCAGAGCATCGGCAATGATGCGCGGGTCATTCAAAGCAGAAAGGATCAGGATAGGCACGGTGCTGACTTCACGAACGGCCCGACAGACCTGAAAGCCATCCATCTCCGGCATCATCAGGTCCAGCACCAGGGCTTCTGGCCGGTGTTCCAGGACCAGTTGAACCACTTCCCTGGGCTGAGTGGTGGTCAACACCTGAAAGCCATGAAAGCGCAGCAAAAGAGAGAGCAGTTCGGTCGTAGCGGGGTCGTCGTCCACACACAGAATTCGTACCATGTGCTCTATTATGCTTTATTTCCGGCCGGTGACACTTTGCAGGTTGTTTACAGATGAAAACAAGGGGAGGAGAGACTTTTCTTGAATTTTGGTCAGGTCTTGAGAACCCGACGTCGGGTTTCGCTGCCTTGCAGAGCGGCACCGGCTACACCACCCCCCTCTGGCACGGCCATCGTTCATCCAGGGGGAAACAGCTGCGCAGGTCACTGACTCACAATATACTCAAAAATGGCAGGCACGCAAGCCGTACCGTTCGCATTGGTGTGGCGCAAGCCGCTCGTGCCACAACCCTTTGAACAGGCACAGGGCATCGCCCTTCGGCAGGCCGTCGGCCTGAGCGCTCAGGCGAACGTTCAGGGCAGGTGTGGTTTCCGACTAGGGCTTTTCAAAGTTCTAATCTTTGGGCCTTTCTTACAGTTGCTGTGACTCTCAGTAACATAAAATTGTACCGCCGACCTATGGTCGGCACACTGCCAGGCAAAGCCTGGCGGTACAAAAAGAGAAGCCCTGGTTTCCGACGGTGATGGTTTGATCATCGGCGGCGTCCGCTTCGTCCGGCGACCCTGTTCAGAAAATTAACTGGACTTTTGCGAATGTTGTTTAAGCACCACATAGGCGGTCTTCAGGAAATCGAACCACCCTATACGCAAGAACTGTTCTGCAGGTTCCAGGGCTTTTTGATGGTCATATCTTCTGCGCAAAAATTTTACCCCTATGCCCGCTACCAGAGGCTAAACGTACCTTCCGGTCGCAAACATACTGGCTTCCCCTGCCGTTCTATATTGAAAAAGCCCTGTTTGGCTGCGTTGAGATGGCAGTTGAATTGCGTTGGGACGGCAGTTGAATTGCCGTCCCAAATCCGTTACCGGGTCATCCGCCAGGTCATGGCTTTTCAATAGCCGTATGCTCCGCACAGAAACTTTTCCTCTGTGTGAACGACTGGCCATGAAAGTTGCCTTTCCGTGGCAAACCCAATGGCTTTCCCTACCGTTGTGTCGGAGGATTGAAAAGCCCTGTGCAGGTTTTACAAATCGTTGACTCTTCTTCTGGCTTCGGGTATCCTCATGCACCGTGGCCCAGCCATCGCTCTTTTCTTCTATCCCCTGGACAGTCTCACGCCTGACCACCTACATCCGGCGGGTGTTGGAAACCGATCCGGCGTTGCAGGATATCTGGGTGCAGGGGGAACTTTCCAATCTCTCACGGCCCGCTTCAGGGCATGTGTATTTCACCCTGAAGGATGCCAACGCCTCGCTGCGTGGAGTGATGTGGAAGAGCCAGGCGGCACGCCTGTCCTTTCCTCTGCGAGATGGCATGGAGGTGGAAGTCCATGGTTCCATTGGCGTCTATGAAGCCGGTGGGCAGTATCAACTCTATGCCGATGTGATTCGACCGCTGGGAGAGGGAGCGCTGTATGCCGAGTTTTTACGGCTGAAGGCAATGCTCGAGGCAGAAGGGTTGTTTGATCCGGGGCGGAAACGCCCCATCCCCAGTCTGCCGCGGCGGATCGGCGTGGTCACCTCGGCCACGGGTGCGGCGCTGCGGGATATTTTGAACACCCTGCGTCGTCGCCTGCCTATGGTAGAAGTGATCCTGGCGCCTTCGCTGGTGCAGGGAGAAGAAGCCCCTACATCTCTGGTACGGGCCCTCGAAACAGTCAACCGCTACGCGCCCGATGTGATCCTGATCGCTCGCGGGGGCGGTTCGCTGGAGGATTTGTGGGCGTTCAACGATGAACGCGTGGTGCGAGCGGTGGCAGCCAGCCAGGCACCGGTGATCAGCGGCGTGGGCCACGAGACGGATTTCACCCTGACCGATTTCGCAGCCGATCTGCGAGCCCCAACCCCTACCGGGGCCGCTGAACTGGCCACGCCTATCACCATAACTGATCTGACCGAGCGGATGAATACCCTGCACCGTCGCCTGCACACCATCATCCAGGGGCATTTACGCCATCATCGGCTGAGACTGGCGAACCTTCAAACGCGCCTGAGCCTGGTATCTCCCCTGCGGAGACTTCGATCGGAGCAGCAACGCCTGGATGAATGGACGCGCCGTCTGGTGGCTGCCCAGGCCCATCGTCTGGCGTTGGAGGCGGAACGTCTTTCGGGGCTGAGGAAACGCCTGTTGGCGCTGAGCCCGTTCGAGGTCCTGGCACGCGGCTACGCTGTCGTCACCCGGCAGGTAGATGGTCGCCTGATCCGCAGCGTGGCGCAGGCCAGGGTCGGAGAAGCTATCCGCATTCGTCTGGCCGATGGACAGTTTGATGCAGAAATCACTTCACTTCCTGAGAGGGAATAATGTCGAAGTCATCCCGTTCTATCGAATCTTTTACTTATGAAGAGGCTCTGGCCGAATTGGAAAAGATTGTGGCAGCCCTGGAAGAAGGCAATCCCTCTCTGGAGCAGGCCATGGCGTTGTTTGAACGCGGGCAGGCGCTTATCCAGCACTGTGCCGGCCTGCTGGAGGCCGCCGAATTGAAGGTACGTCAGATCTCCGGCGAGACGTTGACCGATTTTGAGGAGACTTCATGAACCCAGGTGATTTGCTGGAAAACCCGGTGTTGATCGGGGGCTTGATCGCCTGGGTGCTGGCCCAGGGATTAAAACCGCCGCTGGAATATCTGCGCTCAGGCAGTTGGAAGTGGCATGTGATTTTGAGCGCCGGCGGCATGCCCAGTTCGCATTCCGCACTGATTGTCGCAGTGACTCATGGGATCGGGCTGTTCGTTGGGTTCGGATCGCCCCTGTTTGCATTGAGCCTGGCTATAGCGATGATCGTGATCTACGATGCTGCCGGGGTGCGACGCGAAGCCGGAAAACACGCCGAGCGGATCAATTTCCTGTTCGATCAGTTGCTCCAGGGACATGTATGGAGCGAAGAAGAGTTACGGGAGGTGCTTGGCCATACCCCGATGGAGGTGATCGGGGGTATATTGCTGGGCCTGGTGGTGGCCACAGCCAATTGGTTGTTGTGGCAGTGAATCCTATCCCCGTAAATCCACTTCTTCTTTCCCGGCCAGTTTATCCAGAATGCGTGAGACCACCACTTCGAGATGATGGGGTTGGTGAACGTAGTCCAGATCATCGGTGCGAAGGGTCAGCACCGGGCAGAGATCAAAGGCTTTCAGCCATTCTTCGTAAAACGTTTCCAGGAGAGTCAGGTATTCGGCAGTGATCCCGGCCTCGATGTGGCGCGCCCGGCGGCGGATGCGTTCCAACAAGATCGGCACCGGCGCTTTCAGGTAGATCAGCAGTCCCGGACGGGGTAACCCCTGAACCACCAGATCAAACAGGCGACGGTAGGAGAGATAATCTCGTTCGGAGAGATGCCCCAGGTGATGGAGCGCGCGAGCGAAGATATACGCATCCTCATAAATACTGCGATCCAGGATCGCCGAACGGGGATCACGAGCGGCTTCCAGATATTGTTCGGCCCGATGGCCCAGGAAGAAGATTTGCAGGTGAAACGCCCAGGTGCGCATATCCCCATAGAAATCCGCCAGATAGGGATTATCCGCCACCGATTCGAAAGCGGTGCGCCAGCCCAGGCGGGCCCCAATGCGCTCAGTGAGGGCTGTCTTCCCTGCGCCGATGTTGCCGGCAACCACGACAAGATGTTTGGTCATGACAGGACTCCCTCAAAGGGGGTTTTTTGAAACGGTTGCGTATGGCCGCGTCGAACGGTCACCATTTCGGCCAGGATGGAAAGAGCAATTTCTTCCGGCTCGATGGCTCCCAGGGGCAATCCCACCGGGGCGCGAAGACGACTGAGTTGCTGTTCTGAAACGCCTCTCTCGCGCAGGTCTGCCAGTCGTTTGGGAATGGTTTTGCGCGAGCCCAGGACGCCTACATAGCAAGCCGGGCTGGAGAGGCCAATTTGTAACGCCGGATGATCCAGTTTCTCATCGTGGCTGAGGGCAACGAGGAACGTGTTCTCATTGATGTTGAGCGAGGGTAACACGTCTTGTGGCCAGGCCTGGAGCAACTGATCCGCTTGTGGAAAGCGTTCACGGGTCAGAAAAGCGCTCCGCGGATCGATCACAATGGTGAAAAACCCCAGGACTTTCGCCAGGGCTACCAGCGAAATGGCTATGTGAACGCCACCGATGATGATCAGGCGAGGGGGAGGGGAAAAAACGTCCACAAACAGCGTTGTCTGCTCGAAGGTGCGCCAGGCGGATTCCTGGCGAGAGAGTTGTCGTCGGGCCCATTGCACCACCTCCGCGTCGAGAGAAGCATTTCCCAAATGTCCCATCGTGCGCCCATCTGACCAGATGAGCATTTTCCTGCCCGCCTCTTCTCCCTGGATGACCGTCACCATCGCAACCAGGTGTTCCTGTTGGATAGCCTGAATCAATACAGGATACACTGGCCTCCAGTGGGGTGTGTGGAGAGACTCGATCAACACGCTGATACGGCTACCACAACTGAGGCCTACTTCCCAGGGTCGGCCCTCTGTGGCCCCATAGGAAACCAGACGCGGCGAGCCCTGGCGGAGAACAGTTTGCGCTTCCTCGTAGATAGCCCCTTCAACGCACCCTCCTGAAATAGAGCCGATCATCTCGAAAGAGGTGCTCATCGCCATTTTTGCTCCCAGAGGGCGCAAGGACACTCCATCACGCTGGACAAGCGTGGCCAGCGCCACTGGTTTACCCTGCTTCAACCAGGAGTCGATTTGGGCGAAAAACTGGTGTGTGGTCATAGGGGTCATCTTTCGCTACATGGCAAACAATCGAGTAACTGGACTCGTTCTATCAGGATTATACGCCAATTCCTTCCCCTATCCCAAGCAACAGGCCAGTGATGGCATCCAGGCCAGAGGTATGGCCCGAGCAGGAAGCGCGTTCGAAGGCCTCCAGCAAATCCGATCGAGAGGAAACGATGCAGATGTGTTGGGCCAAAAACGCCAGAGAAGCAGAGACCTGACCATGCATCGCATGAATCAGAAACGTGCGACTGATAGCATTGGTTTGATGGGAAAGACGAATGATCTGAGGCTCAATCTGAAGCAAGAACTGTTCTAGAACAGGGAAACGAGAAGCGGAAATTCGCCACCCTGCCAGTAAGCCCACCAGAAGATCATCACCCGAAGGAGTCAATCCACGCCCCAGACCGATCAGGGAACGAAGTGCGGGTTCCGCGGTGCGGGAATCGCCCCGGCGGGCCGATTCAAGGAGACTCACCAGAGGTTGCCTGATCTGGTGGGCGATCTCAGAAAGCGGGGGATGTGAGGAGAAAAGTTCCTGGGCAACCAGATCGGCTTGAACGACACGCTGGCGCTCGTTCAATGCCTCCCAGATCAGGCGCCAGGCGTTTTGGGCCGCAGCAAACGAAGGCAAAGAAGATAACGAGGGTAAATGGCATGACCAACGGGTAGCGTGGCGCAAGTCAACCATCATCCCAGAGAGGCGCAATTCTCTCCCATCACAGGACACAGTTTCCCCTGGCCGAAAGCGCTCAAAGGTAAAGTCCTCTGGCACGTCCAATCGAATCGCCTGAGGCAGGTCTGGGTGATTTGCAGCAATCAAGGTGATCAAGTCCTCTCGATTGGGCAAAGCCAGGTTCAATGTCGAACGAAACACGCTGTGCACGACTCCGTGAAAGCCAGCCTGAGGCACAGCGTTTCCTATGGAGAATGCCTTCACGTATACAGAAGGAAAGAGCGGCATTACTTTTCCAAAGGCTCGAGGATCAGCCCCAGCAGGACTCGATCGCCTTGCCTGCGAACAGGTCCCCAATTTGCCTGCAGTCGCATGCCGATCTGAAGTTGGATCGCTGAGTCGGCCCGGATTTGCCCCAATGCGCGCACCCCATTTTCAAATTCCACAATGCCCATCCGCAGGAAAGAGCGATCCCATCCAGGAGGCAAATGATAGACAGTCGTATAAGTGAGCAGGGTTACCTGCCCCTTAAGGGGAACTTCAACAAAGTTGCGCTGCCGGCAGTTCAGGCAACGATCGTGAGGTGGATAGTGAAGCATTCCACACGACAGACATTGATAAGCCACTAACGACATTTCATGAACCCTGTTCAACTCGTTTGAGCAGAAAACAGACTGCATGATTGGCAAAACCGCCCAGATTCACCGTCATTCCCACCTGTGCCTGCGGCACCTGACGCTCTAGAGGCAAGGCATGACGCAATTGCCAGACAATTTCCACGACTTGTGCCACGCCAGTGGCACCTAAGGGATGCCCTCGGGCTTTCAACCCTCCAGAAACATTGATGGGGATCGAACCACGCAGGCTAGTTTCACCCTGTAGCACAGCCCGACCACCTTCCCCTTTTTCAAAAAAGCCGACATGTTCACTGATGGCAATCTCTAAAATCGTAAATGCATCATGCACCTCGGCCACATCTACATCTTGAGGGGAAAGGCCTGCCATGCGGAAAGCCGCCTGGGCGGCAAGAGTAACGGCTCGAAGATCAAGGGGATCAGCGCGCTGGGCCATAGAATACACATCGGTTGCCTGTCCGAAACCGGCGATCACAACATAAGGCTTGCCTGTTTTTCTGGCCATCTCTTCTGTGCACAGGACGACTGCCGCTGCGCCATCACTATTGGGGCAAACATCATACCGATGGAGAGGATCAGCAATCATAGGATTGGTCTGTTCCTCCTCAAGCAACTCAGGGTCGAGAGGAGTGCGGATACAGGCATAGGGGTTAAGCGCGCCCATAGCGTGATTCTTGAGAGAAACGGCTTGAAGATGGCGCAGCGTGAGCAGATAGCGCTGCATGTACAGACGGGTATACATAGCCGCCAGCGCGGTCATGGTCACCCCATAGGGATATTCCGCCTGGGGATGGGCCATAAACGCCAGAAAATCGGCCAGTTCATGACTGGAAGCCACAAGCATTTTCTCACCCCCTACCACCAGAACGGTATCATAGTAGCCCGAAGCGATAGCCAACACCCCCATCTTGATCGCCGAAGCCCCCGAAGCCGGCCCATTTTCCACTGCCTCAGCGGCTGCGGGCATTAAGCACAAACGGTCCACCAGCAGACTGGCGATGGCAATCTGGTGCTGCAACACGCTGGCTCCCACCGTGGCAACCAGGACGGCATCAACATTCGACAAACCAGCGTCATCAAGAGCATTCAGAGAGGCCGCCGCAAGCAAATCAACCAGGGTGTGTTGGGGATACCGCCCAAAGGGAATCATCCCCACGCCGAGGACCGCCACGTTACGCATAACGGTCAGGCCAGGTTGGCTTTGCTGAGGGCATTGAGACGCTCAACATGAGACGGATCGTAAGCATCACCGAATCGGGTTTTCGGTAGGGTCTGCTTTTTTGCCATCAACGCCTCATACTCTTCGTCATCCACAATCGCCACGCATCGCCCAATGCTGGCCTCACCATCCACAAAACGCCACGGGAAAAACCCAACCGTCACCCGGCGGTTCAAGATCAGGTCAATATCCCCACCCAGACATTCTGCGTGGATGATGCCATACGGAAACAGTTCCAGATGCATCAGCTGGTATTTCGAATCATCGAAAATTTCGGCGATGCCTTTGCCAAATTTTTTACGGAAGACTCGTTCCGCCTCGCGGGCCTGGCGTGGCATCCAGTCGCGAATGATCGTGTTCATCGGATGATCGGCGCTGCCACAATCCACACCGATCCAGCGCAGTTTTTTGGCTTTGGCCCACTCAGCAAATTCGCGATCGGGACCGGGATGTTTGACCATGTAGCGAATTTCGTCGGCATAGGGCGAATCCCAGCCAAAATGATGATAGCCGGTATGGATAATCAGAATATCGCCTTCGCGCACTTCAACACGCTCCTCGACCATTTGGCTGGTGTAAATATCATAATCGCCACAGACATCACTCAAATCCACCACCGCGGCCTGGTGCACCAGAAACTCCATATTCAGCGAAGCAATGTCTTTGCCGGGGGTGTAAAAATGGATTTCGCCATCCAGATGGGTGCCGAGGTGATTGGAATGAGTAAGCAACTGGCCATTGGCGCCATTGGGAGCCAGGCGTTTGAAAAACTTTATCTGCAAGGGTTCATACGTCGGCCAGGCAGGGGTGGCGATTCCAAGAGGAATGGTCAGATCAATGAACTTCATCGGGATCATCCTTTCTGAACCACAGGATCACAGCATACCTTCGAGCCGGAAGGCAGATAAGGGAGGGCTTTTGGGGGTCACCGGAAGATCGGTCAACCCAACCGAAAAAAGACTCTCAATCCTTTTCATAGGACACACCCAGCGACTCCGGTCTGGCAGCACCCCAGCGAGAACTGAACCAGCGGGTGGACATCAACACCAACACCAGGATCGTGATCACAAAGGGGAAAGTGCGCCAGATATAGCGAGAAAAGAGTTGCGGGAAGAAATCCGCCGGGCTCAGAGAAAGTTGCCAGAACACCCCAAACAGGATCGCTCCCCCCAGGAGCAGGAGGGGATTCCACATCGAGAAAAAGACCAGAGCTAGAGCGATAAATCCCCATCCCATGAGGAAGTTGTAATTCCACACGGGATTGTAATCCAGGGCGTAAATTGCGCCTGCCAATCCCATCAACGCCCCGCTGACGATCACGCTCAGGTATCTCATTCGGACGACGTTAATGCCTGATACCTCAGCCACGGCCGGATTCTCGCCAACGGAGCGCAATTTCAACCCAAAATTGGTCCGGAACAGAACAAACCAGCCCAGGATCACAAGCACAACGGAAAGCACAAAGAACAGGGATAAACCCGACAGCGCAGGCAGGCGTGGTAACCCCAATGGACCCGTATAGGGGTAGCCAATATAGGCGGTGAGCCCAAACCCCAGGATCCATATCCCCATGCCATTGACCACCTGATCTCCTCCGAGGGTGATCGAGAAAAAGCCGTGGAGCAAGCCGATCAACGCTCCCACCGCCACTCCCGCCAGAAAGCCCAACAGATAGCTGCCGGTGGTCTTAGCCACCATAAAACTAATGGTGGCGCCAAACAACATGGCCCCTTCGACGCCCACGTTCAAAATGCCGGCGCGCTGACCGATAATCTCTCCCAGGGCCGCCACGGTAAAAATCGTTGAAGCATTCAAACTTCTTACCCAGAATTCCCACATGTCATTCCTCCGACGATGAGGTTACCTCTGCCTGATCTCGTTTCAGCACCAGGCGATAGCGAAAGAAAAACTGGAAAGCGACCAGGATGATCATCAACACTCCCAGCATAGCATAATCTATCCCAAAGCCGAGTTGGAGTTTTCCTTGAACGAAGCGACCGCCACCAGTTAATCCACCAAACAACAATGCCAGGGGGATAGCCGCCAGAGGATTTCCACGGGCGATCAGACCACAGATGATTCCGTAAAAGGAGAGATCGCCAAATTCGCCATAGTTTTTGGGAATCTTATATAGTCCTGGCACCGTGGCAAAATAGTGATAGCCGGCCAGCCCAGCAAACAATCCTCCCAACACAAAAACCAGCAACGAAATTTTGAACGGATCGATCCCTGCATAACGCGCCGCAAGAGGGTTAGACCCAAAGGCGCGGATTTGATACCCCAGGCGCGTGCGGGTAAGCAGGAGGTGCAACACGATCGTCGCCCCGATCGCCAGCCAGAATGTGAAAGGCATTCCTGCTATCGGCTGCAATTGAAGTGAGGCCGGCAGGCGGTATCCTTCCCCTTCTCCACTTGTGCCCATAAACAGACCACCATCTTTGATCATGTGTGATACCAACCAGAACAGGATGGAATTCAACATCATGGTGACCACGATCTCGTTGGTGTTGAATTTTCCCCGGAGAAGACCAGGGATGCCTCCTGCCACAGCCCCTCCCAGCATCGCAGCCAACACCATAGGCGGAATGACGACCATTGCGTTGAGTTCAACATTGCCACTGCGGGCCCCGAAGGCATAGGCCACGCCAAAGGCGCTCAAGGCACCCAGATATAGTTGGCCAGCCATGCCAATATTCCACAGGCCAGCACGCATAGGTAGAATAAACGCATGGGTGCACAAAAGCAGGAAAATCGCTCGATTGATCGTCAGCGGTACACCGAACGAGTTGAAGAAGGCGTAGGAAAAAATTTCCAGATAGCCCTTTGCCGGATCCACACCGGCCTGCAAAAAGATAAATCCCACCAGGAAAAGGGCAAAGGCGATTGCCAGGGCCGAAAAGACAATCGCTTCCCATCCTGTAAAACTGGCTTTTTTCTCCAGTTTGATCGTATAGCCGGCCAGAGTCATGATTGCCCCCTCTGTAATTGGATACCAGCCATCATAGCACCGATGCTCTCTCGATCAGCCGTCTCGGCAGACAAAATGCCCATAAACCTTCCTTCATAAATTGGGGCGATGCGATCACTCAGAGCCATCACCTCATCCAGGTCTTCAGAAATCAACAGAATGCCTGCACCGGACTTGCGGGCTTCCAGCAAGCGGGTCTGTACATATTCCGTTGCACCTACATCCAGGCCCTGCGTAGGCAGGTTGGCAATGATCAGACGGGGTTTGCGGGAAAGCACTCGCGCCAGGATCAATTTCTGGAGGTTCCCCCCCGAAAGATTTCTGGCCTTTACATCAGGATTGGGAGTAGCAATCCCATATTGAGCGATCAACGCCTCGGTAAACGAGCGGGCTTTTCTAAAGTTAATCCATCCCCCTTTAGAAAACGCTTCGTCATAGTAGTAACTCATCAGCACATTTTCGATCAGGGAGAATTCCCCAATTGATCCGACCAGCCTTTGTTCAGACGGAATGTATCCTATCCCCCTCTTCCAGCGTTCCAGAACGGATTTACGGGTAATCTCCTCCCCATCCAGCACAATCCGTCCCTGGGTTGGCGGTCGTAACCCTGCCAGGACCTCCGCCAGGATCTGTTGACCATTCCCCGATACCCCAGCGATGCCAAAAATTTCCCCTTCGTGTACGGTAAATGAGATGCTCTTGACCGCGTGAGTCCCCTTATCATCATAGGCAGACAGGTTCTCCACCTGTAAGATTGGTTTTCCGCGTTCGACGGGTTCACGCTGAACGTTGAAAAGCACTTCCCGGCCCACCATGGCAGCCGCCAGGGCCTGTTCGGTAGCATCAGAGGTATTCAGGCGTGCAACGACTTTGCCGCGGCGCAGCACCGTCACCCGTTGGCTGACTGACAGGACGACAGATAACTTATGGGTGATAAAAGGCACGACCGCCAGTTCGTCTCGGGCCATAATCTGAAGAGTTTCCAGCAACTTCTTTGTTTCTACCGGAGCCAGCGCAGAGGTGGGTTCATCCATGATCAAAATCTTCGCTCCACGATAGAGCGCCTTCAAAATTTCCACCATCTGCTTTTCCCCCTCGGAAAGATGCCACACCCGCGCGTTCAGGTCAATTTTGTAACCATAGTGATCGCACAACTGAGCCACTTCCTCGGCGGCTTTTTTCATATCGAGAACGGTGCCTACTCGAGGATGACCCAGCAGAATGTTTTCCAGGACCGTATGAGCCGGGATCAAGCGGCGCGTTTGATGGACCATGCCGATCCCCAATTCAATCGCATCCAGAGGGGAGCGAAAATTCACTTTTTTCCCAAACACATAAATTTCACCTTCATCCGGGCGAACCAACCCAAAGAGAATGCTCATCAGGGTCGTTTTACCGGCGCCATTCTCACCGAGAATAGCATGAATCTCACCAGCCCGAATTTCAAAGTCAACCTTGTCGTTCGCCACGACACCTGGATAGCGCTTGGTGATCCCACGTGCTTCCAGGACGACCTGACCATGCTGAAGTGTTGCGGCCATAGGGAAATCTGCGCCTCTCCTTTTACACAGGAAATGCTTTTCTACAACTGGAGGATGAGACTCCCCCTTCCGCCTCATCCTCCTGACCAGTAAAGGCTCTACTTGAGGATGATCGTGCCTTGCAGGTCAAAATTGAACTGAGAGAGCAAGAATTCAACACTGGGTTGCTGGCCAGCAGGCTTTACCACCGTCCCGGCAGCCGGGATCGGCAGGCCAGGAAGTTCCAACCCGGTGCCATTGCTCACCAGTTCATGCTCCGTGAACGGGTCCCATTCCCCTTTCATCATTTGCTCACGACGCTGGGCAACCAGGTCAAGGATTTCCTTTGGAATGAGCGGTAAGGCTTTGGGACTGATGGCATCTACGCCCACTTTGCCGGCGTTCATCAGGTCAACGGTGGGGACAACCGTGCCATCGGCCAGGGTCATGGTGGTCTCCATGCCGGGATATAGGATAGTGGGAGGAGTCTGATTGCCCTTCAGGTATTCCTGCAGGATAAGGTTGTAGCCCACTTCCCAGCGGGTATCGAACGAGACGGCAACGGTATCGGTGCTCGACCAACCATACTCACCGACGATATCCATGTCTTTGCCGACGAACCAGATTCCCTTTTCCGTGGCTACATCCAGCGCAGAGCCGGAGTCGGTTTGCTGGGTGAGCACGTCTACGTTGTATTGCTCGACCAGCATGGTGGCGATTTCTCGCTCCTCTTGGGGCAGGTACCAGTCACCGACGTATTTGACATAGACCTTGACGTCCTTGTTCAGCAATTTCGCTGCATCCTGCACCCCCAGAACGAAGCCGGCCGTGCGACGGAGCACCTGAACATTGGGGAAAGCGGAAACAATACCAATGTTCCCCGTCTGGGTCAGAGCACCGGCGATCAGGCCTTCCAGATACAGTGCCTGATACTGGCGCGGGAAGTAGCGGATAAAGTTCCGCTCCGTGCTGAGATCGCTGGCAATAATGGAGACGAAGTATACATCCGGATACTTGCCGGCAATATCCTTCAGGGGCAACCCCATGAATTCAGCGTTCCCCACCACGATATTGGCACCCTGAGCAATCATCTCCTCTGCAAAGGGTACGGATTGATCAGGGGCCACGCTCTCGCGATAGATATACTTCACGTTCGGATACGCCGCCTCCAGGCGTTTTCCGGCTCGATCATGCGCACCCGACCAGGTGGTGCCGGCAATCACGCTGAAATGTTCAATCGCAAAGGTGATCTGCTGGGGTTGAGAGGGAGCTTCGGCCGGCTGGGTTGCCGGTGCAGTCGTCGGTTGGGAAACCGGTGGGGCAACCGTTGGGGCGGGAGTCTGCTGCGATGCACAAGCACTCAGGATCAGACTCAGCATGACCATCAAGGTAATCGTTGTCAGTGACACTCGACGAAACATGGTTCCTCCTTCCTGATTGATAGAGTGGAAATGGTTTAAATTTACAGGATTTCACAATTCACGTATCGCGCGCAAAAGGCTCACCTCCTTTCCTTCAGGAAACCATTCAGGGTATCCAGGCCTTGTTTGATCAGGCTTTTGCTGACCGAATCAAACAGCCGCTGTCCTACACTGGCCACCTTACCGCCGATCTGAATTTCACCGCGGTAATCCATCAGGGTCCGATTCCCGTCGGTTTCGGACAGGTCCACCGTTCCGACCCCTTTCAAGAACCCCAGTGAACCTGTCCCTTCTACAGTCAGGGTACAACGCTGGGGCGGAATTTCATCGCTCACCTTGACTCGCCCTGCAAACGTTCCCGAAAACGGGCCGATACGCAACACCACCTCACCCAGAAATTCCGAGTCGCTGATCTTTTTCACCGTTTGTATGCCGGGCAAACACTGCATCAAGACGTCTGGATCGCGAACCAGCCTCCACACTTCTTCACGCGGCCCATCAAATAGATACTGCCCTTCGATCTTCATGCGGACTCCTGCTTCTGGCGTAACAGGCTAAACAGTCGGTCTGGGCTGAGAGGCATCTCGGTGATTTCCAGGTCAGGATCGGCCAGGGCGTTTTCGAGAGCCTGCGCAAACAAGGCAGGAACTGGAATAGCCCCTGCTTCCCCTGCGCCTTTCACGCCCAGCACATTCAGAGGGGAGGGAGTTTCGTGATGATGCACTTCAATGCGAGGCATTTCTAACGAAGTCACCAGCAGATAGTCAGCCAGCGAAGCATTCAGCAACTGACCATTCTCATCGTAGTGCAACTTCTCATAGTAGGCATTCCCCAACCCCATGGAAACGCCCCCGTGGATCTGCCCTTCCAGGATCAGGGGATTCAATACCGTACCGCAGTCTTCAGTCACTACATAGCGACGAATCTTCACCATCAACGTTTGCGGATCCACTTCCAGGATCATGGCATGGACACCGAAAGCAGTGGGGCCGTAGCGAGGGCCATAATATGCCGTGGCTTCCAGCCCCGGTTCGGTGCCCGGCTCGACAGCCCCACGGAGGGGATTGGCCAGCACCGCCAGTTCTTTGAGGCTGATGGACCGTTGGGGCAGATCGGCTACACGCACCATGCCGTCCTCAAGTTCCAGTTCCTCCTCGGGAGCCTCCAGCACTTTGCTGGCCAGCGCCAGAATCTTTTTGCGCACCATGCTGGCCGCCGCAAGCACTGCGCTGCCTGCCACGACCGCACCACGGCTGGCAAAAGTGCCCGTCCCCCAATGAAACTCGGCTGTGTCACCAGTCACAATGCGCACATCACTCACCCTGACCCCCAGTTGCTCGGCGACAATCTGCGCAAAGGTAGTGAAATGACCCTGCCCCTGAGTACCGATCCCGGTAGCCACACTCACCTTTCCTGTAGATTCAACCGTGATGCGGGCCCCTTCATAAGGGCCGATGCCAGTGGTCTCGATAAATGGCACGACCCCGATTCCCACATGTTTGCCCTCCTGGCGCAAACGCGGCTGCTCTTCTTTGATGAATTTTTCGTACCCAATCGCTTCCAGGGTCTTCTGCAACACAGCCGGATAGTTTCCACTGTCGAGGATCAGGGGGGCGAATGCCTGATCAATAATCCCATGTTCATAGGGGAATGCATCGGGTTGGATCAGATTCCGCCGCCGAATTTCGATGGGATCCATGCCCAGTTCCCGGGCGGCAAAATCCATCATCCGTTCGATCACAAACACCCCTTGCGGGCGCCCGGCCCCTCGCACCGGCGTAACGGTAATTCGATTGGTGAAGACTACGCGCAGTTCAGAGGAAAAATTCTTAATGTCATAGCCACCCATCACATGACATTGTGTGTTGATGGGGATGGTCAGGCCATAGGGATCATAGGCGCCTGTATCGTGGATGAAATCGTCTTTCAACCCTAACACTTTCCCATCGCGCGTCAGGGCCATTTCGACTTCATGAATCTGACCCCGTTCCTGGGTGGTGACGAAGAAATTCTCCCGGCGATCTTCAATCCATTTCACCGGACGATGGAGTTTCATCGCCAACCAGGGAATGAGCATCTCTTCCGGGTAAAACATCATGATCTTGGGGCCAAACCCCCCGCCGATGTAAGGAGCGATGACCCGCACCTGGCTTTCAGACAGTTCCAGGCGAGCCGCCAGACCGTTCCGAATCGGGATGGGCGCCTGGGTAGTATCCCATACGGTCAGGGTTTCGCTTTTCGGGTCCCAATGGGCGACGATGCCGCGATTTTCCATCGCTGCCGCAGCACCCCGTTCGATCACGAAGCGACGACGGATCACCACATCTGCCTGGCGACGCGCAGCTTCGTAATCCCCCTTCTTCTGGATCAGATGAGCGGCCAGGTTGGTTCCCAGGTCCTCGTGCACCAGCGGGCTTCCCGGTTCAAGTGCCTGTTCCAGGTCTAGCACCACAGGAAGCGGTTCATACTCCACTTCAACCAGGTCAGCCGCATCTTCCGCAATGTACCGATTCTCGGCCACGACCACGGCTACCGCTTCTCCTGCATGGCGCACCTTGTCTTTCGCCAGGGGATACTGACGTCGTGAATGAAACAACACATCTTTGATCGTGGGCGGAGGCGAAACCAGAGGCGGACCGGGGATCCAGTCCTTTCCCATATCTTCGGCAGTGAACACCGCCACCACCCCAGGATACTGGCGGGCTTTGGAGACATCTATCCGCACAATGCGGGCATGGGCATATTCGCTGCGTACAAACGCCGCATGAACCATGCCGGCCAGATGAACATCATCCACAAACTGCGCCTGACCGGTGAGCAGACGCGGATCTTCGTTGCGCACCACACGTTTTCCGATCAATCTCGTTTCCATAACGCCTCTTCACTATTTCAAACTGGCAAACTGATGAGACAAACTGGGGTTGGGCTGATGCGGAGACAAACTGAAGTTTGTCTTACGTGGAGACAAACTAAAGTTTGTCTTACGTGGAGACAAACTGAAGTTTGTCTTACGCGGAGACAAACTGAAGTTTGTCTTACGCGGAGACAAACTAAAGTTTGTCTTACGCGGAGACAAACTGAAGTTTGTCTTACGTGAGTTTTTCGGCGGCCAGAAGAACGGCATCTACAATATGCTGGTAGCCCGTACAGCGACATAGATTGCCCGAGATGGCTTCGCGAACTTCTTCCTCCGTGGGATGGGGATGGGTTTCAAGAAAGGCCACCACGGTGGTCAGAATGCCAGGCGTACAAAATCCACATTGCAGGCCATGAGCCTCCTGGAAGGCCTGTTGAACCGGGTGAAGGTTTTCCAGGCTGCCCAGGCCCTCTACAGTCGTGACTTCGTGACCCTGGGTCTGCACTGCAAACATCAGGCAGGATCGCACCGGGCGACCATCCAGCAGCACGGTGCAGGCGCCACACACACCATGTTCACAGCCCACATGGGTGCCCGTCAAACCGAGTTCATGGCGCAGGAAGTCGCTCAACAACAGGCGTGGCTCCACCTGACGTTCATACACCACACCGTTCACTTTCACCTTCAAATTGATTCTTTGGGTAAGTGCTTCCATCATCTGAATCACTCCTGTTGATTTTCCCTGGCACGCTGATGGGCTTCTTCCAGAGCACGAGTACACAAAACGTTCGCCAGATGACGGCGAAAGTCCGCCGAAGCGTGGATGTCGCTTCCGGGATCAATTTCCTCTCTCGAAGCCAGATCAGCCGCCGCTCGAATCAGATCGGAAGTCAGGGTTTGCCCTTCCAGCAAGGTAGAAGCGCGCCGGGCATACATCGGGCGATCCCCTGCATTCAAAAACACCAGGCGGGCCTTCTGACAATGACCATTTGCATCCAGAGTAATCACAGCCGCCACTCCTATCAGCGCAAAATCATGTTTGCGGCGGGCTACTTCCTGTAAGGACCAGCCCGATCGCGGCGGCAGGGGCGGAATGCGGGCTTCGACCAGAATTTCATCGGGCTCCAGTGCAGTGGTGAACAATCCCAGGAAGAACTCTTCGGCTGATACCCAACGTTCCCCTCGCTGACTGACCAGGCGAAATTGGGCCTCCAGGGCCAGGGTGAGCGTGGGCAGTTCCGCCGCCGGATCGGCATGAGAGATGCTCCCGCCGAACGTGCCGCGGGTGCGAATGGCTGGATAGGCGATCTTCTGCATTGCAAAATGAATCAGCGGTGCCTGCCGGGCAACCAGATCGCTGGTTTCTACCTGATAGTGACGCGTCATCGCGCCGACGCGCAAACTTCCACTTTCTCCATCCACCTGAAGATAGGCCAGATCAGGAAGGGTGTTTAAGTCCACCAACACCGAAGGGCGGACGAGACGAAAGTTCATCATAGGAATCAGGCTCTGCCCACCCGCCAGAAGTTTGGCGTCGTAGCCATACTTAGCCAGAAGAGACAGGGCGGCCTCTATGCTGGCTGGGGCGTAATATTGAAATGGCGCTGGCTTCATAGGCTCTCCTCGTTTCTGAGTCGACTAAAAACGAACCGCAGAGCACGCCGAGAGCACAGAGTCTTCCTGGTGCACTTTGCAGTCTCGGCGGTGAAAGGACCTTCTTACAGGGAAGTCAACCATAATCCAGGATAGATTCGGTGTGAGAGAACACCAACTACACTATGCTGCGCTGGATTTTAAGAACTCTTCCAACGAGACCGGTTCTCTGCCGAGCACACATTTTAAGATGCGCGGGTTGCCACTGAGACCATATCTTTCGTAGTAAGTAAACATCTTGCTCAACGTTTCGATTTGGTATTCGTTCAAGCCGGCAGCGCGGGCGTTTGCCTGCCAGGCTGCAAGGGGAATTGCTCGCGCCTCAACGGGCCGTCCGAACCGCCTGCTCAGCACGTGAGCGACTTCCTGTTGCGACAACCCCGGCGTGCCAGCAAGTTCAAGGGTGGCATCCCGCCATTCGGGTTCGGTCAGCACGATGGCGGCGGCTTCAGCCAGGTCACGCAAATCAATCAGGCTGAGGCGCGTCTGCGGCGAATACGGCACGGAGTACATCCCCTGTTCCTGCGCCTCCTTCACATACGCCAGCAGGTTTTGCATGTAGGCACAGGGCTGCAGAATGGTAAAGGACAATCCCGATTCAAACAGGGCTTCTTCCACGCGCATTTTCAACCAGTGATGGGGCATGGCTTCTATCTGCGGGTGCAGCACCGAGTGATAGACGAAATGCTCCACACCGGCCTTTTGCGCGGCGGCAATCGCCAGCCTACCCATTTCAACCTCATGCGGGTGAATGTTGGGGGCGATGTGATAGACCGCTCGCACGCCACGCATCGCCTGGTGAACAACGGCTTGATCGAGCATGTCACCGACCACCACTTCTGCCGCACCAATCGCCTCCAGCGCGGCAATTTGTTCCGCCCGGCGCGCCAGGGCGCGGACGGATTCTCCACGTCGGACAAGCGCCCGAATGACTGCCTGTCCTGTTTTGCCTGCCGCACCAGTGACGAGGATCATATCCTCCAGCCTCCTGCCAGACATGCCCAACCAGGGGTTTTCTCAACCCGAAGCGGTTGCGATGCAGGAATTTCACCCTTGATCATCGAACACCACGAAACGTCCCCAGCAGGACTCCAGTTCCATGCCCTTTTGTACAAAGCAGGCAATGAAATATCGCCCGCTGGGGAGATGAGCAATATCTTTCCCTAAATTCTCTGCATGGATGATGCCCTTGGGGAACAGATTCAGGTGCATATCCTGATAGTAGCGATCCAGGGGATACATCTCATCCCAGGTTTTGCCGTAGGTTTCCATCAATTTGCGATTGGCTTCCTCAAAGGTTTTGGGATGCCAGTTGCGCTGGATGGTATTCATGGGATGTTCCATGGCCACACAATCCACGCCGAGCCACTTAATCCCCTTTTCCAGGCACCAGCGAGAGAAATCGGGAGAAGGACCAGGGTGACGAACCATATAGCGAAATTCATCCGAGTCCGGGCTATTCCAACCGTAACGATGGTAGCCGGTCTTCACGATCAGAATATCGCCCTTTCGCACCTCCACCACTTTCTCAATCATTTCTGGGGAATACACACTGGTATCGCTCACCCTATCCGAAATATCGGCAATCACGCCGGGGCCAAACCAGTGTTCAAACGGCATTTCTCCGATGGTACGCCCGCTGATGTAGAAATGTTTCTCCCCATCCATGTGAGTGGCCAGATGGAAACTGGCACGACAATGGGCATTGTTTCGCCCCAGGCCAAAATATTGTCCACCGGTGCGTTTGGTGTAGGTCACGCTGAGCGGAACATAATTGGCCCATTGGGGAGTCTGAACACTGAAGGGAACGGTCAGATCGTATACTTTCAGGGAACGCATGAAGTCAAAGAACTCTGTCTCGCTCATCCCTTCCGGCGGAAGCAAAGCCGCCACCCGGCACCAGGCCGATTCGACTTCCATGAACGGGATGGGGTTCACCATGATCCAGGCGCGCTGGTTTTTGAGCAGATCGATCTGCCCCCCCAGCGATTCCACCAGCAACGGGCCGGATTTGGGCATGATCAAATGCGTCAATTCGTAGTATTTCTCCGGGGGGAACATCTCATCCCAGGTTTTGCCATAGGTTTGTTTGAGTTTCTCTTCCGCTCTGGCAAACTCCCGAGGGTGCATGTAGCGCAGGTTGGTGTTCATCGGATGTTCGGCACAGCCACAATCCACACCGATGACTTTCAACTTCATCTCCATCGCCCAGGGGAAAAACTCCGGCGAAGGACCGGGGTGACGCAGGTAGTAATAGAATTCTTTGTTGCGCACCCCTCCCTGGGCCTGTTCGTCCTGGACATCAGGCTGATCCCAGGCATATTTATGATAGCCAGTGTTGATGATCAGAATGTCGCCTGGTTTCACCTGAACGCGCGAGGTGATCATCTCTGGCGTGTACAGTCCATAATCAGAGACAGCATCGGAAAGATCCACAATCACGCCTTCGCCATAGAGATCGCTCAGGGGAATATCGGCAATGGCACGGGCGCCGGAGTGAAAAGCCCGCGGCCCAACCAGATGGGTGCCGGTGTTGTTGCTCCATTCGATCAACTGACCATTTGCGCCCTGCCCGCCAATATACGAACCGGTCAGGCGCTTGAAGAATTGAATCTGCAACGGCATCTCACCCGGAAAAGGAGGGGTGAAGATGCTCAAAGCCTGGTTCAGGTCATACCATTGGGCGCGACTGAGCACGTCAATAGCCGAGGGAGTCATGTCCACCTCCGTTTCACAATCGGTTCAGGGGATTATGCAAAACCATAGTGTTCGGCGAAAGCCATCAGGGCATCCTGGAAGATCTCAATCGGCGGACGCACCAGGCCAGCTCCGATCTGACCTACTCCTGCTTCTTTGTGGGCAATGCCCGTGTTTACACGTGGGGTGATACCGGTCTCCACCACCTTGCGAATGTCAATTCCGGTGGGCGTGCCGCGAAAATCCAGCGTCGGGATAGTGAAGTATTTGTGCTCCGCATGGGTAATTTCATACATTTCCAGGGTGGCATGAATGGCGTCCTTCGGGGTGCCACTGACAAAGGTCACAATAGCCGGCGCAGCCGCCATGGCAAAACCACCGATCCCGGCCGTTTCGGTAATGGTACTATCTCCAATATCGCCACTGGCATCGGCTTCTGTAAAGCCGGGGAAGTACAGACCGCGTGGCGTGGTTACGGGAGCGGTAAACCAGCGATCCCCCAGCCCGCTGACACGAATCCCAAAATCGGTGCCATTACGAGCCATCACCGAGACGATCGTGCTTCCCTCTACTCCATGTGCGGCATCGGCCATGGCTTTGCAGGAGGCCATCACCGGATTCAAGACACTCAAAGCGTTATCTCCCAGGGTCTTGATGATCCTGGAGGCCAGTTCTGGACTGGGAGCGGCCTGGACAATAAACGGCGCCAGACGAGCCGTGAAGACAAACGAGCCGGCTTTGTTGCGATTATGCCCCTCATCGCCCATATGCAAAACTTCGGAGAGCAGGGTACGCATATCCAGACCACCGCTCATCTCGATGGCCTTTGCCAATACGGGCGCCATGATTTCGTTCAGCCAGTGCAGACGTTCCAGCACCTCTTCGCTGTAGGCACCGTAGCGCAATACCTTGCCATAGCCTTCGTTGACGTTGGAAAACGCCCGGTTGCCATGGGTTTTGTTTTCGACGATATACACCCACATCGAGGGGCTGGTGACGCCCGCCATCGGCCCTACGGCCTGATGATGATGGCACGGTTCCAGTTTCACGGCCCCCGATTCGACCAGTTTCTGGGCTTCTTCCATGTTTCTGGCTTTGCCCTCGTAGATCAGCGCTCCTGTGATCGCCCCTCGCATCGGCCCTGAAGCCCGTTCCCAGGTGATCGGCGGACCAGCATGTAGCAACACATCGTCTCGCATCCTGGGAATGACCTCAATCGCCCGGCCCATCCCCACCAACATCGGGCGCGCCTCCATCATTCGCCCTACGGCTTCATCGTTCGCCTTTTGAATATCTACCATCGGTCGCCTCCGTGATCTGAGAAAACCGTTCTGGTTGAGTTATCCTGGCCGGAGAGATTTACCTCGTCTCCAGTCGTGAGAGGCGCTTTCCAATTTCAAAACGAGAGCGCGCCTCGACCAGACTTTCTCGATACAGTTCCAGATTTCTGTCTTCCAGGTGATCGAACATTTGCAAACTTTTGCTGCCCCAGGTAACGTATCGCAAGGGGTCTGGATCGAGTTTGGCGGCAATAATCTCTTCGCCTCCACGCGCCTGAGCCAGGCGCCAGGCGATGGGATTGACGATCATGCTGTGTCCAAAATAGTACGATCCTGCCGCATCGGGACCAACTGCATTGGTCGCCACGACGTAGACATGGTTGTCGTAAGCCCGCGCTCCGTTGGTCAGATACCAGATGTCAAAACTGCGCAACAGAGCCGAGGGGCGGGTGATGATTTCGGCGCCTTTGACCGCCAGGATGCGCGAGAGTTCCGGAAAATCTCCATCGTAGCAAATAATCATCCCGATCGTGCCCAGGGCGGTTTCATACACTTCGGCGCGCTTTCCCACCGTTACCCATCCGCCACAGGCAGCGCGCTCCAATGGGAAAGGATGGGTTTTGTCGTAGATTCCGATGATCTCGCCCTGGGGGCCGATCAAGATCGAGGAGTTGTAGATCACGCCTCGTTCTGGTCCGCGCCGATAGGTGGGCCAGACCACATGGACTTTGTGCGCGCGAGTCGCTTTTTGAATCTCCAGGACGGTCTGAGACTCATCCAGTAAGTCCCACAATTCCCCCACGTCCAGGTTGGTCACAAAGCCAGTGGTCACGGTTTCCGGGAAGACGATCAGTTCGGCTTCATATTCCTTAACGGCTTTCTCCAGCCAGGTCACCCCCTTTTCGACGTTGGCTTTGACGTCGTTTGGAACGACGGCAATCTGTACGCAAGCCGCAATAAACTCCTTCATAGATGTCTCCTCCAGGTTTGGATACGTTGGGATGGGGTCTTCTCGTCTTACTTCATTTTTGCCAGAATATCCATCAGTCTCTGGTTGCCGCCGGCGGCGGGTCGCCAGTCTACGTGGATGACTTCTGCACCCTGGGTTTTTAAACTCTCGTAGAAGGATTCCAGACCCACGTTGATTGCCGCAAAGGGAGAGCGAAACGCTTCGAGCGAGACCCGAGATCGGGTCGGCGAATCCGCTTCGGGTCCAGGCGAAAGAATCGCCCGGATCAGGCGTCCCGCATAACGGGCCGCGGCATCGTTGCTGAGTTCTACCCGAGCGCCAGCGGATTTGAGTTTCTGTATCTGATCCTGCATGTTCTGGGGGTCTTCTTCTGTTCCTGAGACGACGGCCACGATCTCAAGATAGCGGCCTGCGGTGGAGGCAATCTGGCGGGCCCGGGCAATGGCCGGGGCGAGTTCTGCCGCCGGGTCGGGATGGGCGCCGAAGCCCAGGACTACATCGAGCAGGATCACGGCAACTTCTGGATCGCTGGCTTCTTTCTCCAGGCGTCGTATGCGCAGGTCGTTGTCCATCATCGGGTGCAAACGTCCCACAGTGAACACGTCTTCGCCCAGGTCGAGGATGGTATGCTCCCGACTGGTCAGGGGATCGTCCAGGGCCAGGTCTTTGGAGAGTGGGGCGTTGGAGTAGATGCGAGGCAGGTAATGGCGCAAAACCAGTTGGGCTTCATAGGCCAGTGTGCCGCCAGAGAACAAGCCGCGCAGGTATCGTTGTTGTGGAGCAAACCGTTCGAGAGGAAGAGGTTCGTGGTTAGCGGTGGTGTGGCTATCGGCCATCTGCACCGCCAGGAAGGCGGTCTCGTCGAAGGTGGTAGCAAAGGTGAGGTTATCCACGTGCCGCATGGAAAAGGCGTGCCCGATAAAGTGAACGATGACCGGTTTAGGTAGCCGACGGGCAGCCTCAATCAGTTCACTCGCCACTCTGGCGGACGGCGGTTTGGAAAGCAACACAATCAGGCGAGTTTCAGGATCCCTGCTCAATACGTCCAGTGCCTGCCGGGCCGTGATGGCATTCACGGCTTCAGAGAGATCACGCCCGCCGGTGCCGATGGCATGAGTGATTCCCCCGCCCAGGTGATGAATGCGCACAGTCACCTGCTGTAATCCCGTCCCCGATGCTGCCACCAGTCCGATGGGCCCTCGCCGAACTTTGTTGGCAAAACCAAGCCCGATGCCGTTGATGATGGCAGTACCACAATCCGGCCCCATCACCAGCAAGCCTTTTTGGGCGGCCTGGGTTTTGAGAGAAATTTCATCCTCCAGGGAAACATTATCACTGTAGAGGAAGACGTTTTTTCCCAACTCCAGGGCTTGTCGGCAGACTCCAGCAGCATATCGCCCGGGCACAGAGACCAGAACCCATTGAGCCGCAGGGAGCATTTTGGCAGCCATGTCCAAAGTTCGGGCCCGATATTCCTGTTCCAGGTTGCTGCTGCGGCGGGCGGCAATGAGCGCATCTACTTGTTGGAGTGCAGAGAGAACGTGATGTTCTTCTTCCCCTTTCACGACAATCACCAGATCCTCCGGGCCAGCCTGCCGGGCGTCTTCGACCAGCAAACCACTCTGCTTCAATACTTCTTTGTTCGCATCTGTACCCATGACGACCCCTGCATCCAGCACACCCGGTTGCTGAAGCAGAGAACGCTGCAATTGCATCAGGATGACCGAGTCGTAATATGCGCCTGTGCGCACTTCGGCTTTGACGAAGGCCATTGCTCTCCTCATCGTGGGTGATATGAAAGTTTGGCCCTATCTGGCATGAGATGGATTATCGAATCGTCAAGGTTGCCCATCCTGGCCAGAAGGACAGCTAAATGACGCCTTTTTCGCGCAGGGCCGTCAGATCTTCAGCAGAGTAGTTGAGCAAGGAAGTGAGGATTTCTTCGGTATGTTGACCCAACCCAGGCGGCGGGGAGTGAAGGTCCGCCGGCGTCGTGGAGAATTTGTAGGGAAAACCTGTCATCCGCACTTTGCCAGCAGTAGGATGATCCACCTCCAGGATTAATTGTCGAGCCTGTGTATGGGGATCGGCAAAGACCTCCGGTAAGGTGTTGATCGGAGCGCAGGGTAACCCCGCCTGGCGCAACTCAAGCAGCCAATCTTGGGTGTCACGTTGAGAAAAGACTCGGTTCAGTTCTTCCACCAGTGCGGCCCGATGGGCCACTCGCTGCGAATTGCTGGCAAAACGCGGGTCATCCTTCAGGTCAGGACGCTGGAGAATGGCACACAGCAGTTCCCATTGCCGTTCGTTGGCCGCGCCGACCATGATCCATCCGTCGCGAGTGGGAAAAACTTCATAAGGGGTGATGTTGGGATGGGCGTTGCCCAGACGACGCGGCGATTCACCGCCATTCAGGTAGTTGGAGGCGGCATTGGTCAGCAGGGCGATATGGGAATCGAAGAGCGAAATATCAATCCACTGGCCTTCTCCGGTTTTCTCTCTCACGCGCAGGGCGGCCAGAATGGCCGTTGCCGCGAACATTCCCGAGGTAATGTCAATAATTGGAATGCCTACTCGCGAAGGAGGTCCTTCCACGGGACCTGTCAGGCTCATAATTCCCCCTTCTGCTTGAAGGATAGCATCATATCCAGGGCGATCGGCATAAGGGCCGGTACGTCCATAGCCGCTGATAGAACAATAAATCAGGTGAGGATATAAACGGTGCAAATCCTGATAGCCAAGTCCAAATCGGTCTAAATCCCCCGTACGATAATTTTCGACCAGGACATCAGAGATAGCCGCCAGACGACGGATGATCTCCTGCCCTTCGGTGGTTTGCAAATTCACGGTGATGCTGCGCTTGTTGCGGTTAACAGCAAGAAAATAGGCGGATTCACCAGGATAAGGACCATACGGTTTGCCCACGAACGGGGGGCCCCAGCCACGACTTTCATCCCCACTGTGAGGTCGTTCCACTTTGATCACCTCTGCACCCAGATCGCCTAACATCATGGTGCAATAGGGGCCAGCCAGGGCGCGAGTCAGATCGAGAACGCGTATGGATTCGAGAGGGCGCATGGTAACTTCACAAGAGAAATCTGTCTGACAAATATTTTACCACAAAATCGCAGGCGCTCATCTAAATTCCCAAAAATATTTGCCGGTAAAGTCCTGCTGTACAAGGCAAAAATGATTTACCCTGCAAAGAGCACGCGTCCCATAGGCCCGAAAAGAGTAAACGCCCATGGGTTGGATACAAACAGTCCTTTCGACTCACCAACGATAACCGAAGCGTTATAGAACGTTATAGAAAAGGGATGGGCAAGAAATAGCCGTTCCTTATCGCCCCCCGGGAGGAAAATTACTTCAACAAATGTCACGATAAGAACGAAACTCTGCTGTTTCTAAGGAACAATCTTCACCGACACGATTGCATCTAATCGCAATCCATTTTGAGCCAGGTAGCCAATGAACAAGTAATCCTGCTTCACTTCTACAACTCCAAAGATTGAGGTTGAACTTCTATTGATAAAGACTTTCAAACGATCCGTCCTGATCGGCATCTGAATCTCATATCGGCCATTGTCATAGGGAACGCGATAGTTCTTCTGAAGAACGCGCTGGCCACCACCAGCAAAAACTTCGATCAGGTCAAATATCCCCTTATTGTTCGATACGCTCCCTTCCTGTGGTTTAATTACCAGGAACTTACCATGCAACGTTTCAGCAGAGGGCAGAAAGCCGATCCAGATGCGGCCATTGGCCAGGCGATTGATCTGGAGCACCAGATCAACGGTTGGATCGGGCGGGAGTGGACGAACGACTCCATACCAATGCGCTTTAGTCACTGCCTGTCGTTCTTTCAGCATTGAGATCCCGGCGGTGGTATTCTTGATGCCAACCGATCCCAATAACCAGCAACCCCCTTGCAACAAGAAATGGATTTCAGAATCTGTCGTCAAGGGAGTCCAGATTTGCTTATCAAAGCCAGGCTCGCACGAAGGTGTAGACAATGTGCTGGGGATAGGAGTGGCAGGGCAGGGTAATACGGTGGTCTTCCAACCCTTATGGTGCAATCTCACACGATAACGATAGCTCAGCGTGATCAGCTGGCCATTAACGGTGGTAGAAACGCTACCTGTTTTGATGACTTCCTCCATAAACAACGTCACGGCTAGTTTTTCATACGGTCGCACTGTGAATCGAGCCACCGTTTCACTTCCCGTGACAGTGGTCTTTTCGTTTGCAAAATGTTGCTCAATTTTGCCTGCCAAGTGCACTTTCAGGGTTTCGGGGATCTGCGCCTCAGCCCCTCCCTCCATCTCCAAAACCAATTCTTTCTTTCGCATCTCAGATAAGATCTGGTTGTAGGTTATATTATTCTCCACTGAAATATTTGAGCCGCAATTATCAAACTGAAGCGTCTCTTCAAATGGAACGACCTCTTCCCCAACAACAATCACTTGATCGTCTGGCTCAGGACTTAAAGCAGTCGAGACAGAGGATGATGGCATAGCTGGGATACACGCAACGAGCATGGTAACAACAAATAGCCAGAGAAGATGCCGAGAGATCAACATATTCGTCCCTATGAGATAGGTTTAGGTAGTAGAAATTAGTGACTCAAAAGGTTCTTCTCAACCAGAAACACAACGATTGTTATTTAAAGCCAGATACGACCTGGTGAAATCCAAATCTTAAGCAAAGTATAACGCACTATTTCCTTTACCATCTCTACAAAACTGATAAGTGCTCACTCAGGGCCCTCGGTTCGCTTATTTCGAGAGGCACTCCTGGAAATTTGTCAAACCCAATATGTGGGGTCTTATTGCACGAATACCGCCATGTGTAGCGGTTCTTCTTACAAGCAAGATCAAGGAATTGCTACACGCATTAAAGGAGCCAACGGAATCAGACCGCCATATATGGCTTTCATAACAGATGCGCCCCTATATTTGGAACACAAAAAACCTTTGAAATTTGCACGAAATGACGGCACAAGACATGTTGGCGACGACGACGGGAACGCGGATCAGGAATGCTCTTCAAACACGAGATTAGGTCCATGCCTGTCTCCTTCCATATAGCCTCTGCCCTAAATGATATAACTATTGAAAAGCCCTGTTACTTACCCCGCTCACCTTGCTCAAATCCTCTCTTCCCCATACAATCAAGGACATGACCGCCGAAGATGTGACTCCCATTCGCCAGCAATACCTGCAAATCAAGCGCAACTATCCCAACGCCATCCTGTTCTTTCGACTGGGGGATTTTTACGAGACCTTTGACGAAGATGCGGAGATCACGGCCCGCGAACTGGATATCGTGCTCACTTCGCGCAACGTGGCCAAGGGGGTACGCGTCCCCATGGCCGGGATACCCTATCATGCCTACGAGAATTACGTGGCACGGCTGATCCAGAAGGGTTACCATGTAGCCATTTGTGAACAGGTTGGCGATCAGCCGGTCAGGGGCCTGTTCCCGCGCAAGGTGGTGCGCGTCATCACCCCCGGCACAGTGATCGAACCCGGCCTGTTGCCCGGCGATTCCAACAACTATCTAGCAGCCGTGCTCCTGGACTCGCCAGCAGGCGGCGCTCGCCCAGAACGCGCCGCCCTGGCCTATGCCGACATCACCACCGGCGAATTTGCCGTCACAGAATTGCCGATTGAAAGCCTGCGTGCGGAACTGGTGCGCCTGCGCCCGGCTGAGATTTTGCATGCTGATCCGCAATCCCTGGCAACCGTTCTCGCTCCCAATGGGGAAGAAGGCCTGCAGGGCCTGGGTCATCTGACCTCCCTGCCGGCCTGGCGGTTCGAACCAGGAAAATGCGAGGAGGTGTTGCTCCATCACTTCGGCGCGGCTACCCTGGAGGGATTCGGTTTGAAAGGACATCCCCTGGCTCTGCGCGCCGCAGGGGCCATCGTGCAATACCTGGGGGAAACGCGTCCTGATGCCCTGAACCTGCTCACCAGCCTGCGCCTGTATTCCCTGACTGAATTTATGACCCTGGACGCGGCTACCCGCCGCAACCTGGAACTGACCGAAACCCTGCGTGGCGAAGTCAAGGGTTCCCTGCTCAGCGTGCTGGATCATACAGTTACCCCCATGGGCAAACGCCTGTTGCGCGCCTGGGTCAGTCAACCCTTGCTGGATATCCATGCCATTCGGCAGCGGCAGGCAGGAGTGCGCTATTTCTTTGAGGATGGATTGCGCCGGGCCGAAGTGCGGACTGCGCTCAAGCCCCTGGCCGACCTGGAGCGCCTGGTCAACCGCGTCCTGGCCGGGAGCGCCCAACCGCGCGACCTGGTCGCCCTGCGGGCCACGTTGACTCAACTGCCCAACGTCATCTCAGCCCTGGGAAACGCCCCAGAATTGCCCTCCCTGGAACCGGCTGAAGCAGAGCGATCCCTGCTTGAACGGGCCATTGCTGAAGACCCTCCCGCTACTCTGCAAACCATTGGAGTCATCCGGCCCGGTTATTCGACGGAACTGGACGATGTGGTTCGAGCCTCCCAATACGCCCGCGATTGGATCGCCAACCTGGAAGCCAGCGAGCGAGAGCGCACCGGTATCAAGACTCTCAAGGTGGGCTACAACAAGGTATTTGGCTATTACATCGAGGTTTCGCGCGGCACCGCCGATAAAGTCCCTCCCCACTATATTCGCAAGCAAACCCTGGTCAACGCCGAGCGATTCATCACCCCGGAGATGAAAGAGTATGAAGCCCTGGTGCTCAACGCTGAGGAACGCATCCGCGAGATCGAAGCCCGCCTGTTCCGCGATCTTTGTCGGACACTGAGCCAATCGGCGCCGAAACTCCTTCAACTGGCCCATGCCCTGGCTGAGATCGACGTGCTGGCCTCTCTGGCCGAGGCCGCTGCCCGGAACGGGTACACCTGTCCCGAAGTCTGTGAAGAACCGCTCCTGGATATTCGGGAAGGACGTCACCCGGTGGTGGAGATCACGCTACGGGGGGAGCGATTCGTCCCCAATGATATTGTCTTTGAACCAGGAGAAGTGGTGCGGGTGATCACCGGGCCGAATATGAGCGGGAAGTGCGTCCGCGGGGATACGCTGCTGCCGACCAGCCGCGGTTTGACGCCTATCGCTGCCCTGAAGCCCGAGGGCGCCGTCCAGGGCGAATTCGCTCCGTTGCGGGTGGGTGTGCATGGCAAGGGGAAACGGGCCGAAGCCACATTCTTCTATACCGGCGGGGAGCAGCGTACCATCCGCATTCGCACCCGCCTGGGCTACGAAATCGAGGGGACGCCCGAACACCGCATCTGGGTCCGCCGGCCGGACGAGAGCGAGGGCTGGTGTCCGCTAGGTGAGATTCGGCCGGGCGACGTGGCCGCCATCGTAGTCGGGAGCGACCTGTGGGGGGATGAGACGCGCATCCACTTCCCCACCCCGCCCACCTACGGCTCCCAGAAATCCTACTCTCTGCCAGACCGTCTCCAGCCCGACCTGGCCTACCTGATGGGCCTGCTGGTCGGCAATGGGACGCTCACCTACACCACCGGCATCAATCTCTCGACCGGCGACGATTTCATCCGGGATGAGTTCATGCGCATCGTCTCGGAGCAGTTCGGCTATTCCGCCCAGATAAAACCGAACGGCAAGGATATTGCCGTCACGAGCAAGGAGATTCGCCTGTTCCTGGCCCATCTCGGCCTGGGATACGGGCGCGCCCCGGAAAAGCAGATTCCGCCCTCTATCCTGGCCGCGCCGCGCGAGATCGTCATCGCCTTCCTGCAAGGGCTGTTCGACAGCAACGGCACAGCGGATAACAAATACGGCAACGTGACCTTCTCCTCGGCCTCCGAAACGCTGGCCCGACAGGTGCATTTGCTCCTGCTCAACCTGGGGATCGTGGCCTCGCTGCGGGTCAAACCCACCCGCGCCCGCCCCAGTTATCAGGTGGACATTTCCGGCGAGAACGCCATCCGCTTCCACGCCGTCGTGGGCTTCCGCCTGCCGCACAAACGGGCACGCGCCGTGCTGGCCTCCGCCAGGCGCCTGCCGAACATCGGCGGCATTCCCTACCTCGAGCAAACCCTGAAGACCATCCAGGCGCGCATCGTCGCCAGGCGCGATAAGCCCGAAGCGTTGAAACGCAACAGGCGCATCAGCAGCATCTTCTACACGTACCTGCCCAGCGGACGCCGACTCTCCTACGCCAAATTGACCGAATTGGCCGAGTACTGTCGGCGCAATGGCGTGGCGGCGCCGGAAATCGAGAGTTTGCTCGAGAACCGTTTCTTCTACGACTCTATCGAAAGCGTCGAGGAGAGCCGCGGCGAGGTGTACGATTTGAGCGTGCCAGAGGGGAACGCCTACGTAGCCAATGGCTTCCTGAGCCACAATTCGACCTATCTCCGTCAGGCGGCGCTGATCGTCTTGATGGCGCAGATCGGCTCGTTCGTCCCGGCCGCTTCGGCCACCATCGGGCTGGTGGACCGCATCTTCACCCGCATCGGCGCCCAGGACGAGATCCACGCCGGCCAGTCCACCTTCATGGTCGAGATGATCGAAACCGCCAATATCCTGCACCATGCCACGCCACGCAGCCTGTTGATCCTGGATGAGATCGGACGCGGCACCTCCACCTACGATGGCATCTCCATCGCCTGGGCAGTGATCGAATACATCCACAATCATCCTCGCCTGCGTGCCCGAACGTTCTTCGCCACCCATTACCATGAACTGACCCAACTGGCCGAACTCCTCCCTGGCGTGCGCAACTACAACGTGGCTGTGACCGAAGCCGAGGGAAAGGTGGTCTTCTTGCACAAAATCGTGCCCGGCGGCGCGGACCGCTCCTACGGAATCCACGTGGCACAACTGGCCGGGCTCCCCCGACCGATCATCGCTCGCGCCAGCGAAATCATGGCTAATCTGGAGCGCACCTCCGGTCGAACCATCCGCACTCAACCCTTTGTGGCCCAGCAGATCGCCCTGTTCCCGGAGACCAACCCTCTGCTGGACGAACTCAAAGCCCTGGACATCAACCAGATCACCCCCATTGAAGCCCTGAACAAACTGTTTGAGTGGAAGAAACGCTTCACCCCCTGAACTCGAAGCCCTCGTATCGCTCCGCTGTGATCTCCCGTCTGTCTCGGTCTCTCCCTTTCCCAGGAGTCCCCATGCCCCGTAAACACTCACCACCCCGACGAAAAACCCATTCCCCTCCCTCCCATCAGGACCAGATCATTCGCCTGACTGCCCTGAGCCTGATCGTCCTGGTCGTGATGGTGATTGGCTGGCGACTGGTGCCCATTCTGCGCTCCCAACCCTCGAAAACGCCCCCCAGGCAATATGCCACCCCACCGCCCATGATCATTGACGTGACCCGCAAATACTACGCCACCGTCACACTGCAAAAAGGCGGAGAATTCGTCATCGAACTCTACCCCGAGAAAGCCCCCAAGACCGTCAACAACTTCGTCTTCCTGGCGCGCCAGGGCTTCTACAACGGCGTGACTTTCCACCGCGTCATCCCCGGCTTCATGGCCCAGGGAGGCGACCCCACAGGAACGGGCACTGGCGGTCCGGGCTACCAGTTTGAAGATGAATTCAGCGACCTTACCTTTGACAAAGCCGGCGTGGTCGCCATGGCCAATGCCGGCCCCAACACTAACGGCAGTCAGTTTTTCATCACCTACGGCCCCACCGAATGGCTGAACGGCCGCCATACCATCTTTGGGCAGGTCATCCAGGGCATGGACGTGGTCGAAAGCCTGCGCCCGCGCGACCCTCAACAGAATCCCCCCTACCCCGGCGATGCCATAGAAAGCATCACCATTCAAGAAGAATGACCTGGCGACTCCAGGAACCTTTTCCCTCTCTCAGCGTCCTGAAAGAGAAAGGAGTCGCCATGAAACCGCTAATGACCTGCCTGAGCCTGATCGCTCTGTTTCTCTCCGCCTGTGGACCTTCCCTGTCTGGCCCTTCTGCTTCTATGAACATCGCCCAGTCCTCTCTGCCACGGGATAGACAACCCGCCCTCTCGTCAGACGAGATTCGGGATCTGGTCCGAGGGAACAACGCCTTCGCCCTGGACGTATACCACACGCTTCGCCCCTCGGACAGCAACCTGATTCTCTCCCCCTTCAGCGTTTCCCTGGCCCTGGCGATGACCTACGCCGGCGCCCGCGGCAGGACCGCCGCCCAGATGGAACAGGTTTTGCGCTTCCCCGGCCCGGAGCGCACTCACCCGGCCTTCAACGCCCTCGACCTGGCCCTGCAATCAAGCCAGGCCAACCCATCTCAAGAACAACAACCCTTCCGCCTCCACCTGGCCAATGCAATCTGGGCAGAGAAAACCCATTCCTTCCGCCAGGAATTCCTGGATACCCTGGCCCGTTACTATGGTGCCGGGATTCACCTGGCCGATTTCATCCATCAACACGAAGCCGCTCGCCGGGAGATCAACCGCTGGGTGGAACAGCAAACCGAAGATCGCATTCAAGACCTGGTCCCACCCCGCGCAGTGACTCCAGAGACGCGCCTGGTGCTGGCCAACGCCATCTACTTCAAAGCCGATTGGCTCATACCCTTTGAAGCCAACCGCACCCACGATGCCCCGTTTTACCTGCTGGATGGATCGGAAGCCCGGGTGAAGATGATGGTCAACGATTTATACCTGCCCTACGCAGCCGGCCAGGGCTGGCAGGCTGTGGAACTTCCCTATGTAGGCGAAACGACAGCCATGACTCTCATCGTCCCGGAGAAGGGGCGCTTTTCCGAGATCGAATCCACGCTCGACGCGGCTACCCTGGAAAGCATACTGAACTCACTGCAACCAGAATCCGTCGAATTGGGACTGCCCAAATTCCAGTTCACTTCGGAATTCAGCCTGCCCTTCTCACTGGCCGCCCTGGGCATGACCGATGCGTTTGATCCCTCCCTGGCCGACTTTTCTGGAATGACCGGGGAGCGTGATCTCTTCATCAGCGACATCCTGCACAAAGCCTTCGTTGCAGTAGATGAGAAAGGCACCGAAGCGGCAGCCGCCACGGCGGTCATCCTGCGCGTGACCGCCATGCTTCCTGGAAGTAACATCGTACTTACCGTAGATCGCCCCTTCCTGTTCCTGATTCGGGATACGGTCCACGGTCAGATTCTGTTCATCGGGCGCGTCCTCCACCCGGCGCCATGATCATCTCCCTCCCGGCGGACATGAAATCCGCCCGGCGGACATGAAATCCGCCTGACCTCGGTAAGACAGCTACCCGGTCTTAAAAAGCCCAAACCCCGTCTGGCCTGCTACAAGCCTGCGGGGTTTGTTGAGGAGAATGCAACTGTATTGTACGCGCCGAATTTAACAACCAATGAGGCGGATATAAAGATCGAGTTAGAGTTTTGCAAATGACACACACACTCTCCTACGCGATCTTCCTCGGCCAGGCAGGTATCAGGGCTTGGGCGATCTGCCCGGCCAGGTCAGCGTTGTTGTATAGCAGGGACAGGTTAGCCCGCAACGAACGTCCCTGGCTCAATTCATTCACTCGCTGGAGCAGAAACGGGGTCAAATCTTGACCGTGAATCCCCTGTTCCACGGCTTCACGCGAAGCCTGCTCTTCAAGCGGATCGATTTCCTGGCGGGGGATCTGATCGGCCTCAGGGATAGGCTGGCAAACCAATACCGCCGAAGTCAAGCCCAGGTCCCAATGGGTGCGGGCAAAGTCAGCCACTTCTTCCGGCGTATCCACTCGAACGTTCACCCGTAATCCGCTCTGGCGTGAGAAGAACGCCGGAAATTCATCGGTGCCATATCCCAGAACGGGCACGCTCAGCGTCTCCAACAACTCCAGCGTGGCCGGCAGATCCAGGATGGACTTGGCCCCGGCACACACCACCACCATCGGCGTAGAAGCCAATGCCTGGAGATCGGGGGAAATATCCATGCGACTCTCCCGATGGACCCCACCGATTCCACCTGTGGCGAACACCCTGATCCCTGCCCGATGGGCGGCCAGCATCGTCCCGGCGACGGTTGTGCCACCACTCAAGCCGCGGGAAACCGCCGTTGCAAAATCCCGCCGGCTGATCTTGACTGTGGCCGAGGCAATTAACTCGGCGATTTCTGCATCTGTCAACCCCACGCGAATCTGACCATGCAACACGGCAATCGTCGCCGGAGTCACCCCCTGATCCAGCAGGCGCTGCTGGACAGAACGACCGAACTCCAGGTTAGCAGGAGGGGGCAACCCATGGGTGAGAACGGCCGATTCCAGGGCTACCACCGCTCGATTCTGCCTCAGGGCGCGTTGCACCACGTCCTGAATACGAAAAAACGGTTGCAGCGAAGTCATCAGATCACCAGTTGTTGATAGAGTTTTTCCAGAGAAAGGTCAGGGCACACGGTACCAGAATGGCGCAAGGTCAAATAGGCGGCTGAGACGCCCAGGCGCACTGCGTCATCCAGGTCCATCTCGTTGACCAGACCAAAAAGCACCGTGGCTGTGAGAGCATCTCCAGCGCCGGTAGGATCCAGGATGGGGGTTTGAATGGCCGGGATGTGACCGCTGGTCTCTGAAGAGGCGTAGACCACCCCGAACTCGGCCAGGGTGATGATGGCAATATCTACGCCGGCCAAAAGCAAGGTGCGGGCGTTTTCCAGCGCGGCCTGTCGGTCGGAGGACTCAAAGACCTGCCCCGTCAGGGCAATAGCCTCCGTCACATTGGGCGTCACCATGTGTAACTTACTCAGGTGGGGTTTCAACCGCTCTGCCAGGACTGCCGAAGTCGGATCAGCACACACCGGCACTTTGGCCTTACGGCTCAGGGAAAGCACCGTCCTGAGCGCCGCCTCGGAGAGATTGGTATCTACGAACACCAGGCGAGCATCCTCGAACAGAGATTGATGCTGGAGCAGATATGCCGGGGTCAGCTCGGCCATGACGCGCATATCGTCTACCGCAAACTGCAGACGGGCCTGGGGATCGAGGACTGCCATGTAGAAACCGGTGGGGAAACGTTCACTGCGCCGCACGGCTGAGACATCCACGCCTGCTTGCGCCGTATATTCCAGCAATTCCTCGCCGGCCTGGTCGCGCCCCACGACGCTGATCAGCCTGACGGCCTGACCCAGGCGTGCCAGGTTTTCGGCCACATTGCGGGCTACACCTCCATAAGAGGCACGGATACGCGCCGGGTTGGAGGTGCCAGCCTGGAGGTCCGAGTCGAGGCGGGCCACCAGGTCCTGGCAAGCAGCGCCGATGAGCAAGATCGAGTCAGAGGGCATGGAATTCGTCCGGTTTGGCTACCGCAATAGCGATGCCGAGGATGACATAACCTGGGCCCAATTTTACAGGAGAATAGTCTTCTCCGCCATCGTCGGTTTCAGAAAGCAACATCTGCTGGGTAGCCGAAAAACGCTTGACCATATAGGCATAGTCGCCGGCAGGCGTTCGATAGCCAGCGATCACAATATCCTGGTGTGCAGGCGATCGCGAGTCTTTGAAGAGAACATAATCGCCGTCGCAGATCGGCACAGGCGAAGCGGCGCGCATACTATGTCCACGCACCTGAACCCAGCCATATCGTTCAGAGGGAGAGAGGGTGATCTGACGATCCGACGCGGAGGTCGCCTTGAGAGCGAACAGACGGAAGGGCCTTCCATCCAGTTCAACCCGAAGGGTAAATAGGAAACGTTCATCTGGTTCATCCCAGACGACCACCCCTCCTGGCCCGGCCGTCACGCGGCCATAGAAGGGTAACCACGGCAGAGAAAGACGGGCAGCAGGAGGGTCGCGTTCAAAGAAATCCGCAATTTGTCCGGGGGGCTGGAGAGGACCGGTTCCCATGCGCCGGGCCGCATCACGCTCGCTTTCCAGCATACCCAGCAGTTCATCACAGTCATGGCTCTTCTCATATTCGCCCTGTTTATAGTACCGATCTCGAATTCGTTTCAAATCCTCGATGGCTTTTTGAATCTCGCTTTCAAAGTGATGTCCTCGGCCCTGGAGAGCATATAACTCACCCAGCCACCAATGGGTATACATCTCTGCCATGCGGTCGTCACAGACTTGAAAACCATCCAAAGCCAACCGGGCCGCATTGAAGGCTTGATCTACCCGGCCAAGCCAGATGTGACAGGCTGAGCGAAGGAGATAATAAAAATTCTGTTCTCGTTTGTCATAGGTATCATCGCAAATTTCGATCTTCTCTCGAAGATCTTCCATGAGTTGATGAATCTGTTCTCTTTGCCGGGCGGAAAGAAGCCTCTCACACAACCTCTTTGGTCCAGACGGCATGCTGATATTGGCTAAAATAAAGCGAAACAAAGATCGAATAGGTTGAGGGTTGGGTATCATTGCAACAAACTCCTCAGTTTTTCCAGAGTCTCCAATGTCTCTTTGGCCAGGTTAGCGCGCAGATAGGGATCGGTCAGGCTGTTTTCTACCATGCGCGAGAAGGCCAACATCAGCGGTTCAAGATCGTTGAAATGGCGCGCTTTTTCTAATTCATCCATGAGATTTATGATGAGGTCGCGTTGGGCTCTGGCTACCAAGTCATGACGTTCGCGAATAGCGAGAGCCTCTACCTCCCCTTCATGCTGGATGATTTCGGCCTGTTCTTCTGCTCTCCAGAGTTCTCTCAAGGCTGTTTCCACTTCTTGAGGCAAAGAGATGTGGCAGATCTGGAGGTCGGTGACCCACACTCCAAATTCATGTGTGCCCCGATTGACCATTCTGAGAATATCTCGAGAAGCCTCGGGAGAAAAGACCTGTCCATGCTGTCTATCGGTCACCAGCAGATCGCCCAGGAAACGACTATGGATATAGGGCAGCAACACTGCTCGCACCCGACCCACAACAGCATCCAGCCAGGTAATTTCTCTCGGCTGTCCTTCAGGACATCCATCCCAACGCAGGGCATAATACTCTACGGCTCGCTTAACAGCCTGAGGGTGATAGGGATAAATCCATCTTCCACTGGAGTCTTTTTGTTTCGGATCACCCACCTGGCACTCGACGCGAACGGTCATCAAGAGCCTGATCCCATCTTTAGTCCAGGCTTCAATCGGAAATTCGTGCGATTGTGGGCGCAAATCCACCACATATTTGACTCTTTCATGCCACTCCAGAAACGGCCTGGGATCCGCTGGCCCAACCACGCGGGAAAAACGATTACCACGCTCCAGATACAAAGCATACCCATCAAAGATCACCAGTGAAAGCGGTCCACCGATATAGCGTGCAATCCAGGCCATTTCATTTCTTTCTACATCAAGAACACCATTTTGAACTATCAACGATCGAAAAAGGGAGAATCTGGGAAAGAAAAAGGACAGCGGTGGAGGCAATCTTATCCTGCCATACAGACGATCGTTCAAAAGTCGTTGTAGATTGACAGATGCTGGCGGATGGTAGAACTCTCTGAGGAACTCAATTGCAAATTGGTACGGAAAACTGGCCACTACCTGGAGCAGAATCAAGGTTATGCAGAAAAGCACAGGCATCGTGACGTAAAAGGGTACTTGCCCCAGCCATGCCAGACGAGAAGAAAGATACACCGTCAGAAACAGGGAGATCACAAGAGCGCTGATAAAACTGGCCAGAAAAGTTCGGACGGTGTACGTTCCAGAATCAGCATAGGCATCATCCTGGGTGTAGGCCCCTTGCCACTGGCTTGGACTCAAGGGAAGTTCTCTTAAGGACATCGTGATCCCTGCCTTTCCTCACGAGAAAACAGAGAGAAGAGGAACTTATCCGCCGTCCTGGCGATGTCGTAAGGAGGTCATCAAGCCCTGAATTCGTTGTAACAGCATGGCTTGATTCTGATTTGCTTCGGTAATCGTGGTGCTCGTGTAATCCTGCAAAGCACTCAGGAAGTACAGGAGAATGACATTGCGAGACAAGGTTTGGTCTTGCCGATGAGCCCGCTGCAGGGTTTCGACAAATGCTTTCATCAGCATGGATTCGGCATATGCGCGAGCCCTTTGCCTCTCATAAATGGCACTGGCCTCCGCCCGGCTCAAGATTTCCTGACGCCTGAAAGTACACTCACCCACCCAGGAGGCAATCCTTTGTCGGGAAATGCGATCCAGGCTTTCCGCAGGAGCATCGGGATCGGGGGGAAAACGAAAATCTATCACCCGCGCTGCCACCAGCAAAATACCAGCCTGACGCAAGGTCATTCGCGAGCGTGTTTGAATTTCTTCAGCGATCTCATCCAGCGAGTTGGCAAACCGTTCATCTTGTGTGGGACGCCACAGTTCGTCTATGTTTCTTTGGGAGATCACCTGGCGGATCTGGTCTTCGATCACCCACATGACCCATTCATCCCACATCCTGGGAGCGTTGCTTCGATCCACATCTGTGCCGATCACTCCCAGCATGGCTCGAGCCCGCCGATCCGAAAACCCGACACCACCATCTGAACAGGTCAGAGTAGCCGCCTGGTCCAGAAAAGGATTGGCGGATACGATCTGTTGTTGCAGTTCTGGAGACCATTCTTGATTATCCAACCGAAAAGCGACCAGATAATCGGCCAGAATCCGGATGCCTTCCCTGCTGACTACTTCGATAGTTCGGGTCCGAATCTGAACACGCAAATCCAGCACGTGATCCAGTCGCTCGAAGCGGTTAGTGAACACCAGGCCCGGGCCATCCACACGACGAAACTCGGTGCCAATCGAAATAGCAACGATCTGATGAGATGGAGTCCAGATCACGCCCGGGCGTTCCAGCCTGCGCAATAGGGGAAGGTTGAGATCGGCAAAATGCCAGCCCGTGTAGCCGGGAATGCGCGGAGAATACGTTCGCCAGGCATGACCATCTACCACGATCATCGGCGACTGTGTCCCCCAGCAATAGTTGAGAAACGCCATGATCCGTCTACGGCGTTCAACGGAGTCTTCTGGCCGCGCAGTCGGCACGACCACCAGGGCAAGATCGACCAGAGAAGCGTAATACACGACAAAGAGCGGTAGAGTGAGCAATAACACTCCCACCCAGGCCTGAGTCAGCCATCCCAGGCCTAAAAAGGCTGTTCCGATCAGGAAGGATCGCCACCAGCGATGACGCCCCTGTTCTCGGGCATAGTTCCACAAAAACAAAGCAAAGATGAGGGACAAAATCAGCAGCAAGCGGAAGGAGGAGAAATAGAAAGATAGGCTGAGCCAGGTTGCAAAATACGATGACCAGGAAAAATGCTGAGGGCGACTCCAGATAAACAAACCGAGCTCTGGCATCAACCAGAGAGTAAGAGTCAAAATCATCGCCAGAGTGAGGAGAAGAAAATCGTTGAGTATGCTCGATACTGACGGCCTTCGCCCTGTGCGCTGGAAGAATATGGAATGTATCAAATACCAGACAGGATAGGCGATTAGTAGAATGATTCCGATCGCCAAAAAGAACCCATCCAGAAAATGATTGATGGTTGAAAAAACCACATCCACGAAAAAGCGAGGTACACTCATGAGAACTCCCTTCGCCGGCAGTCCGATCGGGCACCTTAACCCTGTATGAGCAGTATACCTGCGAAATCCAACTTGTCAAGGAGAATCGGCACATGTTCCAGGAGCAAATTTGCCTCGAATTTCACTGTCATACCTGCGCTTCTGCCGACTCACTCACATCCCCTTCTGCGTTGCTCGAAGCCGCTCGCCGCCAGGGGATCGATCGCCTGGTAATCACGGATCACAACACAATCGCCGGTGCGCTTGAAGCATATCGTCTAGACCCTCAGCGTGTCATCATTGGCGAAGAGATCCTGACCACTGCGGGAGAATTGCTCGCTGCGTTCGTCCAGGAGGAAATTCCGCCCGGGCTCACGCCCCAAGAGGCCATCCGCCGCCTGCGCGCCCAAAACGCCTTTATCAGCGTATCTCATCCCTTCGACACTTTGCGTCGGGGAGGATGGGCCCTGCCAGATCTGCTGGAGATCGCCCCTCTGGTAGATGCAATTGAAATCTTTAACTCCCGTTGCCTGCTCCCCCAATTCAACCGTCAGGCGCAAGCCTTCGCGCGCCAACATCATCTGCCTGGCACAGCAGGTTCAGATGCCCACACCTTATCAGAACTGGGCCTGAGCCGAATGCACATCCCCCCTTTTGAGAACGCGGACGAACTCAGGCGAGTGATTCGACAGGCCCGATTCCAGATGAAATACGCTTCGCCACTGGTCCACTTCGCTTCACGATATGCCTCGTTTCGGAAACGAGCAAAAAGCGATACCTGAAAGGCATTGTGAACTGTGTGCACTCAAATCTTGTCAGGAAACACCCGCCGCTTTCATCGCCAAATGCAGCAACGTCAAAAAAATCTGCGTAATCTGCGTAATCTGCGTAATCTGCGGATGACTTTCTTCACCGCTTGACAACTTTTGCAGGCACACTCCTGGTCAGGGCTGTTCAATAGTCATATATTCCGCGCAGAAATTTTGCCCCTATGCCACTACCAGCCGCTAAAGATGCCTTCCGGCCGCAAGCATAATCGCTTTCCCTGTCGTTCTATAGCCTTGTTTGGCTGGGTTAGGACGGCAGTTGAACTGTGTTAGGACAGCAGTTGAGTTGAACCGCGTTGGGACGGCCGTTGAACTGCCGTCCCAACATCAGTCCTATCCTCGGCACAAAAACGTTTATGGGAACGACTGGCCATGGAAGTTGCCTTTCCGTGGCAAACACAATGGCTTTCCCTACCGTTATGTCGGATAATTGAAAAGCCCTAACTCCTGGTGAAACAGACTTGACGCGCGACGTCATTGCTGATAAACTCCAGGTAATCTGCTCCGGAAAACGAACTGGAGCAGTTTTCATTACAAAAACCTTGTCGCCTGCAATAGGGTCTGGTATAATCATACTGCTTAATTAGAAGCGCCGACGTAGCTCAATTGGCAGAGCACCCGCCTTGTAAGCGGGCGGTTACGAGTTCGATTCTCGTCGTCGGCTCCACAATCGCATATTCGGTTGGTCTGTCAGTCAGTTGGCCTTGCCTCAACAGGGCCAAGTGACTGGTAGACGAAGCGCTACCAGATCAAGATCACCGGGCGGTTACCCAAGTGGCCAAAGGGGACTGACTGTAAATCAGTTGGCGAATGCCTTCGGAGGTTCGAATCCTTCACCGCCCACTACCGGCACTTGCCGGGACAGCACGTCAAGCCCACGTAGCTCAGGAGGTAGAGCACACCCTTGGTAAGGGTGTGGTCATGGGTTCGAGTCCCATCGTGGGCTCAGAGGCTGTAATCCGTTTCTTCGACAAGGAGAGATGACATGGCGAAGCAAAAATTTGAGCGGACCAAGCCGCATATGAACGTGGGGACGATGGGCCACATTGACCACGGGAAGACCACGCTGACGGCG
>FWWL01000919.1_pt1 | contig 50032 bp, 54 predicted proteins | sample 2228331 | NCBI WGS metagenome assembly FWWL01 (sample SAMEA103939775, study PRJEB20133) | metagenome | reverse complement strand
GCGGACGGGAGCGGGCAGCCGCGGGCCTGCTGCTAGGCCGCAGGTTCGGAACGACGTGCAACAGCGGGCGGGAAGCGATGGCTCCCGCCCGTTTCTGCTCCATCGCGGCCCGGTGCTCAGACGAGCGCCCTGGGGTCTCGCCATCGTCGGAGAAGGCACGGGGCCCGCGGGCACGACGGCTACATGAGGCGGCGGAGGAGGTTCGTCTCCGTCGTGAGGAAGACCATCGAGGCGCGCGTGGCAGCGCGGAGGCGGGCGAACTCGGCATCGGTGACGGCCATTTCGTCGAACTTTTCGAGCTCGGCCAGGGAGTCGAATTCGGCCACGATAGAGACGCCCGAGGTGTGGCCGGTCATCGCGCTCCAGACGCTGGTGGTGGCATCGATGCCGCGCTGCTTCTGGTAGTCGAGCGCGTGTGAGACGGACAGTACGAACTCGCGGTGGTGGCCGGGCTGCACCTCACCGGTGAGCACGCGCATGAACTTGCGGGGCGCGGTGGCCTCCTCAGATGTCATCAGCCCCTCGGAGTGGTAGGCGAGGCGGTGGATCGAGACCCTGACGTCGTCGTAGACCATGTGGGTGCGAACCGCACGCCGCACCTGGGCAAAGCGAGCATCCTCGGTGGCGAGATCCGTCCACCGCTCGAGGTCCTCGAGGGTGTTGAAATCGGCGGCGATGAGGACCCCGTTGTTGCGCCCAGTCATCGCGCCCCAGACGGCCGTGCGCGCGCGAATGCCACGTTCGAGCTGGAACTCGGTGGCAATGCGCATGGCTTCAAGGAACTCGCGCGTGCGGCCCTGGGCGACGATGCCCGAGAGGATGCGTCGATACATGTTTCACCCCGGCGTGGCCGGCTCGCGGGGCCGGCGGCCGGGCACAGTCTAGCAAAGGGTGGGCATGCAGTCGGCCCCGGATTATCATCGTCGGCATGGCGCTCTACGTTGCGTACTTCACGTTCAAGCCCGGGACCAATGTGCTGCGCGGGCTTGAAGCGTTCGAGCGCAGGAAGCGATTCGAGCATCCCCGGCAAGCAAGGGTGATTACCGAGCTGTGGGTGAATGCGCCGGAGGGTTTCCCCCAGGTGGTGTTGGCGTGGGAGGCCGACGATGAAGGCCCGGGGGACTACTACGAAGCCGCCTGGGGCGACATCTTCGACATCACCATCGCCCTGGCAACCCAGCCAGTGTCCGAGCTCCCGACCGAGCTGCCGGGATCCCTGCGCGAGCGACTGCAGTAACGTGGGCCCGGAGGCCGGGGGAGCCGCTGCGCGGCTCGGGCGCCGGATTGTGATCGTCGGGCCGAGCTGTGCGGGCAAGTCGACGCTCGGGATGGAGCTTGCACGGCGGCTCGATGTGCCCTTCATTGAGCTCGACGCGCTGTTCTGGCAGGAAGATTGGGGACGGCCGACGGATGAACATTTCTGTGCCCTCCTGCGCGGTGCTCACTCGGGCGAGGCGTGGGTGAGCAGCGGGAACTACCTGCGGCAAACGCGGCTGGCGACCTGGCCGCTGGCGGACACGTTCATCTGGCTCGACGCAGGCATGGTCCGCACCTCGTGGCGGATCCTGCGTCGCTCGTGGCGCCGGTGGCGGACAGGAGAGCTGCTGTGGGGCACGAGCCGGGAGCGCTTTTGGCGCCAGCTCAAGCTGTGGGACCCGAACGCCTCGCTCATCCGATACAACCTGTCACGCCGCCGGCAGAACAGCGCGATCTTTGAAGCGGCGATGGCCGAGTTCCGCGCCGCCGGGAAATGCGCCCTGCGGCTGCGGAGCCCGGCGGACGTGCGGCGGCTGCTGGCCGAACTGGCCGCGGGCGCTAGCGGCCCTTGAAGACCGGTTCCCGCCGCTCGGCGAAGGCGGCGAGGCCTTCCTTGAAGTCCTCGCTCTGGAAAAGGGGAAGGAGCTGGAGGTAGATGTGGTCGACCGCCGCTTCGAAGGTCTCCTCCATGCCGAGGCGCATCATACGCTTGGTGGCCTGGACGCTGAGCGGCGCGTTGTTGGCGATTTTCGTGGCCCAGGCGCGCGCTTCGGCCATGAGCTGTTCGTGCGGCACAACCTTGTTGACGAGGCCGAGCTCGAGCGACCGCTGCGCGTCGAGGACGTCGCCGAGGAAGGCAACTTCGGCTGCGCGGGCCCACCCCAGGAGGCGCGGGAGATACCAGCAGCCGCCGCTTTCGGGGAGGACACCGCGCTTGGCGAAAACGGCGCCCATCTTGGCGTGCTCGCTAGCGATGCGGATATCGCAGCCAAGGGCAAGGTCCATCCCGTAGCCGGCGGCGGCGCCGTTGAGGGCGCAGATCATCGGCTTATCCATCCGGTTGATGACGATCGGCGGCGAGTTGTGGAGGTCGAAGAGCTGATAACCGCGGCCCGGCTGGAGCGAACCGTTGCCGGGCGACATCTGATCCTTGAGGTCGAGGCCGGCGCAGAAGCCGCGGCCGGCGCCGGTGAGGATGACGCAGCGGACATCGCGGTCGATGTTCGCCTCCTGGAGGGTCTTCGAGAGCGCGCTGAGCATCGGGCCGCTGATAGCATTCAGGCGGTCCGGGCGGTTGAGCGTGATGGTGAGGATGTAGTCGGAATGCTCGACGAGGAGCTCGGGGGTGGGGGATGGCGAAACCATAGGGCAATCTCCTGCAGGGGCTGAAAAGGGTTGCTGGCGGAGTGTGGCACCCGCGGGGTGCGGCGGCAAGCAGCCCTACCGCGCGAGCAGGAATTCCCGCAGGGTGAGCCCGGAGCGGTGGACCTCGGCGGCCACGTCGCGACCAACGAAGCGGATGTGCCACGGCTCGTACGCGTAGCCGGTGATGTGCTCCTTCCCTTCCGGGTAGCTGACGACGAAGCCGTGCTTCCAGGCATTCTCAGCGAGCCAGGCTGCCTCGGGCGTGCCGATGAAGTCCTCGAGGAAGAGGCCACGAGCGCCCACGTCGGCGGCCGTGCCGAGCTGGTGCTCGGAGTGGCCGGGACGGGCGCTGGTGCGGTCGGCCTGCTCCTGGCCGTAGAGGCGAACCCAGTAGCTGTAGGTTTCGACCTGCACCTGGTAGCTGCGGTAGGCGCTGTTCACGACGAGGGCGTGGCCATCTCGGGCTGCGGCGTCGAACAGCGCGAGGAGCGCCCGGGCAGCTTCGGCGCGAAGGTACTGGGTGCCGACCGAGACGGTCGCCGGGAGCTCGACGAGATCGGGAGGCTCGCAATCGGCGGGTAGCCGGTGCTGCTTATCGAGGGGCACGAGGATGTCCCCGCAGGGCACGGTGATGGTGCCGTCGGGTCCCGGTGTGGGCGACGGCGTCGGGCTCGTGGCCGGGGGCACCGATGGCTCGACGGTGCGGGGCTCCGGCGAGACGGACGGGTTCTCGCCCGGCGCGGTGGGGTCGCCGGGGGCCGGCGCGAACGGGCCACCACTGCCGCCACCGAAGGCATCGGCAGCGACGGCAACGAAGATGACGACGCTGACGGCGAAGGTGAGCGCGGCCGCAACGAGCAACCTGGTCCCGAATCCGCCGCGGCGGGCTTCGCCAACGGTCGGCGCGCCACGACCGGTTGCCTTGCGCCGGGTGCGTGATGCCGCCATCGGTCCCTACCTTACTGCCCCGGGCTGCCACAGCCCACCGGGGCAGGCGGAGTCACGCCACGCGGGGATCGTTGGCGACGTCATCGAGGAATGCGCGCAGTAGCGCAATGGTCATGTCCGGTTGTTCGAGCTGGAAGAAGTGGCCGGTGCCGGGGAGGGGTTCCTGGCGAGCGAAGCGCGTGGTGGCGCGCAGCCAGGCCGGGTCGCCAAGGGGGCGGTCGGCCCAGATGGCCATGAAAGGCTTCGCATCGGCTGCCTGGACAAGTGCAGGGAGGCGGGCGAGGTGGGCGGCGAGGTCCTCGAGCATCCCGGCGGCTACGTCGGGGGGGCAGCCGTACATGACGCGCTCGGCGTACTCCCGCCCGGCGGGCGGCGCTCCAGGGACGAAGAAGCTCTCGACGAGTGGGCGGAGGCCCTCGACGGTGCCCAGTTCGCGGACGCGCCGGATGAGGGGTTCGGGATCGAGTCCAGGGGCAAGGGGCGAATCGCCGGTCACGATGCCGAGCACGCGGGCCGGGGCGAGCTCGTTGGCGGCGAGGGCGATGATGCCGCCGAGGCTGTGGCCGACGAGCACGGCGCGTTCGCCCAGCCGGTCGAGCAGGGTGGCGATATCCTCAGCCGCCTGTCCGACGCCAAACGGGGGGATTGCCGGGCTGGTGCCGCGCCCACGCAGGTCCACGGCGACGCAACGATGGTCCCTGGAGAGATCGGCGAACTGCGGCGCCCACGCGGTATGGTCGCAGCACAGCCCGTGGATGAAGACAATCAGCGGGCGGCCCTGCCCGGCTTCCTGGAACCAGAGGTCGACGGCCACGTCTCAGCGCACCAGCCCGAGGAGGCCCCGGCGCCGGCTCCGGCCCGCGGGCAGGGTAACGAGGCCCGCAAGCAGGCCGCGCTTGCGGCGGCGGCGCCGCTGCTGACGCGGCAGGGATTCGATGCGGTGGACGGCCTCCCGCAGGACGCCCGGGGCGTGGCGGGAGCCCTCGCCGAGGGCTGCTACCACCTCGGCTGCGGCGGCGCGAGCGCGGGCGAGGTCGAGATCGTCGACGCTGCGCCGAGCGCGCCGGGCGCTGGTTGCGCCAACTTCCGCGAGGCGGGTGAGGGTCTCAGCGGCGCGCTCGCGGGCGCGTTCGAGGTCGACCTGCTGGAGTGGTGCCACGGACAGGTGGAGTGCCGGCCTGCGGGCGGCGGCTTTCCGCTCGCGGGCCTTGCGCACGGCGAGCCCGACGCCAGCGATGGCGATGGCTGCCGCAGCGCCCGCCAGCACGAGCGCAAGGAGGCTGGGACCCCGGCGGCGGCTGGCCTCCTGCTGCTCAACCAGCGTCTCCAGGGGAGCCGGCTCTTCGGTGGGCCGTGGCGGAAAGGTGCCACGCTCCACTTCGGCGAGGAAGCTGGCGACCGCCTCGGTGAAGGCATCCGGGTTGTCGCCCGGGACGCTGTGCCCGGCCCCGGGGATTGTAACCAGCCGAGCGGCTGGCATTTCGTGGACGCACCGTTCGGCGACCTCGGGCGAGAGGACGTCGCTCTCGGCGCCGCGGACCAGGAGCGTGGGGATGGTGATGTTGCGGAAGAGCTGCCAGAGCTCATCCGGGGAGAGCTTCCAGCCGACGCTCAGATTGCTGGCGGGGTCGCGAAATCGGCGGTCGAACTTCCAGGTCCACTTCCCGCTTTCGGTCGGCTTCAACCGGTGGCGCATCCGCTCGCGGATGTTTTCCAGCGTTCGGCGAGGGTTGAAGCGGTGGGCCATCTGGACGAACTCTTCGAAGTCCAGCTCATCCGGGCCGCGGGTGAAGCGCATGATGTTGTCGACGCCGTCGCGGGAAGCCTCGGGCCCGACGTCGACGAGGACGAGGGCACGCACGTGGCCCGGGTACCGGTTGACGTAGGCGACGGCGTTGAGGCCGCCCATCGAGTGACCAACGAGGACGAAGTTTTCGATGCCGAGTGCTTTGCGGAAGCCTTCAAGGTCCTCGACGAAGGCATCACGGGAGTAGTCGCCGTCCTCGGCCCAGTCGCTATCGCCGTGGCCGCGTTGATCGAGGGCAAGCAGCCAGTAGCGGTCCTGCATGCGCTCGGCGAACTCGTCGAACATGTGGCCGGAGACGCCGAAGCCATGGAGCATGACGATGGGGGGTGATGCGTGATTGCCCCACTCCTGGTAGGCGAGCTTGAGCCCGTTCACCGTGACGGAGCGTTCGATATAGCCTGCTGTGGTCACCGTGGGCCTCCCGGGGTGCGCGCTCGGGGCACGTTCCGCTCGATGATACCACCGGTGCGGACGGGCAGCGGGCCGGTCAGGCGAGGGGCGGGAGGCCCTGCTGCTGCAGGAGGCGGTTGTAGGTTCGCACCAGCGCGTCGCCCTGGTGGGCGAAGCCGCCGCCGGGGTTGAAGGTGTCATCGTAGGCGGCGCGGACGGCGTATTCCCCGGTGTAGCCGGCGGCAGTCACCTTGTGCCAGGAGGCGGCCAGCCCGCGGGCTGCGCGGTCGGCGTTTGCCTCGGGGTCGAAGCGGAGGTCGCCCATGCCGGCGCCGTACCCCTGGTCGTGGAGCTGGAAGAGGCCGACCGAGTGGCCGTTGTCGCCGACCGCATCGGGACGGCCGCCACTCTCGATGAGCATGACGGCCTTGAGGAAGAGCGGCGGGACGTTGTACTTGAGGCCGAGGCGGTTGAGCAGCGGATCCCAGCGGTCGGCGATGTCGCCGCTGGCGGGAGTGGTGATGCTGGCCGGGGAGGTTGCGCCGCTGGGGACGGGAGGTTGCGCGGGAGCGACCCGTACCGGGGCCGTACTGCGGACGGGCGGCGGTGCGGTGCTGCCTGCGTGGGCTACCGCGCCCGCGGGGAGGGTAAACCCGGTCGCCGCGCGCAAGGTGCGTGCGTGCTGGCCAGCCTCGGGAAGGGAAACGTGGAGGCTGGAGGGCGCACCGACGGCAGCCGGGTCGATCGCCATGGGGCGATGGTAGTACGCTCGGTGACAGACCAGGCAGGGGGAGACCCCGCATACCCCGCGGCGGTTTCCCTGAAGGAGGCAGGATGGAGCGGCGAATTCCGGACCCGACCCTGATGGCTCGGTTGCAGCTGAGCGTCAAAGGCGTTGATTGGGCCGCCGGGCTGGTGCGGCAATGGCAGTTCGAGCCGCCGCCCGGGGGTGGCTGGACGCCACATCAACATGTCGCACATCTGCTGGCGGCGGAACGGGCGGTGTTCCACGTTCGGATCCCCCGGATGCTGACTGAGGAATGCCCGGCGTTCGAGAACTGGGATGAAGCTGCGCACATGGCGCAGGAGTACCGGCCGGAGGGCGACATCGAGGCGCTGGCCGAGGAGTTCATGAAAGCGCGCGAGGTGACCGTCGGATATTTCAAGGACCTGAGCCCCGAGCAGTGGCGCCGCGTGGCCAGATGGCCTGGTGTGGGCGAGGTCGACGTGGCCTGGGTGGCGGAGCGAGCGCTGGCGCATGCGCTGGAACACTTCGTGGCGCTGCTGAATTTGCACCAGGCGTATGACCGGCACCACGCGAGGACCTGGGCGGGCGAGTAACGTCCCGGGGGGCAGCCGGCGGCCTACGCAAGCTGGACTGCTTCGTAAGCGCCCGCGCGCAGCGCGTCGAGGAGGTCGGCATCCGACTGGATTGCACGGGCGAAGCGGGTGGCGGCACGGCCCACCTCGGCCGGGCTGTGGGCGTCGGACCCACCGATGCCGGGCAGGCGGAAGCCCCGCGCAAGGCCAGAAGCGGCGACGTTCTGGAGACGAGAATCGGAGCCATTGATCGCCTCGACCGAGGCGAAATACTCGACCGTCTCGCGCGAGACGCGCAGCATGCCATCGCGGGCGGGGTGGGCGAGGAAGAGGACGCCGCCGACCCGGCTTGCGGCGGCCGCGAGCTCGGCCGCGGATGATGAGAGATGGCAGGCCTCAAGGCCGAAGGCGAGCACGTGCCCCATATCGGTGGTGACCTCAACCGCCTGGAAGATGGGTATGGGCGCCGTTGCCCGGAGCGCGGCGAGTTCATCCTGGCGCCAGAATCGGTCGTGTTCGGCGAGGCACAGGCCCTCGAGGCCACGCTCGACCGCGAGGTGCACGAGCTGCATGGGATCGAGGCTGCTGCAGGCTGAGAGGGGAAGGGTGTGGCAGTGGAGGTCGATGAGCACGGGTCAGCGCGGCAGGCGAACGCCGTAGATTTCGCCGAGCAGATCGAGGAAGCCAGCCATGGGTCCGGACTGGGGCTTGTTGCGGCGGTACATGACGGCAATATCGCGCTGGACGGGCTCGGCAGATTCGATATGTACCTTGTGGAGGGTGCCGAGGCGGATTTCACGCTCGACGGAGACCTCGGGCAGGAGGGCGATGCCGAGGTTGGCCTCGACCATCTTCTTGGTTGCCTCAATCGAGTCGAGCTGCATCTGCTGGTGGGGGACGACGCCGAGGTCGCGGAACAGGCCCATGATCATGCTGTAGTACCCGGAATCGCGGTCGAAAAGGATGAGGGAATCGTCGGCCAGGTCCTCGACGCGAACCGAGCCGCGCTTGGCGTAGCGGTGTTGCGCGGAGACGACAAGGACGAGTTCATCGCGGTAGAGGACCACGGTGCGCACGTCGGGGTGATTGATCGGGCGACCGAGGCCAACCTGGACGTCGTCGTCGAGGACGAGCTGCAGAATCTCGTCGCTGTGCCCGGTGCGCACGAGGACATCGACACCGGGGTGGCCATCGCAAAAAACCTTGAGGAGGCGGGGCAGGACGTAGGTGCCGACTGCGGGCGCGGTCCCGATGAGCAGACGCCCGGCGGTACCGTCGCGCGTGCCCTCGAGCATCATGAGGCCGTCGTTGAGGGTGCGCATGACGCGCTGGGCGTACGGGAGGAAGGAGCGCCCGGCATCGGTGAGTTTGACGCCGCGGCCCATACGCTCGAAGAGGGGCTGGCCCACCTCCCGTTCGAGGGCCTGGATGCGGTTGCTGAGCGAGGGCTGGGCGACGTTGAGCAGCTCGGCGGCGCGGCTGAAGCTGCCGCAGTCGGCGGCGGTGATGAAGGCCTCGAGCTGGGCGAGTTCCATATGGCTCCATCCCCATCGATAGGGTGAGGCTATACATGGAGCATACGCTCCCCGGAGCCATACGCCAACTGAATGCACCTATCGATGGGATGACCGAGCGGGCACCATCGGCGGCTCAATCGAAGTAGCGGCCCATGACCCAGTTGAGGACGTCACGACCGGTGAGGATGCCGACGAGCTGCCCATCGCGGACGACCGGGATGTGGCGGAAGCCGCCGTCGCCCATTTTGTTGAGGGCGTAGGCCATGAGGTCGTCCTCGCGCAGGACCACCGGGTCGGGCGTCATGACGGTCGAGACGGGTGCGTCGAGCACGTCGTCGCGCGTCGCGACGCGAGTGAGGACGTCGCGGTCGGTAAAGATGCCGGCGATGGCCAAGCCATCGAGGACGACGACGGCACCGGAGCGCTCTGCCTGCATGAGCCGAATGGCCTCGCGGACGGTGGACGAGGCCTGGATGGTGACTGGCTTGCTCCAGCGGGCCGCGGCGATTGGGAGGGCGAGGTCGGATTCGTTGAGCACCTGGGCCGCATCGGGGACATCGACGCTGGTGAGATCCATGAGGCAGCGTTCGCAGGCATCCGAGCCTTCGATGTTCTCGGCCCCGCAGCTGGGGCACACGATGACGTTGGCAGGTTCCGAGGACACGATGGCAACCTCCACTGCTGCAGCGGTAGCCCGGAGACAGGTCGAGGCCCCGGGTGGGGCCTCGACCATAGCAGATTACCGGCTGGAGTGATGCGGAATGCTTATCCCACGACCCAAGTTTCGCCAGCGCGCAGGGCCTGCTCGAGTGAGCCGGGGCCTTTGGCCATGGCTTCGTCTACCTGCTGCTGGACGAGCTGATCGAAGGTGGGCTGGTCGACATCGCGGAAGACGCCGATGGGCACCGGGAATTCCGGGTAATCCATACCGACGAGGATGTTGGCGAGGGTGATGTTTTCGGCGTGGGCGTCGTGCACGAGGAGACCCTCATCGCTCTCCGCATTCTCAACGATTTCCGGGGTGAACCCGTTGAGGCGGATGCCATGCTGGTTCTCCCTGCCGAAGCGGAGCGGCTTGCCGTGCTCGAGGTAGATCATCCGGTCGGCGCGGACTTCCTTTTCGGCGAAGGCTGCGAAGGCGCCGTCGTTGAAGATGTTGCAGTTCTGGTAGACCTCGACAAAGGAGACGCCTCGGTGCCTGGCGGCCCGGTAAAGCATTTCTTCGAGGTGCTTGGTGTCGCGGTCGACGGAGCGGGCGACGAAGGTAGCGCCAGCGGCCAGGGCGATGCGGATGGGGTTGAGGGGCCGCTCGGTGGTGCCGTACGGCGATGACTTGGTGATTTTTCCGAATTCGGAGGTGGGCGAGTACTGGCCCTTGGTGAGGCCGTAGATTCGGTTGTTGAAGAGGACGATGTTGAGGTCGATGTTGCGGCGCATGGCGTGCAGGAGGTGGTTGCCGCCGATGCTGAGGCCGTCGCCGTCACCGGTGATGACGAAGACGGTGAGTTCGGGGCGCGCCGTTTTCAGGCCCGTGGCGATGGTGGGCGCTCGGCCGTGGATGGTGTGGAACCCGTAGGTGTTGACGTAGTAGGGGAAGCGGCTGGAGCAGCCGATTCCGCTGATGAAAACGATGTTCTCCCGGGGGATGTGGAGATCCGGGAGCATCTTTTGCATTTGGGCGAGGATGGAGTAATCGCCGCAGCCGGGGCACCAGCGGACTTCCTGGTCGCTGACGAAGTCCTTGCGAGTGAGCACGGGGAGGTCGGGAGAGATGATGCCGTCGTTGGGAGCGGTTGGTGCGGTCATATCAGCCTCCACTGACCCCGGCGCTGCGGGTGAATTCAAGGACGTATTCATCGCGAAGGCCGAGGACCTCGTCGATCTTCCCTTCGATCTCGGCGATCTTGAACGGCTGACCCGAGATCTTGTTGAAGCTGATAGCGTCGACGAGGAAGCGGCCGCGGATGAGAAGCGCGAGCTGGCCGGTATTGAGCTCGGGAATGAGGACCTTGCGGTAGCGACGGAGCACCTGCTCGAGGTTGCCGGGGAACGGGTTGAGGTAGCGGAGATGGGCTGAGGCGACGCTAAGGCCGCGCTTGCGGGCGTTCTCGCAGGCGCTGGTGATGGAGCCGTAGGTGCCACCCCAGCCGAGCACGAGGAGGTCGCCCTCTTCGGGGCCGGTCACTTCGAGCGGCGGGATGTCCTGGACGATGCGCTCGACCTTGCCCTTGCGGGCGAGGGTCATCTCGTGGTGGTTGCGCGGGTCGTAGCTGATGTCTCCGGTTTCGCCGGACTTTTCGAGGCCGCCGATGCGGTGCTCGAGGCCGGGCTGGCCGGGAACAGCCCACGGGCGGGCGAGGGTGACCGGGTTGCGCTGGTAGGGGTTGAACTTGCCCTCCTGCGGCTCGGCGTAGTGCCATTCGATGCGTGGGAGGTCGGCGATATCGGGGATGCGCCACGGTTCGGAGCCGTTGCCCAGGTAGCCATCGCTCAGGAAGACCACCGGCACCATGTACTTAAGGGCGATGCGGAAGGCCTCGATCGCCATGTAGAAGCAGTCGGAGGGGGTGCAGGGGGCGACGATGGCAACGTAGCTATCGCCGTTGCGGCCGAACATCGCCTGGAGGAGGTCGGCCTGCTCGGTCTTTGTCGGCATCCCTGTGGAGGGGCCAGCGCGCTGGACATCGATGACGACGATGGGGAGCTCGGTCATCACGGCGAGGTTGAGGGCCTCGCTCTTCAGTGCGAGACCGGGCCCGCTGGTGCCGGTGAGGCCGAGATGACCACCGTAGGCCGCACCGATTGCGGCGCCAATTGCGGCGATCTCGTCTTCGGCCTGGAAGGTCTTGATGCCAAAGTTCTTGAGCTTGGAAAGCTCGTGGAGGATGTCGCTGGCTGGTGTGATCGGGTAGCTGGCGTAGAAGAGGGGCAGCCCGCTCAGGACCGAGGCGGCGACGAATCCGAGGGCCGTAGCTTCGTTGCCGCTGATGTGGCGGTAGGTGCCGGGCGGGACCTTGGCCGGCGGTACGCGGTACTGAACGCGGAAGAGCTCGGTGGTCTCGCCGAAGTTGTAGCCGGCGCGAAGGGCGCGGAGGTTCGCTTCGAGGATATCGGGGCGCCGCTTGAACTGCTCGTTTGCCCACTTGATGGTGGTATCGAGGGTGCGCCCGTACAGCCAGAGGATGAGGCCGAGCGCGTAGAAGTTGCGGCAACGGAACTTATCCTTCGCGCTGAGGGGCAGGCCTTCGAGCGCGAGCTCGTTCTGGCGGGTGATGGAGATGGGAACGACCTGGTAGCCGTTGAGCGAGCCGTCTTCGAGGGGATTGGTCTCGTACGCGGCTTTTTTGAGGTTGGTTGGCTCGAACTCGTCCTTATCGACGATGAGGAGGCCGCCAGGCTTGAGGTCGCCGAGGTTGGTCTTGAGGGCGGCGGGGTTCATGGCGACGAGGACATCGGGGCGGTCGCCCGGGGTGTAGATCTCGGTGCTGGCGAACGAGATCTGGAAGCCAGAGACGCCGGGAAGCGAGCCGGCGGGGGCGCGGATCTCGGCGGGGAAGTCGGGGAGTGTGGCGAGGTCATTGCCGAAGACGGCAGCCGTACGGGTGAACTGTGTCCCGGTGAGCTGCATGCCATCGCCGGAGTCGCCGGCGAAGCGAATGGTGACGCGCTCGAGTTCTTCGACGTGGTGTTCGGGCTTGAGCTGGGTTTCGGTAGTCATGAATCTCTGCTTCTATCCACCCTCTGGTTGCTCCATCACCTGGTGAGGGCGTGGAGGCAGGTTCAGGACGTCCTCGGGATAGGCCTCTGCGAGATCGCGGAGGAGGTCGCCGAGCCGCAGGACCCCAACTACGCGGCTGCCCTCCACCACGGGCAGGTTCCGGTAGTGATGCTGCTGCATGATGGCGATTGCTTCGGCCACCGTCCCTGTGGAGGCAATCACCCGGGGCTGCTTCGTGAGCACGGAAGCATCAAGCGGCTGGTCCCAATCGAACCCATCCACCATGCATTTCGTAAGGACATCGCGTTCGGTGAAGATCCCGCGGAGGTGGCCGTTGTCCATGGCAAGGACGCAGGACGTGCCGAAGCGGTTCATCGTCGCGATGGCCTGCCGAACGGGAATGGATGGCGAAACGGTCGCTGGCTCGCTGAGGGTCAGCTCGGAGAGGCGTTGATTGACGAACCGGCTGAGCCGGGTGCGGTCCATCTGCGCTGTCGTTCGCCTGGATGGGATGACGCGGTCACGCGGGGCCAACGCCACACGGGAGCGCTGTACTCGTAGTCTACGCCGTTTCTGCGGCTCGTGCAGAAGGGGGCTCTGACGGCGGCGCCGGATCGCGCCTGGCGGGAGCCCTGATGAGGGCTACGACTCTTCCCTATTTTCCGCCGCAGTCACGCGCCGTTCTCTGAACGGTCCGGAGCGGGGGGCCGATATTCGAAGTACGGCCGCAACCGGCGGACTACGGGGAATCATGGCGTCCAGGGCACAGATTCAGACCGTCAAGGCAGAGTTTCTCGACCCTTCGCTGTATGAGGAGACCGGCCTCTCCGGGGTACCCCGACTGAGCCGGGGGGCCGTGCTGGGAGCACTGAGCCGTGCGTTCGACCTCGCGGAGGGACGCAAGCCCGGGCACGCGCAGCGGGTCGCGTACATCGGGGTGTATCTCGCAGGGGATCTCGGGCTCGAAGCGGCGCGGGTGGAGGAGGTGTATTTCGGCTGCCTGCTGCACGACATCGGGATGGCCGTGATGGAACCTGTCCAGGTCGCGCCGGCGAAGCCCGCCCGGCGGTGGGGCGGGGCATCGGTTCCGCAATATCCGAAGGCCGTGCCGGTGTGGACGGAGGTCATTGAGTCGATTGCGCGCCACTGTGAGACCGGCGCTGAGGTGGCGCGCCGGATGGGGTTCTCGGAGGCGGTCGCGCTGGCGGTGCTTGGGCACCACGATTGCTGGGATGGCTCGGGGCGCCCGGGGGCTGTGCCCGGCCCGGAGAGTCCGCTGGTCAGCCGGATTGTCGCGCTGGCGGACCGCTTCGAGACGGTACTCGACGCGGAAGGGCCACCGCTGGCACTCCGGCGGAGCGGACCGGCCCTGTTGCGGGAGATGGCGGGGAAGGAACTCGACCCCGACCTGGCCGAGCGGATGGCGAGGATCGCGAGCCAGGACGAGTTTTGGCTGGGGCTGTACGACAACGACCTTGGCGCCGGCCTGATGGCGCTCAACTACGGCGGGGTGATGGGCCGAGAGGAGCTGTTTGCGCTGCTCGGGGTGCTGGCCGATATCGTGGACGTGCGGAACGGACGTGAGGAGGGCGCCGGGCGGCGCGTGGCGGAGATGGCGAGGCGGATGGCGCTGGCGTGTGACATGACCGAGCGCAGGGCCGACCTCGTGAAGGTAGCGGCGCTCCTGCACGACATCGGGACGCTCGGCGTGCCGGCGCGGTACCTGCGCAAGCCCGACATCCTGAGCGTGGATGAGATGGGGGCCGTGCAAATGCACCCGGTCTACGCGCGCGACATCCTGGGCGAAGTGCCGGGGCTCGGCGCGGCCGCCTGGTGGGTGGGCTGTCACCACGAGCGGATCGACGGTAAGGGATACCCGGGCATGCTCGAGGGCAGCGAGGTGCCGGTGGAAGCGCAGATTATCGGGCTGTGCGAGACGTACGACGCGCTCACGAACGATCGGCCATACCGGCGGGCACTGCCACGGACCGAAGCCTACGAGATCCTCCAGGGCCTGGCCGGGAACCGGTTCGACCCATATCTGCTCGCCCGGTTCGAGAGCGTGGCCGGGCCGTTCGACGCCTGAGACGGGCGCCAACCCGTCCACACGGGCATCTCCCGCGGGGAAGGGGGCCAGGTAGCTGCCGGGCCCCCTTTTCCATGCGCGAAAACCCGGGGGCGCTACAATGCGCGCCGATGAACGGCCGAGGACTGGCATGACGGCACGTATCGTCTCCATTTCGCGACAGGTGGGCACGGCCGGGGAGGAGGTGGCCCGGGCCGCGGCGGCGAAGCTGGGATACCGGTACGTTGACTACCAGGTGATCCAGGAGGCGGCCGCTGACGCGGGGGTATCGCCCGAGACGGTATCGGAAGCTGAGCACACGCCGTCGCTGCTGACGCGCATCCTCGAGGCGCTGGCGCGCAACCCGGCGATGCCCGCCGCGGGATGGGCCGACCCGGTCCCCCTCACGACGAGCCCGCTCTACACCTCGGCGGACTACCGGCGATTCATCGAGAACGTCATCCGCGACCTGGCGGACCGCGGCCAGTGCGTGATCGTCGGGCACGCGGCCCAGGTCATCCTTCGCGAGAGGGCGGACACGGTGCGCGTGTTGGTGACTGGCTCGCCCCAAGCGCGTGCCCGGCGCATCATGACGGGCATGGGCGTCGACGAGCGGGAGGCGCTCAAGATTATCGAGAGGACCGACAGCGAACGGCTGGAGTACTTCCGCCGCTTTTACGACACCGGATGGCTGACACCAAGCACCTACGACCTGTGCATCAATACCGACCGGATCTCGCCGGAAGCAGCGGCGGAGCTCGTCGTGCAGCTCGCCTTGTTGCGTTAGCGCTCCTGACCGCGCTCCTGCTGGCGGGCTGCGGCGGGAACGGTTCGAACGGAGACGCAGCCACGCCAGCGGCATCCGTGAGCGCCGCGGACCTGTTACCCGACCTATCCGGTGAAGGGTTCCAGCTCCAGTTCAGCGGCAACCCGCCGAAACTGAACCCCGACCAGGACGCCGTGTTCGCAATCTACGCAGGGCCCGGCGCTGCTGTATCGAGCATCCGCATCGAGCTGAGCTTGCTCCCGACGGCCGAGGCCGCAGCGGCGCAGTTTGGGCCGATCGCCGAGGCCCTGCGCAATCCGCCGCCGGACATTTTTGGGCCGAACGCAGCCCAGGCCGACGGGACGCCGGTGTTCGAGGCTGACGCGGCGCGCAGCTACGTGACCGCACGCCCGGATGCGCAGGGAAACCTCGTCTACTCCGATGCCTACCGGATGGGTCGCGTGGTGGCCATCGTGTACACGCTCGGCAACGACCGGGAGGCGACGTCACGGATGCGGGAACTTGTCGCCCGCGCCCTTGCAGCGAAGGCGCCGGGAGAGTAACGCACGCCAGCCGTTGGGGTGTAGGATGCCGGCCATGTCAGCGGACAACGCCCCTCGCAGCCGGCGGCTGCCGTTTGCGTTCACTGACCTCGACCGATCGGTGCGGAGGGAACCGGCGTACCTCGAAGCCAGCGACGGCGCGCAGACCTTTGGCGTGCTGTACGAGCCAGCAGGCAGGCAGCCGAGGACCGTGGTGTACCTGATGCACCCGCGGGGGGAGTTCACCCGCCACTACGTCGTGCCCGGCCTCACGGCACGTGGCTACGCAGTGTTCGGCCAGAACAGCCGCTACCTGAACAACGACACGGACATGGTGCACGAGCGGATCCTGCTGGACATCGCGGCCGGGATGCGCTGGTTGCGGGAGCGGGGCTTCGAGCATGTTGTCCTTCTGGGCAACTCGGGCGGCGGATCGCTGCTCGCCTTCTACCAGTCGCAGGCGGAGCGGCGCCCTGGGGAGCGGTTGCGAACCACCCCGTCGGGTGAGGCCATCGACCTGGCGGGGGAAGAGATGCCGCCCGGCCACCTCTACGTCGCGGTTGCGGCGCACCTTGGTGAGGGCCGCTTCATGCTCAACGTGCTCGACCCGAGCGTGACAAACGAGGCCGACCCGGCGAGCTACGACCCGGACTGGGACATGTACAACCCAGCGAACGGGTACCGGCCCTTGCCGGAGGCGAGCCGGTACGACCGCCGGTGGCTGGCGGAGTATCGGCAGCGCCAGCGGGAGCGAAGCCGCCGGATCGACGCCATCGCCCGGGAGTACCTGGCCGAACAGGCGTACTTCCGGCGGGAGCTGCGTTCCGAACGGTTCGCCCTGCTGGACGCGGCCGAGCGCGGGCTGGTGGCCCGCCGTGCGCGGCTTGGCCGTTACCTGGTGATCTACCGCACGCTGGCGAACCCTGCCTACCTCGATCCGACGATCGACCCGAGCCGGCGCCCGCTGGGAAGCATCTTCTCGCCGGGCGACCCAATCATCGGCAACTACGGGTATGGCGGGCTGGCCCGCGTGATGACTCCGCGGGGCTGGCTGAGCACCTGGAGCGGCACCAGCTCGCAGGCTGACCTGCCTGAGAGCATCGCGCGTGTGACCGTGCCAACGCTCATCGTGTACGCGGACGGCGACAGCGACATCTTCCCGGCGGAGCAGCGCGAGATCCTGGAACGCTCTGGGGCGAAGGACCGGGAGCTCGTCACGCTGGAGTGGGCCGACCACTACCTGAACCCGGTGGGCGAGGAAGGGCGTCGGCTCGGCGATCCACGGGAGCGGCTAGTCGAGATCCTCGTGCCGTGGATGCAAGAGCGCCTCGGAGAGCCGTAAGTCAGGCAGGAGGCCAAGATCCGTCATTGCGCGGAGGGTTGCCCGGTCGACGGGGGTGCCCCGGGCGGCGACCCGGCGGGCCAGCGCGGATCGCTTCCGCAGGGGGAGGTTCTGGCCGAGCTTGAACTTGGCAGTCGCGCCCTCGAGCGCGAGCGCGTAGACGGCCGTTCCATCGAGGCTGCGCCGGTAGCGTTCGTCGTCCGCGATGGGCTGATGGCCACCGTCGGGCTGGAGCTTCTGCATGAGCGCCTGCAGGGCACGCGCCTTTTCAGCGCGTGCGGCGACGAGGCGGATGGGGCCGTGGACGACGACCGAGCGGAACAACTGGGTCGCCGGACAGGCCAACTCGGGGTGAAGCCAGTACGACGGGATGAGCGCGAGGGGTTCGGCAACCATGAGCGCAACGGGGGCACCTGAGGCCAACGCTTCGGCCTTTTCGCCCTGCTGGGCGCCGTGGAAGTAGAGCGTCTCGTCGCAGCGGACGATGTTGACCGCGATGATGCCCGGCACGCCCGGGGGGCGCACAAATGCGAGGTAGGCGTGCGTGGCGCGGTCGAGGACCGCGTGGAGTGCGGCGCGATCGGCGACGGCAAATTCCCGGCGGCGCAGCTCAGCCATGGCGGCCTTGCGCCTCGAGGAATCCGTCGCGGGCGGCTTCTTCACGAAGGGCCGCGGCAGCGATGCTGGTTTCGATGAGCTCTTCGAAGCCGAAGACGAGGCCTGCGACGATGGCAACGGGCCAGTGAAACGCCCAGCCGAGACCTATGGCAACCAGTGCGAGCGCCTGGGTGAGTCTCCGGATGCCGCGCATGAGCTGCCAGTTGGCGCCGGGAAGTTGGCGGCCAGCCCGGCGGAGGCCACGCGCGGCAAGGAGGCAGCCCGAGATGAGAAGCCAGCCCCCGAAAGCGGCCAGCAGCATCGCAGGGTAGACGCGAAGGGGAGAGGTCCAGAGCTCGTCCATGGCTTGAGAATTGGCCATCGGAGCGGCATCCTGTAGGGCCACTTTGCAGCGGGTGGGAGGGGCCATGGACGTGATCATCGAGGTGGCGGACCTCCCAGGCCGGCCGACGTACGCCCGCCTGGCGGAGGGGATTCGGCAGGCGATTCTCGCGGGGCGATTCCAACCGGGGGAACGGCTGCCGGCGACCCGGGTGATTGCGGCCGCGCTGGGGGTCGCGCGCAACACCGTGCTCGAGGCGTACGACTCGCTTGCGGCGGAAGGCTACCTCGTGGCGCGGCACGGTTCGGGCACGTTCGTGGCTCCTGAACTTCCGGAGCGTGCGCTGAGGGCGACTCCCGGCCCGACGGCGGTCGCGGGTGCGGCCGTGGACGCGTCGTCCCTGTCACGGTTCGGCAGGCGCGTGGCCAAGCTCGAGCAGATCCCGGGTGCGTGGACCACGCGGCTTCCGTACGACTTCCGGTACGGGACACCGTCGCTCGAGGAGTTCCCGATGGCCGAATGGCGAGCGCTGACCCGGCGGGTGCTGGATTACCCGCCGAGCGTGCTGCTCGGGTATGGACCGGCGGAGGGCCTTCCCGCACTGCGGGAGGCGCTGGCCCGCTATCTGCAGCGGGCTCGCGGCGTACGGTGTACTGCGGATGAGGTGGTTGTGGTGAACGGTTCGCAGCAGGCGCTGGACCTCGCCGCCCGTGTGCTCGTGGACCCCGGCGACGTGGTGGCGATGGAGGAGCCGGGGTACACCGGTGCGCGGGCGGTGTTCGAGATGGCGGGGGCAACGGTTGTGCCGGTGCCGGTCGACGGGGAAGGCCTGGTGGTTGACCAGCTTCCCGCCAACGCCCGCGTGGTGTACGTGACGCCCTCGCACCAGTTCCCGACGGGTGTAGTGCTCTCGGCGGCGCGACGGCTCCAGCTCCTGGAGTGGGCATCGCGGGCCGGGGCCACCATCATCGAGGACGATTACGACAGCGAGTTCCGGTACTCCGGGCGGCCGCTGACCGCCCTCCAGGGACTGGATGCGACCGGGCACGTGGTGTACACGGCCACGATGTCGAAGGTGCTGCTGCCGTCGCTGCGGATGGGGTACCTGGTGCCGCCCGCCGGCCTGCGCCCGGCATTCGCGAACGCCAAGTGGCTGACCGACCGGCACTCTGCCCTGCTGTACCAGGCGGTGCTGGCAGCGTTCATCGAGGAGGGGCACTTTGAGCGGCACCTGCGGCGCATGCGCCGTGTGTATGCGCGCCGGCTGGCGTGCCTGCTCGAAGCCCTGGACCGGCACCTCGGGGGGCGCGTGAGCGTCGACGGTGCCGAAAGCGGGATGCACGTGATGCTCACAATCCACGATGTGGCGGACGGTGACGTGATCGTCGAGGGCGCGCGTGCGGTGGGGGTGGGCCTCCACCCGGCGGCACCCTACTACGCCGCGGAACCGCCATACCGGGCGACCTTCGTGGTCGGGTACTCGAGCCTGACGGAGACGGAGATCGCAGAAGGGATTGCGCGGCTGGCGCGGGTGGTGCGCGCGTACGACCGGATTACGAAGGGTTGACCGGGCTGGCGGGCGGGGCCGTAGAATCCGGCGATGCTCGCCCGCGTCCTGAGCTGTGCGGTCGTCGGGCTCGATGGCGAGCTCGTGGAGGTGGAGGTCGACATCACGCGGGCGCAGCTGCCTGCGATCACCGTGGTGGGGCTGCCCGATACGGCCGTCCAGGAGTCGCGCGAGCGGGTGCGCTCGGCCATCAGAAACAGCGGATTGGCCTGGCCGACGAACAATCGCCTGACCGTGAACCTGGCACCGGCGGACCTGCGCAAGGAGGGGCCGGCGTACGACCTGCCGATTGCGGTCGGCATTCTGCTCGCCTCCGGGCAGATTGATACGAATGTCGACGATGCGGTCTTCATCGGTGAGCTGGCGCTGACGGGTGAGCTGCGCCCGGTGCGCGGTGTGCTGCCGATGGCCATGATCGCGGCGGCGCGCGGCGTGCGCCGGGCATTTGTCACGGCTGCGAACGCCGGGGAAGCGGCGCTCGTTGATGGGCTCGAGGTGTACGCGGTTGACTCACTGGCCGGGCTGGCAGCGCACCTGAACGGCAGCCGGAGCCTGCCGCGGGCATCCGGCCAGGTCGCCTCGACCGATGGCAGCGGCCCCAGCGCGGGTACGGATTTCGCCGACATCGTGGGGCAGGAGCACGTGAAGCGGGCGCTGGAGGTGGCGGCGGCCGGCGGTCACAACGTGGTGATGAAGGGTCCGCCCGGGAGCGGCAAGACGCTGCTGGCCCGCGCGGTGCCGGGCATCCTGCCGCCGCTCACGAGCGGCGAGGCGATGGAAGTGACGCGGATCTACAGCGTGGCTGGCCTGCTGGGGCCGGGGGCCGGGCTGGTGAGCACGCGGCCGTTCCGGGCGCCACACCACACGATCTCGAACGCGGGACTGGTTGGCGGCGGATCGGTGCCCCGGCCCGGGGAGATTACGCTCGCGCACCGGGGCGTGCTCTTCCTCGATGAGCTGTTGGAGTTCGATCCGCATGTGCTCGAGATGCTGCGCCAGCCGCTCGAGGACAAGTTTGTGACTATCAGCCGGGCACGGCAGGCGGTGACCTTTCCCGCGAGCTTCATGCTGTGTGCAGCACTCAACCCGTGCCCGTGCGGCTACCTGGGTGACCCGGAGCGCGCGTGCACGTGCCCGCCCCAGCTCGTGATGCGATATCAGCGCCGGCTGAGCGGTCCACTGATGGACCGGATCGATCTGTTCGTGGACGTGCCCCGGGTACCGTTCGAGAAGTTGCAGGCAGCGACTCGCGGCGAGCAATCGGCGGTGGTTCGCGAGCGGGTTGCCGCTGCCCGCAAGGTGCAGGCCGAGCGGTTTGCGGGCACCCGCACCGCCACAAATGGGGAGATGACGCCGGCGCAGGTGCGCGACCACGCGCAGCTCCAGCTCGAGCCGGCAGCCGCGGAGCTGGTGCGCCGGGCAGTGGAGCGGCTCAACCTTTCGGCGCGGGCATTTCACCGCGTGCTGAAGGTGGCGCGAACGATCGCCGACCTCGCCGGTTCGCCAACGATCGGCGCGGGGCACATGGCCGAGAGCATCCAGTACCGGGCGCGGATGGACTAGGATTCCGGCCCCTGGCGCCCGACGGAACCTTCCATGAATCGTTTCAACATTTCGGGATTGGCCCAGGCGAAGGGCCCCTGGGCGGCGCGCTGGAGCCAGGCGTCGAATTCAGCGGCGGCATCGGTGGCGAGTTCGCCCAGGCGGACGTTCGCCTCGACGAGCGCGCTGGCGGCCGCGAACAGCTCGGACCAGCGCTGGAGCACGAGCGCATACTGGCGCCCGAACTCGAGCGCCCGCTCGGATGGGGCAAGGAAGGGCGAGCGCTGCCGGGCCACGGTGGCAGTATAGCTGGCCGCTTTGCGACAGGTGCTGACGGATTTCGAACATTTGTGTTGACGTGCGAACAGGTGTTCGGCTAGGCTGACGGGCACCAAACCAGAACGGATGTACGAACGATGCTGAACCCACTCGCCACGATTCTTGTTGACGTGCTGCTCATCGGTGGCGCACTGGCCGTCTTGTGGGGCATGGTGGCCGAGGCCATGGCTGCGCGGCGACCAGGGGTCGGCATGCGCCGGGGACCGGGCGCCTGCGTGCGTCAGCAGGGGCCTGCGACGCGGGCCGCACGGGTGTCGCGCACGATGGTCGTCGGGTCGCGCCGAGCTGCCTGACCTACGGGGCGGTGCGACGGAGCTGGACCTGCGCATCCTCGGGGAGCGGCTTGCGGCGCCGCTCCTGCACGCGCTCGACCGAGCGAACGCCGCGGACGATTTCGATCCTGGAGAGGAGGCGCGAAAGCTGCTCGATGCCGGTGGTCTCGAGGGTGGTGGTGATGGTCACCGAGCCGTCGCCGTTCTCGATGGTACGGACCCCGACCATGTTGACCTTTTCGTCGGTGACCACGGTGGTGATATCGCGGAGGAGGCCTACGCGGTCCCAGGCCTCGATGCGCACGGATACGGGGTACGTCCGGGTAACAGTCCCCCATTCGACCTCGACGATCCGCTCGCGCTCAGCTTCGTTGAGGATATTGAGGCAATCGGCGCGGTGGACGGTGACGCCGCGGGCACGGGTGACGTAGCCGACGATCTGGTCGCCCGGCACAGGGTTGCAGCAGCGAGCCATGGTGGTGAGGAGGTTGCCCACGCCAAGGACCCGCATCCCGGGTCCGCCGAGCTTGGCTGGCTCCTGCTTCTGGGGCAGCTCCGGGGGGCCTTCGGCTTCTGCCTCCTCGCGCTCGATGACGGCGGCCACCTTGCGGGCAATGCTGTTGGTGCTGACGCCGCCGTAGCCGATGGCGGCGAGGAAGTCCTCCCAGTTGGTGTAGTTGAACAGCTGGAGCAGCTGCTCCTGGCGTTCGGCCACGTCCCAGCCGAGGCGCCGAAGCTCCTTTTCGAGCATTTCGCGCCCCCGCTCGATGTTCTCGGCGCGCTCCTGCTTGCGGAACCACTGGCGGATCTTTTCTCGGGAGTGGGCGGTGCGGATGTACCCGAGGTTCTGGTTCAGCCAATCGCGCGAGGGGCCCTTGCTGGTGCGGCTGCGGAGAATCTCGACCACGTCGCCCGTTTTGAGGGGGGAGTTGAGCGCGACCATGCGGCCGTTGACCTTGGCGCCGACGGTCTGGTGGCCGAGGTCGGTATGGATGCGGTAGGCGAAGTCGAGCGGGGTGGCGCCGGCAGGAAGGTCGAGCACATCGCCCTTGGGTGTGTACACGAAGACCTGGTCGTGGAAAATGTCGGTCTTGACGGTTTCCACGAATTCGTCGGCGCCGGCGAGGTCGCGCTGCCATTCGATGAGCTGGCGGAGCCAGGCGATCCGCTCCTCATCACGGGTGGCCGTTCGTCCGCCCTCCTTGTAGCGCCAGTGAGCGGCGATGCCGTACTCGGCGACACGGTGCATCTCGTAGGTTCGGATCTGGATTTCGAGGGGGCGACCGCCGGGTCCAACCACGGTGGTGTGGAGGGACTGGTACATCGAATCTTTCGGGTTGCCGATGTAGTCGTCGAACTGGCCCGGGATGGGGCGCCAGAGTGCGTGAATGACCCCGAGGGCGTGGTAGCAATCGGCGACGGTATCGACGAAGACGCGCATGGCCAGCAGGTCGTAGATCTGGTCGAAGCTCTTGGCCTGGGCTGAGTAGCGGCGCATCTTCTGGTAGATGCTGTAGATGTGCTTGGCGCGGCCGGTCACCTCGGCCCTGATGCCGGCGGCTTCCAGGTGCTCTCGGAGGATGGCGGACGCCTCTTCGATGACCTTTTCGCGGGTGACGCGCTTGGCGGCGAGGAGCTCGGCGATTTCGCGGTACTTCTCGGGTTCGAGGTAGCGAAAGGCTAGGTCTTCGAGCTCCCATTTGATCTGCCAGACCCCGAGGCGGCTGGCGAGGGGAGCGAAGATCTCCTGGGTCTCGCGGGCGATGCGCCGCTGTTTTTCGGGCGGGAAGGCCCACAGGGTGCGCATGTTGTGGAGACGGTCGCAAAGCTTGATGAGGACCACGCTGAGGTCCTCGGCCATGGCGAGGAACATCTTGCGGAGGTTCTGCGCCTGGGTGGTGCCGCGCGTGGGGTCCAGGTCGGCGACGTTCATGGGGAGCTTGTCGAGCTTGGTCAGGGCATCGACGAGGCGAGCGACGCGCGGGCCGAAGCGCGCGGCAAGCTCCTCGTTGGGCACGCCACAGTCTTCCTGCACGTCGTGCAGGAGTGCGGCGGCGATTGCGAGGTGGTCGAGTTCCAGGTTCGCGACGAGCTCGGCTACTGCGACGGGGTGGGTGATGTAGGGGTCGCCGGTCTTGCGCAGCTGGCCTGCGTGGGCGCGGGCGGCGAAGGCGAAGGCGTCGCGGATGATATCGAGGCGTTCTTCGGGGAGGTACTGCCTGGCGCGCTCGAGCAGGGCGTCGATGGAGACGCTGGCTACGGCGGGCTCTCCAGGGCTTACGGACATGGGCTGGGGCCTCTTTGCCGGGGCGTACCTTCTTCTTATCCTAGCACGCAACGATCCCCGCCCGTCAGGATGGCTCGATGACCCGCTTCCAGGCTCCCCGCGGCACGCAGGACGTGCTGCCCGCCATGCAGCCCTACTGGCAGGCCGTCCTCGATGCGGCGCGGGAGGTGGCGCGGCTGCACGGCTTCCACCGAGTCGACACGCCGATGTTCGAGGATGCGCGGCTCTTCGAGAAGGGGAGCGGCGATACGACGGACATCGTCGAAAAGGAGATGTACGTCTTCGAGGACCGGGGCGGCGACAAGCTTGCGCTGACGCCGGAAGGGACGCCGGCAATCATCCGCGCGTATCTCGAGCACGGCATGGCGAGCTGGCCGCAGCCTGTGCGGCTGTTCACTATCCACCCGATGTTCCGGTACGACCGGCCGCAGAAGGGACGGTACCGCCAGCACACCCAATTCGACTGCGAGGTTCTTGGCTCGGCGGACCCAATCGTCGATGCGGAGGTCATCACCATGCTGTGGCGGCTCTACGGCATGCTGGGCATCCGGGGCATCACGGTGAGGCTTGGGTCGCTCGATGACCTGGAACCGCGGCGGGCCTACATCGAGCGCCTGAAGGAGTATTACCGGCCGCTGCTGCCGCGGCTCTCGGAGGATAGCCAGCGACGATTCGAGCGGAATCCGCTGCGACTGCTTGACAGCAAGGATGAGCGGGACCTCCCCTTCAAGGAGGGTGCCCCGAAACTGGTGGAGCAGCTCAGCCCGGCGGCGCGCGAGCATCACGAGGCGGTGCAGGCGGCGCTCGCGGCCGCTGGGGTTCGGTTCACCATCGACCCGCTGCTGGTGCGCGGCCTGGATTACTACAACCGGACTGTGTTCGAGGTGGTGCCGGACAACGACGAACGTGCGCAGGGAACGATTGGCGGCGGGGGCCGTTACGACGGGCTGGTCGAGGTCCTGGGCGGTCCGCCGACGCCGGGGATTGGGTTCGGGACGGGCATCGAGCGGATCATTCTCGAGATGCAGAAGAACGGTGTGGAGTTCGCCCCGGCTGCGGCCGCCGATGTCTTTGTGGTTCACCGGGGTGAGGGGTCGGCGACGGCAGCGATTCGGCTGGCGGCGGCGCTGCGCGACCGGGGAATCGCGACGGTGATCGGCGAGGGCGGGCGTTCGTTCAAGGCGCAGCTCCGTTCGGCCAATACAAGCGGTGCGCGGGTCGCGGCCATCCTGGGCGAGGACGAGCTGGCCAGCGGGAGTGTGGCGATCAAGCCACTGAGCGGCGATGGCGAGCAGGTGTCGGTCGCGTTCGACGACGCTGCTGCAGCGATTGGCGGACTGCTCGGCGTGCGCGGGTGAGGGATTCCGAGGCGCTTTACCGTTGAACCGGTACGATTGCAAGGATGCGTGAACCTGCTGGTGGGGATGGCGCGGACCTGTACGAGGTCCTGCAGGTCTCGCCGAACGCTGCCCCGGAGGTAATCGAAGCTGCGTATCGGAGCCTGGTGCGGCGATACGCGGCCGACCCCGACCCAGCCGTTCGGGAGCGGCGACGGGAGGTTGAGGCGGCCTGGGCCGTGCTCGGGAACCCGGAGCGGCGGGCGGCGTATGACGCTGCGCGCAACGGCATGCCGGCGGTAGAGGTGCAGACGATAGCGGCTCCGCCCGGGACGGTGGTGATGTGCCCGCGCGACCCGGGGGTGGAGACGGCGCTGCGGTGCAGCCGGTGCGGCACGCCGATCTGCCCGAAGTGCCTGGTGCAAACCCCGGTTGGGGCACGCTGCCGCGGGTGCGCACGCATCGCCCGGAATCCGATGTATACGCTCACCGCCGGGGGCGCGGCCCGGGCTGGGGTGGCGGCCCTCGTTGGGGGCGTGGTCATGGGGGTGCTGTGGGGGTTGATCCTGCTGCCGTTTACGTTCGGCTTTTTCGCGATATTCGTGGGGGCCGGGCTGGGGTTCGCCTTCACGCGTGTCGTGGAGGCTGCCACGGGGGGAAAGCGAGGACCGACCGTCGCGGCGTTTGCCATCGCTGGCATCCTCGTCGCGTGGGCGGTCATGGCGGTCATCGTCCCGCAGGTGTGGCTGTACGGGCTGCTCCCCGCTGGGATTGGGGCGTACCTCGCCTACAGCAACCTGCGGTAAGGGCGCTCGGGTTCTACTGCACGACGAACGACATGACGCCGATGAAGGCGAAGCTGACGATCCCGACGACGGCGATCCCGATGAGATCGCGGCGCACGTAGCTGTAATCTTTTTTCACGTGGTGCTCGCGGGGTTGGGCGGGAAGCGGTCGGCGGTGTGCCGGTGCGGCGGGTGCGGTGCCGCCAGGAGCAGCAACCGGGCGTGGGAGCGCGGCCGAGGGTGCATCGATGCGGCGTCGCCGGCGGGGACGTTCGGTGGTCACGGCTCGAATGGTACGCCCCGGGGAGGCCATGCTCCAGCGGCGTCAGACTTCCTTGATAGCGATGTCAATGGTGAATTCGCCGAAGGAGACGACGAGGGGCACCACGAGGCGGGTGAGGTTGAGGGTGGCAATGGAGCTGCCCTTGCCCAGGAGGAGCACGGGCGGGGACATGTCGCTCGGGAAGCCGTTCCGCTCGAGGGCGATGCCCGCCTGCCCGGTGATCATGTTGGCCAGCTCGGCGATGGCGCTCTGGGGGAGCGCGTCGAACTCTTTGATGGGTTCGCCGATCATGCGACTGGCGAATTCACGCGCGGTGGCCTCGGACATGGAGTAGATGACCAACCCTGCCACACCGCCCGTGATTGCGATGAGGACGGAGACTTCGTTGCTCGTCTGCGGTGAGCGGACCCGGTGGACCTGGCCGCGGGAGACGCGCTCGCCGATTTCCTGCTGGATGACGCGGGCAGCGGCTTCGACGAAGGGGGCTACGAGTTCGATACGGGCCTTGTCGCCGGCTTCGGCGGCGGCCTGGGCGGCCTCGGCGACGGTGATCCTGGCGTGCATGGTGTCCTCCTGGCCACGCGGCCGTTGCGGGATGAGCGAGCGGTTCAGCCGACCTGGAGTGTTCGTCCCAGGTCGCAGGCATAGGCGCCGAAGTCGTCGATGTCGCGGGAGGTGATGGTGACGGTCGCCGGCAGGACGCCGTTCTCCTCGAGCCGCATGGCGAGCTCCCACCGTGCCCACGTCTTGAGGAGGGTGGACTTTTCGACGGGCGCGAAGCGTGCCCTGGTCATCTGCTGGACAAGCTTGCGGTGGGCGTCCTGGGAGATGAGGACGGTAACCGTGGTCATGCCCGAGCGGCCGCCATCGACCTTGAAGACGAGGCGGTGGAATCCCGTCCCGCCATTCATGATCTCGGACGACATGAGCACCGCCCGGATGGGAATGGTGCTAGCCACTGGCCACCTCCCCGAAGGGTCTCACCCAACCATCATCGTCAACTGTGCCTGAAACCTGTAGCGCCAGGTGGCGGCCACGCGTGCCGGGCGTGGCCACGAAGCGTTCGCAGTTGCCGACGAGGACGCGGAGGGGCTCATCGACCTCGCGGTCGAGGAGGATGATGTCGCCGGGCTCGAGGCGGGCGAGGTCGACGGCGGCGACGCGAGCGGTGCCGAGGATGGCGCGGATGAGGACCTGCATGGGGAGGACCTGCTCTTCCCTGACGCGTTCCTCCTGGCGGGCTGAGCGGCCCGGCCGGTTATCGAAGAGGCTCTGGCCTGTGAGCTTGGGGAGCACCTGCTCGAGGATCGTGAGGGGGAAGCAGAGCGAGATGCCGCCCGTTTGCTCGGCGAGGCGGATTTCGTACCAGGCGGTGATGACGAATTCGGAGGGCGGGATGGCGTGCATCACCTGGGGGCCGAGCGCGAGCTCGCTGACGTCGGGGGTGAGCTCGACGATGCGCGCCCAGGGCTCGACCAGCGAGCGGGCGACGTCCATGCCGATGTGGCGGATGAGGGCGATCTCGATGTCGGTGAGGTCGCGGTTGAGGACACGGGGAGCCCTGTTGCCCTTTCCGCCGAGGAGGCGGTCGATGATGCCAAAGGCGACATCGAGGCCGAAGGCGGTGACTGCGTACCCCTGGAGGGGGGACATGTCGATGATGATGACGACCGACTGGGTGCCGAGCTGGCTGACGTATTCTTCGTAGATGCCGCGTTCGAGGGCGCTGAGGCGACACTCAACGGGCGAGCGGAGGCGGGCGGAGAAGTTGGCCGCCATGGAGCTGGCGACGCCCTGCTGGATGATCTGGAGGCCCCGGAGCTGTTCCTTGGAGAGCTTTTCAGGGTGGCGAAAGTCGTAGGGCTTGACGCGGCGGCCGCCCGGGTCTTTGCGGGGGGCGGGGGGCATGGCCACGATGGTGTCCAGATCGAGGTTGCTGACGTCCGCGCTGAGGAGGGCGTCAATCTCGCGCTGGGTAAGGACGGCGTTTTCCGAAGCCACGGTGCGGGAGCCTCCGGGGCACAGTGTCCCTGTTGGAACTATCGGCACGAAATCCGCGGAAACCCTAGCCCCGCAGTGACGATTCCCCCACGGCGGAGGGGCGGTTAGGGGAAATCCGAGTGCGCATTGGGGGTTCGTTCGGATGCCCGGGGCGAATTCGCCGCCCGTAGCTTTGTGTAGCGCCCGGCGGCGATGCCGGGGAATTCGAGGAGGTTCCGCGTGGCCAGGTTTGAAACTGCCCAGGAGACGACCGGGCTCCCGGCAAGCGAGGAGCATGTGGTCATTTTCAAGCTCGCCGACGAGTACTACGCGCTCGACATCCAATCGGTGCAGGAGATTGTCCGGATGCAGGCCATCACGGCGATCCCCGGGGCGGACTACTGGGTGGAGGGGATCACGAACCTGCGGGGCCGGGTCGTGCCGGTGATTGACCTGCGCAAACGGTGCGGCGTGCCGGCCGGGGAGTACACGAGCGAGACGCGAATTGTGGTGGTGAGCAGCCCGACGGGGATGGTCGGGCTGATTGTGGATGCGGTGAGCGAAGTGATGCGCATCCCGGGCGACCAGGTGGAGCCGCCGAGCGCGATCGTGACGGTGCCCGAGAACAGCTACCTGCGCGGCGTTGCCAAGCTGGAGGACCGGCTCGTTTCGCTGGTGGATCTCGAGGGTGTCCTGCCGTCCTCGGCGGGTGAGGACGTGGCCGGGTACAGCCGGGCCGCCTGAGTACGAGAAACGCCCGGGGCGCCACAGGGTGCCCGCATCTTCTTCCGACGGGAGGAGTGCCGCCGCATGGCCAGCACGAAGGGAGCGCCGCTCCAGTTTGACCTCGATGACGACGACCTGAAGCTGTTCCTCGAAGAAGCGGAGGAGCAGATTGAGCTGCTCGACCAGTCGCTGGTGCAGCTCGAGGGCGAGCCCGACCCCGCGCTCGTCCAGCGGATTTTCCGCGCGGCGCACACGCTCAAGGGGTCGAGCGCCACCATCGGCCACAAGAAGATGGCCTCGCTGACGCACGCCATGGAGACGGTGCTGGACGCCGTGCGCCAGGGCCGGCGGGCTCCGACCTCGGAGGTGGTGGACGCTCTTCTGGCCGGTCTCGATGCGCTCCGGGTGCTTGCGAACGAGGTGGTGACGCGCGTCGATTCGGGCATCGAGACGGAGCGGCTGGAGGCCGACCTCATGGCGGTGCTGGAAGGCGACGGGCCGGCGCTGGTGATCAGTGCGGGCCCAGAGCTGCCGGTCTACCAGGTGCCGGCGGGTGCGCTGGAAGCTCACTGGGAGGAGATTGAGCAGGGGCACGGCCTCTTCTTCGTGGATGTGACCATTTCGAGCGACTGCCAGCTGCCTTCCATCCGGTGCTACCAGGTGCTCCAGGAGATGGAGAGCATCGGAAAGGTGGCGGCGCTCTGGCCTGAGCGGGCCGTCATTGAGAGCGGCGGCGGTGAGTACCGGATGGCAGGCCTGCTGGTGACCCGCCACACAGACGAGGAGATTGCGAACGCGCTGAAGGCCGTGAGCGATGTCGCCAGCGTGCGCAGCCGGCAGCTGCAGCCATCCGACGTGGGCGCGAGCATCGAAGGGTTCCGGGAGGAGGCGACGGGCAATGCAGGCCGGGCAGCCGAGGCCGGGCCGCGGGAGGAGCTCGCGGCGGATGCACCGCGGGCTGCCAGCGGCAAGAAGGGGTCGCAGTCGGTGCGTATCGACGTGGAGCGGCTCGACGGCCTGATGAATCTCGTGGGTGAGCTGGTTATCGACCGGACCCGGCTGCAGCAGGTACGCGAGCAGCTGAGCAGCGTGCTGCGGGACGCGAACCTGAGCGAGCTGATGGATAACTTCGAGGAGACGACTTCGCACCTGGCGCGGGTGACCGATGAGCTGCAGGAGCAGATCATGCGGAGCCGGATGCTGCCGGTGCGGTCGGTGCTCTCCCGCCTACCGCGGCTGGTGCGGGACGTGGCGGTGAAGTGCGGGAAGAAGGTCGACCTGGTGACGGCCGGCGAGGAGACGGAGCTCGACCGGTCGGTCATCGAAGAGATCTCGGACCCGCTCGTGCACATCCTGCGGAATGCGGTCGACCACGGGATCGAGTCGCCGGAGGAGCGGCGGGCGGCGGGCAAGCCGGAGACCGGGACCATCTCCGTGACGGCATGGAACCAGGAGACATACATCTACCTGGCGGTGCGAGATGACGGCCGGGGCATCGACACGGCGGCGCTGCGGCGGAAGGTCGTCGAGAAGGGGTTGATGACGCGCGAGGCGGCGGAGGCTGCAACCGACGACCAGGTGGTGCAGTGGATTTTCATGCCGGGGCTCTCGACGGCGCGGCAGATTACGGATGTTTCGGGCCGCGGCGTCGGGATGGACATCGTGCGCACGAACATCGAGCGCCTCAACGGCCAGATAACGGTGAGCAGCACGCCGGGCCAGGGCACCGAGGTAATCATCCAGCTGCCGCTGACCCTGGCGACGACAAAGGCGCTGATGGTTTCGGCGAACGGCACGGTGTATGCGATTCCGCTCGTTTCCGTGACCGAGGCGCTGGCTGACCACGAGGCCGACGTTCATAGCGTGAACGGCCGCAAGACGCTCCGGCTGCGGCAACGCCTCCTGCCGATGATTGACCTGGCGGCGGCACTGGGCGACACGCGGCCACGGACGCTGCCGACGGACGGGTACTTCGTGGTGGCGGCGCGGCACGGAGATCGGCAGGCAGCGTTCATCGTCGACCGTCTGCTTGGTGAGCAGGACGTGGTGGTGAAGTCGTTGGGCGACATGCTGGGGACGCGCAAGGGTCTGACGGGGGCAACGATTCTCGGCGATGGCACGCTCGGGCTCATCGTGGACATTGCGAGCCTGGTCAACGAGCAGGCCGCGATGGCGGTACCTGCGTAGGGCGGCCCCCGAGGGGCGGGCACCCAGATTTACCCGGGAGGGAGTATGTCGGTCGAGCAGTTAATTCCGAGGCTGTCGCTGGTGGCCGCCGATGGGGCGACACGGGCAGGGCGGGGATTGAGCGGACTCATGGGGCAGGAGATTTCCATTCACGTGCCGAACATCCGGGTCGGCACCAAGAACGACGCCTGCGACGCGGTCGGCGGGGAGGAATCGGTGGTGATCGGCGCCTACCTGTCGATTTCCGGCGACCTTACCGGGCACGTGATGTTGCTGTTCCCGGAGCCGCGGGCGCTTGAGTGCGTCGACCTTATGGTCGGGCAGGACCCGGGGACCACGACGGAGCCGGATGAGATGGCGTGCTCGGCGATCGCGGAGCTCGGCAATATCGTTGGCTCGGCGTTCGTGAATGCCCTGGCCGACCACCTGAACCTGATCCTGCATCCGAGCCCGCCCCAGGTGGTCCACGACATGGCGATTGCCCTTGTGCAATCGGTGTACGCGGAGGTGCTGGCCCAGGGTTCGGACGTGGTGATGATGGACGCGGTGTTCGAGGACCAGAAAGGGCGGACTGCCGGGCTGCTCATCGTCGCGCCGGACCCGGCGTCGCTCGGGGCCCTCGAGAGGGTGGCGGCATGAGCACGCTGACTGCCGAGGCCCGGCGGGTTTCGGTCGGGATTGGCCAGCTCGCTGTGAGCCGGGACCCAAACGAGGTGCTGATTGCGTACGGGCTCGGTTCGTGCGTAGGAATCAGCTGCTATGACCCGGAGGCGAAGGTTGCGGCGCTGGCGCACATCCTGCTGCCGTCTTCGGAGGGGAAGCGCCCTGATGACCGGGAGCCGGCGCGATTCGCTGATACGGGCATCGACACGCTGCTGCAGCGGCTATTGGAAGCTGGCGCGGTGAAGCGGCGTTTGATCGTCAAGCTTGCGGGGGGTGCGGCGGTCCTGGGTGCGGCCAATGCGGAGAAATTCAAGATCGGCGTCCGAAATGCCGAAGCCATTACCGAACGGCTGAAGCATCACGGGATCAGGGTGGCGGCGTCGGATCTCGGCGGCACGCGGGGCCGCACGATGGAAGTCCACGTAGCCACCGGCAAGACCTTTGTCCGAACAGCCGCTTCGCCGGCCAGCGAACTGTAGGAGACACACGATGGCAACGATTCTCGTCGTCGACGATGCCGCCTTCATGCGCATGCGGATGTCGAAGATCCTGACCGAAGCCGGGTACGAGGTAATCCAGGCCGAGAACGGGCTGGAGGCGGTGGAGAAGTACCAGGCCGCCAAGCCGGACGCCGTGCTGATGGATATCACGATGCCGGAGATGGATGGGCTGACGGCATTGAAAGAGATCCGGCGCGTGGATCCGAACGCCAAGGTCGCGATGGTGACGGCGCTTGGGCAGCAGCAGATTGTGCTGGAGGCGGTGAAAAACGGCGCTAAGGACTTCCTGGTGAAGCCAGCGGAGCCAGACCGGGTGCTGGCCGCGGTCAGCAAGCTCTGCAACTAGGAACGCGGGGGCGGGACGGTGGCATACGCAGCACCAGCACCGGGCCGGCCGATACGGGTCCTGATTGTCGACGATTCGGCGTTCATGCGCCGCGCAATCGAGCGCCTCCTGACGGCGCACCCCGGCGTGCAGGTCGTCGGGCAGGCAGCCGACGGGCTGGAGGCCGTGCGGAAGGCGCTCGAGCTCCGCCCGGACGTCATCACGATGGACGTGGAAATGCCGCGCATGGACGGCGTCTCGGCGGTGGCCGAGATCATGAAGACGGTGCCGACGCCGATCGTCATGGTTTCGACGCTGACTCACGAGGGGACCGAGACGGCGATCCGGGCACTCGAAGCCGGGGCCGTCGAGTGTGTGGGAAAGCCCTCCGGGCTGAGCGCCGACCTGGTGAACGTCGGGGAGAAGCTGTTCGAGGCCGTGGAGCGGGCAAGCCACGCGCGGCTGGTGCGTCGGCGACCGGTGGCCGTCGCGCAGCCGGCTCCGGTTGCTTGGCTTCCCGAGCGGCCGGCTGCGGCGGGCGGGCAGCCGGCGCGGTACGTCGTGGTGATCGGCTCATCGACGGGTGGCCCGCCAGCGCTCACGGAGGTCGTCCCGCACCTGCCGGCATCGCTCAACGCTGCGGTAATCGTCGTGCAGCACATGCCGCCCGGGTTCACAGCAGCGCTCGCGAGGCGGCTGGACGGGCTTTCGCCGCTGCCCGTGGCCGAGGCGCAGGAAGGCGATGTCCTCGCGGTGGGGCGGGTGCTCGTGGCGCCGGGGGATTTCCACCTCATCGTGGGGCGCGACCGGCGTGTCCGCCTGGACCGGGGCCCGACGGTCCACGGCGTCCGCCCGAGTGTGGATGTAACGCTCTTTTCGGTGGCGGAGGTGTACGGCAGTTCGGTGAGCGTGGCAATCCTGACGGGGATGGGCCGCGATGGCGCCGATGGCGCGGCCCGCGTGGAGCAGGCCGGGGGGCAGGTGTTCGCGCAGGATGAGGCAACGAGCGTCGTGTACGGGATGCCGCGCGTCACCGTGGAGCGGACCAAGAACGCACGACAGCTTCCGCTGGACCGCATCGCCAGCGCGCTCGCGGCCAGCGTACCAGGGAGGCCAGCATGACGGTCGATCCGGGCAGCGATCCACAGTGGCTTTCGTTTCGTCGCGCACTCGAGGCCGCGATTGGCGTACCGCTGGGGCAGTACAAGGAGCCACAGATGAAGCGCAGGCTGGGCAGCCTGATGACGCGGCGCGGCATCGCCTCCTGGTCGGCTTTCTCGCGGGCGATCGCGTCCGATCCGAAGCTGCTGGAGGAGGTTCGCGACACGCTCACGATCAACGTGAGCGAGTTCTTCCGGCAGCCCGAGCGGTTCCGGGAGCTGGAGACGCGCTGGTTCCCCCAGCTACTGAAGGAGCGGCGAAGCCTGAAGATCTGGAGTGCCGGGTGCTCCATCGGCTGCGAGCCGTACACGATCGCGATGATCCTGGACCGCATCGACCCGGCAGGTCGCCATTCGATCCTGGCGACGGATGTGGATATGCCGGCGCTTTCGCGCGCCCGGGACGGGAGCGGCTACCTCCCATCGGATGTCCGCTCGGTCCCGCCGGAGTACCTGAAGCGCTACTTTGTGCAGGAGAACGGCACCTACCGGGTGGTGGACGAGATACGGAAGAAGGTGACCTTCCGCCGCCACGACCTGCTGAAGGACCCGTACCCGAGCGATCTCGACATGATCGCGTGCAGGAACGTCGTCATCTATTTCACGGATGAGGCGAAGCAGCACATCTACGCGGGGTTTAGCAGGGCGCTGCGGCCGGGCGGCATCCTGTTCGTGGGCGGCAGCGAGATGATCATGCGCTCCGGGGAGATTGGCTTCAGGACCGCCGGGGTAAACCTGTATCAGCGGGCTGCGTAGCCTCGACGGCCAGGGTGGGCGCAACACGGAGCGCGACGAGCCAGGCCACGACGGAGCACACCACGCCGACGAGCAGATCGGCCACGTAGTGCTCGCCGAGGTAGACCAGGGCAAGAGCCATGGCGCCGCTATAGACGAGGAGCCAGGGCGCCAGCCGGGGCAGGTGAGCACGCGCCCAGAGGTACATGGCAAACGTGACGGCCATGTGGATGGACGGCATGGCCGCCACGGAGTTCGGCTCGCCGAGGGCCGCGTACAGCGAGGAGTAGGCGTCGCCGTGGATCGAGCCACCGACGTAGTCCATGACCCGGCGAACGCCCGCCAGGGCGCCGATTTCGCCGGCGAACCACGGCGGAGCGGTCGGGAGCAGATAGAACAGGGCGAGGCCGAGCCACATGGTGCCAACCATGAGCACCGCGAAGCGCGGGAACTGGGGACGGTAGAGCAGGAACACACCGATGGCGAGAGCGTGCGGCGCGACGAAGAAGGACCAGTGGGTGGCAACCGCAAGGTAATCGAGCAGGCTGATGTTTGCGGGGTCGAAGAAGCGTCGCTGCAGCCAGAGCGTGGGATCGGTGCCCAGGAACAACCAGCGGTCGAACGAGATGGGGTAGGTAATACGCGTGGGGATGGCTGTTTCGTCGGCGAAGGCGCGCAGGAGGGTGTAGACGAAGATGCCGGCGACATAGACGAACCACCAGGTTCGCAGGCGACGGGCGCGGAGCTCGGGCGCCCAGAGGATCGCGGCTGCACCAACCAGCGCGAATCCAAACCACTGGTGATCCTGCCAGGTGCGCGTCGCAACGGTGGCGGTCATGGCGACGAGGACGAGCGCCTGGGCGGCGAGGAGCAAGCGCCCGCGACGCGTTGGCGGCGGAGCCGGCAGGGAGAGCGGCCGGCGAAGAGATTCCGCAAAACCCTGGCGGCGTTCAGCAACGAACGACACGATCATCAGGGTAGACGGGCCGTTTCGCGTGGGGAAGGCTTGTGGCACGCTACAGCGAGGAAAGGGCAGAGGGCAGTGATACGTTCGCTCGCCGGTTCGGTGCCCGGCCTCGTGCTTACCGCCGCCTCGGTGGCGCTCCTGTGGCAGCTCGTTCCCTGGACGCCAACGGTGGCCTCGCTGCGCACCGCCGACCCGCTGTTCGTGGGGTTGGCCATTGCCTGCCTTGTGGCCTCGCTCACCGCGAAGACGGTGCGGTGGCGGCTGCTGCTGCCGGCAGCTTCGCCCGTCACCGTCCGGCGGCTGTATCGCATCCTGCACATCAGCTGCCTGCTCAATAACGTGCTGCCGGTGCGCGTGGGGGATGTGGCACGTGTCGCGATGACCGCGCGGCAACCGGGCATCCGCCTCGGGCACGTGCTTTCGTCGATGCTCTCCGAGCGTGTGGCCGACACAGTGACACTGTTGCTGTGCTTCCTTGCTGTGAGCCCGTTTCTGCCGGTGCCAGCGCGCTACGAATCGTGGCGAACTGCGGCGTGGGTGGTGGTGGCGGCTTCTGCCGTGATCGTCCTCGGGGCTGCCCTGTTCCGGGAGCGGCTGCGCTCGGTGACGCGTTCGGAACGCCTGCGCCGACACCTGCCGGCAAACCAGCTACTGAGGGCAGAGGTGGCCTCGTTCGCAGACGGGCTGGGTCAGCTCTTTCGGCGCGAGCGGGTACTCCACATCTGGGGATGGTCGTGGACGGCCTGGCTGGGGGCCTTTGCCATCAACTACCTGCTGATGCGGGCGCTCGGCATCGACGCGCCGCTGGCGGTGGCGGTGCTGCTCACGTGCACCACCAACCTGGCGATGCTCCTGCCGAGCTCGCCGGGTGCGATCGGGGTCTTCCACGTCGCCGCCACGGCTTCGCTGCTCCCATTTGGGGTACCGGAGGCCCGCGCGCTGAGCTTCGCCATCCTGGCGCACCTCGTGAACGTGGTGCCAGTCAGCCTGATCGGTGCGGGGCTGTTGCTCGCCAGCCGCGAGCGCCTCTCGCCTGCCCTGCTGCGCGGGCAGGCGAGGATGCCCGGCATCGCGGGGGATCGTTGAGCCCTTAGCCCCAGAGCTCCTGGGCCTCGCGCCGGAGTTCGGCGCGGAAGTCGGGGTGGGCGATGGAGATGAGCTCTTCAGCCCGCTGGCGATGGTTCTTATCGAGCAGGCGGGCGACGCCATACTCGGTGATGATGGTATCGGCCAGGTAGCGCGGGATCGTCACGAGGGTGCCCGCCTCGTGCTTGGCCACGATTTTCGAAATGGTCCCGTCCATGGCCGTGGAGCGCATGACGGTGATGGCCCGGCCGTTCTTGCAGAGGGCCGCTGCGAGGTGGGTATCGGGCTGACCGCCGGTGCCGTTGACCATGTGGCCACCGAAGCGATCCTCGCTGGCGATCTGGCCGAGCAGGTCGACGGCGATGGCGCTGTTGATGGACGTCATCTGGTTGTTCTGCGACATGAAGGCCGGGTTCAGGATGACGTCGTGCTGGTGGAGTTCGAAGGCCGGGTTCCCGGCGATGATCTTGAGGTCCTCGCCGTCACAGCCAGTCCAGGCCACGGCGACGGACTTGCCGGGGAAGAGGGTTTTCTTCGAGTTATCGAGGATGCCACGGGCCCAGAGCTTCGCGAGGCCCGGTGAGCCGAGCTCGGTATGAAGGCCGAGGTGCTTCGCATCGTCGAAGGCACCGGCCAGGAACATGAGCTGGCTGGGCTGGCCCACCCCGACCTGGATGGTGTCGCCGTCGCGGATGATCTGGCGGAGGTTATCGGCGATGGCCTGCGCGGCGGGGTCGACTTCGGCGATGCCGAGCGCGGCGCCGAGCAGCGAGGGCGGGAATGTGTGGAAGGTGGTTTCGACGAGGGCGAGTTGATCGGGCGTGGCTCGCTTCATGATGTCGAGGAGGGCCTGGCGGTCCTCCTCCTTGGCGAGCGTGCGGACGCGCTCCTCCATGGCGGGGATATCGACCGGCTTCATCACGCCTTCGACGAAGGTCTCGATTTCGGAGACGTGCATCCAGACGTCGCCGTAGACGGGGGTGATGTTGGGGTCGACGATGGCGATGGTGTGCTTGCAGCGCCTGGCGTAGGACTTGCGCTGCCACATGTGGGGCCCGAAGTGAACGTAGCCGTGTTCGTTCGGCGGGCTGCACGGTGTGAGGAAGACGTCGGGGATGCGGGCCTCCGGCCGACCGTTGTCGAAGGCCTTCATACCGAGCATGAAGGTGTTTGGGAGGTAGGTCGCGATCTTGGCGTCGTGCGCCGGGCGCATGGCGTCGCCGATGAAGAGTTCGATTTCGCGCTCGCCCTTGAAGAGTTCGGGATTGAAGAGGTCGGGGTAGTTGGGTGCGAGGGTTCGGATGGAAACGTTGCCGAGCTGCTTGGCCCGCTCGATGAAGGCCTGGACGAGGGGGCCGGGGCAGAGGATTGTGACGCCGACGAGGTCACCTTCCTTGATGACCTCCATCGCCTCGGCGAGGGACTTCTGGCGCGATCGGTACTCATCCCGCCAGTCCTGGTAGCGAATTGCCACGATGAATCACTCCTCGGGTGTACTGGGCCGGGTTCGGCCGAAGGCTGACGCGGGATTCTACAGGCACGCGACGAAAGGGGCAGTACACGTGCGGCGACGGCTTTGGTAGAGTTCCGCCACGCCGCGGGCAGGCGGCGTGAGCCGGAGAGGGGACCGCTGGTATGCAGGCGCTCGACAACGTCCGTGTGCTGGACCTGACGCACCACATTGCCGGGCCGTACGCCACCCGGCTGCTGGCCGACCTGGGTGCGGATGTGATTAAGGTGGAGAAGCCCGGGGGCGACGTGGCCCGGATGCTGCCACCGTTCAAGGGCGGCCAACCGCACCCGGAGCGGAGCGGCCTGTTCTTTTACCTGAATTGCAACAAGCGGTCCGTCGTGCTGAACCTGCGGGATGCAGCGGGGCGCGAGGCCCTCGCGGCGCTGGCGAGGCGGGCGGACATCGTGGTCGAAAGCTTTGCGCCCGGGGCACTGGAGAGGCTCGGCGTCGGGCTGGACTTCTTCCGGGAGATCAATCCGGCGCTCCCGGTGGTGTCGATTTCGAACTTCGGGCAGACGGGGCCGTACCGGGACTACCGCCTCAGCGAGCTCACGCTGTACGCCTTCGCCGGCGAGATGTACTCGATGGGGTTGACGGAGCGGGAGCCGGTGAAGATGGCAGGGACGGCGGCGCTGTTCGAATCGGGCGCGGCAGCTGCCGTGGCGATCATGGGGGCGCTGTGGGCCGCCAAGCGGTTCGGCATCGGCCAGCACGTGGACATCTCGCTCGCGGAGACACACTTCGGCGGCGTCGATCGGCGCCACGCGACGGCGATTGCCTACCAGTTCAGCGGGCGGAAAACGCTGCGGGCAGCCGGGGGCGGGGCCGGGATGCCGCAGGGCATCTACCCGTGCGCGGACGGGTATGTGGAGTTCACCAACGCTGGACTGCGCCCGGATCGGATCGACGACATGCTGGGCCACCCCGAGTGGAATCAGCAGCCGCAGTTCCAGGACCCCGTGAAGCGGCTCGACCCTTACGTCATTGAGGAGTGGAACACCTACTTCCTTGCCTGGTGCCTGGAACGTACGAAACGGGAGGTGTGGGCCGAGGCGCGGCGAGCAAAGGTGCTCTGCGGCCCTCTCTTCACGATGGAGGACCTGTTCGGTGATGACCATTTCCGGGACCGCGGGTTCTGGGCCCGGGCGGAGCACCCGGAACTTGGCGAGGTGGAGTTCCCGGGGCGGCCGTTCATCATGGGGAAGGGTGGATGGCAGCTGCGCCGGGTTGCGCCGCTCCTGGGACAGCATACGGAGGAGGTGCTGCGCGAAGCCGGCGCTGATGAGGCATTGATCGGCCGGGTGAAGGCCGCCGCTGGGGGTATCGCATGAGCCGCAAACCGCTGGAAGGTGTGCGAGTCATCGACCTGTGCGTGGTTTGGGCGGGGCCGTTCGCCACCATGCTGCTTGCCGATCTCGGGGCCGAGGTGATTAAGCCCGAGAACCCGTTCGTGTTCCAGCCGATGACGCGGGGTGCGATGGCGAGGCCGCCGCAGATCTTGCTGGAGCGCTCCATTGCGTGGGGCGGCGGGCTCCCGCGGAACGAGCCGGGTCCGCGGCCGTGGAACTACAACCCGACGTTCGTGAGCCTGTACCGGAACAAGAAGAGCTTCACGGTCGACCTGCGGCGGCCGGAGGGGCTGGACATCCTCCGGCGGCTGGTGGCCGTCTCGGATGTGGTGTACGAGAACAACGCCATCGGTACGCTCGAGAAGCTGGGGATCACGGAGGCGTGGCTGCGCGAGGCGAACCCGCGGATCATCCTCGTGCGGGTGCCGGCGTACGGACTGACCGGACCGTACGCCGATGCGCGGGCACTCGGGGTACACCTCGAGGCGGTAATGGGGCACACCCTCCTGCGCGGCTATGAGGACGCCGACCCCTCCGCCAACACGGCGATCTACTCGGGCGACTACATGGCAGGGGCACAGGGTGCACTGGCCGTGATGGCCGCGCTCTGGTACCGCGAGCGGACCGGCGAGGGGCAGACGATCGAGATTGCCCAGGCCGAAAACGCCGCCGCGATGTTCACCCACGCGATCATGGACTACTCGATGAACGGCGTGGTGCAGGGGGCGATTGGCAACCGGGATGTGCACGGTCGGCACCCGTGCGGGGTGTACCCTGCGAAATCGCCTGGGGATGCCACGACCATGGACGATCACTGGATCGCGATCCATGTGGAAACGGACGCGCAGTGGCAGCGGCTGGTCGAGGTGATGGGCTCGCCAGCTTGGGCGCTCGACCCCAAGTTTGCGACGAACGAGGGGCGCCTGGCGAACCGGCAGGAGGTCGACGCCGGGATCGCTGCCTGGACACGGGAGCGGGACGACTACGAGCTGATGCACCTCCTGCAGGGCGCGGGTATCGCCGCGACACCCGTCCTGGAGGCCTCGCGGATGTTCAGTGACCCGCACCTGCGTGCCCGGGATTTTTTCCGGACCCAAACGGTGCGCGATGCAGGCACGCACGAGTACGTCGGGCCGCTATGGAAGTTCGAGAAGACGCCGGTGGAGTTCTACCAGCCGCCGGTGTGTTTCGGCGAGCACAACGAGTACGTGTACCGCGAGCTCTTGAAGGTGAGCGACGAGGAGTACGCGGCGTTGCAGGCGGGAGGACACATCGCCGAGGAGTACGACCCTAGCGTCCCGTGACCGGTGCCACGCGGTGCCCGGGCGGTAGAATGCCCAGCTAACCAACTCTCCCTGCCCCTGAAGAGGAGGAACACGGATGGCTGACGTTGGCCTGCCAGTTGACGAGCGATACGACCCGCCGGCCCGGGTGCGCGAAGGCGCGCTGGTCGCGGATATGGAGACATACCGGGAGCTGTACCGGCGGAGCATTGAAGACCGGGAGGGCTTCTGGTCGGAGATGGCAGAGCGGTTCCTGACGTTCTCCAGGCCGTTCGAGCGGGTCGTCGAGGAGGATCTGCGCGCCGGGCGGGTGGCGTGGTTCATCGGCGGGAAGCTGAACGCCTCAGTGAACTGCGTGGACCGGCACCTCGGGCAGCGCGCCGACAAGACCGCAATCCTGTGGGAGGGTGACGAGCCCGGGACGAATCGGCGGGTGACGTACCGCGAGCTTTCGGGGATGGTGAACCGGCTGGCGAACGCCCTCCGGCGGCGGGGCGTGCGCAAGGGTGACCGGGTCGCGATCTACATGGGCATGGTGCCCGAGCTTGCGGCCGCGATGCTGGCGTGCGCGCGGATCGGTGCCATTCACTCGGTGATTTTCGGCGGCTTTTCGCCGCGATCGATCCGCGACCGGGTGGATGACTCGGCCTGCAAGGCGATCATCACCCAGGACGAGGGACGCCGGGGTGGTCGCGCGGTGCCGCTGAAGGCCAACGTCGATGAAGCCCTGGCCGAGCCGGGGCACAGCGTCGAGTTCTGCATCGTGTTCCGTCACACGGGAACGCCCGTGCACATGGAGCCCGGGCGCGACGAATGGTGGCACGATGTCGTAGCGGAAGAGAGCGACCAGTGTGAGCCGGAGGAGATGGACAGCGAGGACCCGCTGTTCATCCTCTACACCTCCGGGTCGACCGGGAAGCCGAAGGGCGTGCTGCACACACACGCGGGGTACCTGCTCCACGTGATGGCCAGCCACCGGTACGTGTTCGACGTACGGGAAGACGATGTGTACTGCTGCGCGGCGGACGTGGGCTGGATTACGGGGCATTCGTACATCGTGTACGGCCCGCTGGGGAACGGTTCGACGACGGTGATGTTCGAATCCGTGCCAACCTACCCGGACGCGGGACGGTACTGGGACATGGTCGACCGGCTGGGCATTACGGTGTTCTACACCGCGCCGACCGCGATCCGGGCGATCGCCCGGGAGGGGAACGACTACGTCAGGCGGTATCGGCGGACCTCGCTGCGTGTGCTTGGGACCGTGGGCGAGCCAATCAACCCGGAGGCCTGGCGGTGGTACTTCAACGTGGTCGGCGAGGGGCGATGCTCCATTGTCGACACCTACTGGCAGACGGAGACAGGCGGGCACATGATCACCGGGCTGGCCGGCGCTACGCCGATGAAGCCCGGATCCGGGTCGCTACCGTTTTTCGGGGTTCAGCCGTGCGTCGTCGACGAGAACGGCAATGAGCTGGAAGGGAACGGGGTGACGGGCCGCCTGTGCATGAAGGCCTCGTGGCCCGGGATGATGCGGACCGTGTACGGGGACCACGAGCGGTTTGTTCAGACGTACCTCGCGACGTACCCGGGGAAGTACTTCACGGGTGATGGGTGCCACCGCGACCGGGATGGGTACTACTGGATCACGGGGCGCGTTGACGATGTACTGAACGTCGCGGGTCACCGGCTTGGCACGGCCGAAATCGAAGGCGCACTGGTCGGACACCCCGCGGTGGCCGAGGCGGCCGTGGTGGGCTATCCGCACGATGTGAAGGGCACGGGCATTTATGCGTACGTGCTGCTCAAAGCTGGGTACACGGGATCGCCGGAGCTGGCCAGGGAGCTGCGCGAGGCGGTGCGGAAGGAGATCAGTCCGATCGCCACGCCGGACAAGATCCAGTTCGTCGAGGGGCTGCCGAAGACGCGCTCCGGGAAGATCATGCGGCGGATCCTGCGAAAGATCGCCGAAGGCGAACCGGAGAACGTTGGGGACGTGACGACGCTGGCGGACCCGGCAGTGGTCCAGGAGATCATCGCCGGGACGGAGAAAGCGAACTGAAGGGCAGTGGGCTTGTTCGCGCGGGCCGAACGTTCCTGATACAATCCGGCCCGCAACACGGAAGCCGGCCCGAACCGGGTTCGGCGCGCCGCAGGACGCGGCCAGACTCATCGAAAGGGATGCAGACCGAATGGACCTTGGCCTCAGCGAAGAACAGGAACTGCTGAAGAACTCCGCTCGTGAGTTTCTCGAGAAGGAGTGCCCGGAAGAGCACGTCCGGGCGATGGAGGAGGACGAGAAGGGGTATAGCCCCGAACTGTGGAAGAAGATGGCCGACCTCGGCTGGCAGGGGCTGATGATCCCGGAGGAGTACGGCGGCGCCGGCTTCTCGTTCCTCGACCTGTGCATCCTCGTTGAGGAGTTCGGCCGCGCGCTGGTGCCGGGTCCGTTCATCCCGAACGCCGTGTGCGCCGCGGAGCTCATCCTGGCGGGCACCGAGGAGCAGAAAAAGAAGTACCTGCCGAACATCGCGAACGGCACCGCGATCCACACCTATGCGATTACCGAGCCTTCGGGCCGGTGGGACCGCGAGGGGATCGAAATGAAGGCCACGCAGAGCGGCTCGGACTACGTGCTGAACGGCACCAAGCTGTTCGTGCCGGATGCGCATGTGGCCGACTACCTGCACGTGGTGGCGTGGAAGCCCGACGGCCGCCTGAGCACGTTCATCGTGCCTCGCACCGACCCGGGGATCAGCATCACGGTGCTGAAGACGATCGCGAGCGACAAGCAGTGCGAGGTGGTCTTCAAGGATGTGAAGGTGCCGGCCGCCGACGTCATCGACATGGATGACAAGACCGCCTCCCGGCTGCGGAATATGGCGACCTGCCTCGAGTGCGCTTACCTCGTTGGGCTGGCGCAGCGCGACTTCGAGATCTCGGTGAACTACGCGAAGGAGCGCGTGCAGTTCGGCCGGCCGATCGGCTCGTTCCAGGCGATCCAGCACAAGGCTGCTGACATGGTGACCGACGTCGATGGAATGCGGTTCATCATGTACAAGGCGGCGTGGGCAACGAGCGAGAATGAGGACTCGCAGGACATGGACACCGCGATGGCGAAAGCGTGGTGCAGCGACGCCAGCCGCCGCGTGGTGGCCCACGGCCAGCAGATCCATGGCGGCATCGGCTTCACCAAGGACTACATCATCCAGCTGTACTTCCGGCGCCAGAAGCGGGCCGAGCTCTTCTGGGGCGACGGCGACTACCACCGCGAGCGGGTGGCGCAGATGCTGGAAATCTAGCAAATCGCCTGAAATTCACTTCACATGGAGGCCCCGTCCGCGGGGCCTCTTTTGTTTGCCTTGTTTTGACCGTTTTCCAGGTGATGCTTCAGCTGCGCACATTTGTGACGACTGTTTGCATGTAAGCGTTTGCTGGCGAACGATGGCGCTGGCGGGCAGAAAAGGATAAAGGAGTAATTGATGATGCAATTTTACCGAATTCGGCTTGCCGCGTTCCTGGTCCCGGTTCTCATGGCGGCAGCCCTCTTCGCTGCCTGCGGCGGCGGGGACGGCGACGGCGGCGGGACCGGGTCTGACGAGAAGTTCGTGGCCGACATTTGCAAGGCCGGGGCGACGTTCCAGGAGGACCTGACCAAGGTCTTCGGAGAGCTTGCGAGCGCGGACAGTGAGGAAGAGGCGGTGAAGCTGATCGCGGAGCCGTTCGAGACGTTCGCGAAGGCGTTCAAGGCAGCGAAGCCGCCGGCAGACCTGAAGGACTGGCATACCGAGGCCTCGAAGAGCCTCGACGACGCGGTGAAGGCGCTCAAGGCGGGCAACACCGACGCCGCCATCTTCGAGCAGGACAGCCCCTTCCCGGAGCCTCCGGCATCTGCACAGGAGCGGCTGCAGAAGATCGCCGACGGCAACCCGGACTGCCAGGAGGCCGCGCTGTTCGAATAGTCCGGGCTCGGCCAGCGCGCCGGCTGGCTTCCCGGTGCGCGTGCGGTGCGGCCTGCCCGGTTGGAACCTCGCCGGGCAGGTCGCGGGTATCGCTGCGGGCGTGCCCTGCTGGCGGTCGCCGCGCCATGCGATCTCCGGCATACTGGCCGCCATGGGCGCTCGCCTGAGGATGCCAGTGCTGAGTGTCGTAGGGTGCGGCTTGCTGGCGATCGGCCTAGCGGCTGGTTCCTGGTCGAACCCGGCACCTGAACCTCGGGGAGGCATTGGGCAGGCTCACGTCGACGTACACGTGCTGACCGTGGATGGCGACGTCCACGAGCACGACGACCACCCTGACGCGGGGGCGGCGTATCGGCTGAACGCCAACCTGTGGGCCGCGAGTGCGATCCCGGTGCCAGTCTTCTACAACCCGGCCGGCGCCCCGGCGGGCATCGCGGTGGAGACCCTGGTCGCGAGCGCCGCGGCCCAGTGGAGCTCGGTGCCCACATCGTTCTTCGCGTTTGACTACCGGGGCACGACCGGTGCCGAGGCAGGTGCGTGCGCTTCGCCCGCCCGCCAGCTTGACGGGCGTAACACAATCACGTTCACGACGTCACTGGCGAGTGGCACGCTCGGGATTACGTGCTCGGTCTGGTCGGGCGGACCGAACGGCCGCCTGGTCGAATTCGACATCATGCTGAACGCGTCGATTTCGTGGGGGCAGAGCGAGACCCTGACAGCGGACCGGTTCGACCTGGCCTCGACCATCCTCCATGAGCTGGGACACGGGGCCGGCATCGGACATCCCTGCGCGGGCGGTGGCGGATGCACCGCGGAGGAACGGGACGCCGTAATGTACTCGTCGCTGCGGCGAGGCGAGCAGCGAAACGTGCTCCGCGCCGACGACATTGCAGCCATCAGCGCGGCATACCCGGCGGCAGCGTCCCCACCGGGGCTGACGAACCCGGTCAGCCGCCTCGTCGTGCCGGGTGTCGGACGGGACTGACCGGGGACCGCCTAGAAATCGTCGTCGAGGCCGCCGTCATCCCAGCCGTGGCTGTGTGAGTGGCCGCCGTGGCTGTGTGAGTGGGAGTGGGAACCCCAGGCGTGATCGTGCGAATCGCCAGAACCGTCGTCGTGGGTGTCGCCGTCCTCCCGTTCCCAGGGTGCGGGGCCATCGGCGACGCCGGGCTGGGCCTTCCCGACGAGCGCGAACCGTCCGAAGGCTTTCTTGGCCTGGCCGCCGCAGGATGGGCAGGGGATGAACTGGAGGACATCGGCCATGGCCATGCGTTTCTCAGTGCGGGTGCCGCATGCTTCGCAGGTGTACTCATAGAGTGCCATAACCAGGATCGTTCGCCACCGGATGGCCATCGTCAACGAGCGGCCGCGGGCCGATAGGCCCAGTCGCGTCGCTCCCAGGGCACGGGCGGCACCTCGTTCCAGCCGGCCGGGAGCGCCGGGATGGTCCAGTGGGAAGGCGGGCGCCAGGCGGGCCACGCGCTCGCGAACACACCCCGCCGGGCGTCGATGTCGGCGATGACGGATTCCGCCTCGGCCCGTACAGCGGCGGCGAACGGGGGAGTGAAGACGCCACTGCGGACCAGGGCCTCGAACTCCTCCAGGTCCTTCCATTCCCAGCGGAGATCGGGCCAGGCGATGACGTCGAGCGTGTGGTCGTTGGTATCGAAGCCGATGGGCGTACGACGGAACGGTTCTTCGAGGTTGACGTAGAAGAGGCGGAAGGTGCGCTCCGGGCCCTCCCAGGTGCACCAGATGGAGTGTGCCCGCCCCGGGAACATGAGCCGGAGTGTCTCTCGGCGCCAGATTGCGGGCACGAGACGTCGAGGCTGACCAGGCGGTGTGTGCCAGGCCCGGTATTCGGCACCGGCAGGGATCCAGAGGGCGAGCAGGTCGTCGGAATCCTCGACCACGCGGGCCGGCCACGTCATGCCCACGGTTGCATCGGCCCTGGTGATGTACCGGAGGGCGACGGCCTGCCCCGGTGAGAAGGGATGCACGCGGACATGGTGTGTGCCCCGGGGGCCGAGGCGCAAGACGGACTCAGTAGGCCCGGGGGAGGGGCGTGGGCGTCGGCCGCGGCGGCGTCGGTGTTCGTGTAGGTGTTGGCGTCCGGGTTGGCGTCGGCGTTATGGTCGGCGTGGGGGTTGGGGGCTCAGGCGTGGGAGTGGCCGTCGGCGGCTGGGGCGGCTCGGGTGCACCGCCTGGCGGCGGCAGCTCGGTGCCCGGGTTGCCGCCGGAGCGCGGTGTCGGGGTCGACGTGGGCTCTGGCGTGGGCGTATCGTCCGGGCGGGGCGTCGGCGTGGGGGTCGGCGTCCAGGGAATGACTTCGCGCCCGGGGACCTGGACAAAGTCGGCGGGGTCGAGCGGCACGCCGAGGTAGCGGATTTCGAAGTGGAGGAAACCGCCGGGCTCGCCGGTCCCGATGACGGTCGAGCGGCTGACCAGGTTGCCGCGCGCGACGCGGAGGCTCTGCAGCCAGCCGTAAATGGTGGTAAACCCGGCGCCACAATCGACGATGACGTAGGTGCCGTAGTGTTCGTCGCTGCCGGTTTCGACGACCTCGCCATCGCAGGCGGATTGGACCGTGATGTTCTTGAGTCCAACGAGCGAGAAATCGACGCCGGCGTGGCGAAGTCCGTTGCCGCGGTCGGTGCCGAAGTAGTCTTCAACGCCGGCGTGGGCGGTGAGCGGGAGGGAGAATCGGTTCCCGCCAGCGATGAGGTACTCACGGATGTCCGGCTTCGGGGGAGTGCCAGAGGGGCGGTAGGTTCCCTCCTCCACGCCGCCGGCGCGGGAGGACGGGTGACGGGTCGGGGCGGGCGTGTTGGTCGCAGTCGCGCTGGCGCGAGCGCCACCGACGACCTGGGGCTCCTGCCCGCCGGCCGGAGGTGTCTCAGCCCCGTCACCGTCGCCGGAAAGGTTCATGGCGACGAATGCGGCGACGGCAAGGAGCGGGACGGCGGCCAGGAGGTAGAAGGGGGCAAGGCGCCGCTCCTGGCGGCGCCGACGGAAGTCGCGCCCATAAAAGCCTTTGCCCGGTGGCATGCGTCCTCCTCGCCCGTGACGACGGCGCCCACGATGGGGGCCGTTCACTGGAGATATCGACGGTGGGCGCCGCTCAGCGCAGGGTGGAGGTGTGCCGGGCGGCGGCGGGGGCATGCGGCTGGGGCGCTGTGGTTGCGCAGAGCGATGGCGGCCGGGATGGTTTCGATCACATCCGCACCCGGGGTAGTCCGACCATGCCCCCGCAACGACCCGGTCTCGAACAGGGGCTCGCCGCGCTCGTGGGGCCCGGCGGCGGTGTTGACCGTCCTGGCGGCGCTCGGGGCGGCACGGCGTGGGAGTATGCCGCCATCGTCCGGGAGCGGCGGGGGCTGCGCATCGAAGTGGGCGGGGGCGACCAGCTGCGGGGGTATCGCCGGCGGCGCGTCCGGGGGATCCGGCTGGTGGCCTTACTTGGGCTGCTCGGCGCTGCGGGGTGGGAGCTCGTCGCTGTCGAGGGACGGCGGTTCTATCTGAAGCGAGCCGTGCCGATGGAGTAGCGCACTGGCCGCGGACTTCGGCTATTATTTCGGCCAACGCTAAGGACCGCCGGGAAAGGCGGCCGTGGAGAGGGACAACGATGACGTACCGACCGCCCCGGATGCGCTTTGGGATCTTTCTCGCTCCGTTTCACCGCCTGGGGGAGAACCCAACGGTGGCGCTGGAGCGGGACCTGGAGCTCGTCGACCACCTGGACCGGCTGAACTACGACGAGGCGTGGTTCGGGGAGCACCACTCGGCCGGCTGGGAGCTCATCGCCTCGCCGGAGCTGATGATCGCGGCGTCGGCGCAGCGGACCAAGACTATCCGCCTCGGGACCGGTGTCAGTTCGCTGCCGTACCACCACCCGTTCATGCTGGCGGACCGGATGGTCCAGCTGGACCACATGACCAGAGGGCGGGCGATGTTCGGCGTCGGCCCGGGGGCGCTCACGTCGGATGCGTACATGCTCGGGATCGATGCGCTGAAGCAGCGGGAGCGGATGGATGAGGCGCTCGGCGTGAGAGGCGCTCGGCGTGATCCTGCGCCTGTTCCGGGGCGAGGCGATCACGATGGAGAGCGAGTGGTTCACCCTGCGGGAGGCGCGGCTGCAGCTCGCGCCGTACACATACCCGCACATGGAGGTGGCCGTGGCGAGCACGTTCTCGCCGGCCGGCCCCGTGACTGCCGGGAAACACGGCGTCGGGATCCTGAGCGTGGCGGTGTCACAGCCGGGCGGGCTCATTTCGCTGTCGAAGACGTGGGAGATGGCCGAGGAGGCGGCGGCGAAGGCTGGCAAGACGATCAGCCGGGAGAACTGGCGGCTGGTGATGCCGATCCATCTCGCGGAGACGCGCGAGCAGGCGTTTGCCGATGTGGCCGAAGGGATGCGGCGGTGGAACAAGGAGTACTTCGAGGAGACGCTGGGGCGGCCGGCCGACCCCTCGAACCCGGGGGATGTCGAGTCGACGGTGGCGCGCGGCGGCGCGATCATCGGCACACCGGATGATGCGATCGAGGCGATTGAGCGGCTGCTCGAGCTCTCCGGCGGGTTCGGCTGCCTGCTCGGGCTGGCCCACGAATGGACCACATGGGAGAAAACGATCCACAGCTACGAACTGTTCGCCCGGTACGTTGCGCCGCGGTTCCAGGGGCAGTACGAGCGAATCGCTGCCAGCCAGAAATTCGTCGCGGATAATCGCACGACAATTTTCGGGCCGAACGCGGCAGCCATTGGCAAGGCGTTCGTGGACGCGGGGATCCAGCTGCCCGCCGAGATGCTGCAGCGGATGCAACGCGGGAACGTGTAGCGCCGGAGACACGGACGGGGCCGTTGCCGGCGCCGCCGCACCGACGGAGAATCGCCGCGGGGGAGGGGAATGGCCCGGTTCGCCAGGATCGCTGCCGCTGCGGCGTTCGTCGTCGCGCTGCCGCTACTGATGGTCACCAGCAGCGTGCGGTGGATCGCGGGCGACACGGGCTACCTGCAGCATGGGATTCGCGCGCACGACGCGCCCGAGCGCACCGGTCTCCCCACGGACGAGCTGGACCGGGCGGTGCAGGAGATTGTCGACTACTTCGAGAACGATGCCCCGGTGCTGCGCATCGTCGTGACCGTCGACGGCCGGGAAGAGGCGCTGTTCGACGAACGAGAGACAGCACACATGCGGGACGTGAAGGCA